>Ga0209541_10005636_pt1 | contig 21761 bp, 21 predicted proteins | sample RifCSPlowO2_01_FD_184027 | JGI IMG/M metagenome (GOLD analysis project Ga0209541, IMG submission 184027) | Groundwater microbial communities from Rifle, Colorado - Rifle CSP2_plank lowO2_0.1 (SPAdes) (version 2) | ecosystem: Environmental > Aquatic > Deep subsurface > Groundwater | place...
CGCCTCATCCTGATTTCTCCCTGCGGGAGACCGAGCAAATCAGGATTCCGTAGTTGCCGCACGGAGGATACTCTCCGGTTTATAAATGGAGGCGATGGCGAAAAAGTGTTAGGAAGCCGTCATAAATACACATATAAATATGTTTATAAGAAGTTTTAAAAAATCGGATATTCCGGAATTAAAAAATTTAATAGGGGAAATGATTGAGTATCATCATCAGCTTGACCCATATTACAAATCTTTTAAAGAATATCGGAATTTTGAGGAAGAAATGGAGAATTGGCTTTCGGATAAAGAGATGAAGGTTTTGGTGGCGGAAGACGGCGGACAATTGATCGGCTATTTTCGCGTTGGAATGGAAGAGGCGCCGGATTACGCGGCCATGCCTACCGGCAGGCAGGCTATAAAGAAAATCGGAATTGTTTATGATGTTTTTGTGGAAAAGCGGTATCGGCGCAAAGGAATTGCCGCTAAATTATTTGAAGAAGCTTTGAAATGGTTTCGGATTAAAAAGGCAGGCCATCTGGAATTGAATGTGGATGTCCGTAATGCGGAAGCGATTGCCTTTTGGAAAAAGCTCGGGTTTCTTGAGTATAAATTGCGGATGAAATGGGTTCAAAAACAGCCCCCTCAAAGGGAGCTGTGACGCCGCAGGCGGCGCTTTTCGGCTTCTTGATAACGCCTTTTTTCTTCTTCAGTTTCCGGCAACAAACCATAGTTGGCTCTGGCTGGACGATGGTTTTCGTCTATTGGAACAAAAGTGTAATAGGCAGATACCACCTGTCGTCTTTCTCCGGTTACACAATTATCCGCGAAAACTTTGACTCCGACTTCCATTGAAGAATGCCAAACGCGGTTGAGAGAGGCATAAAAAACCAGGACTTCTCCTCTTCTTGCCGGCGCTAAGAAACGAAATGATTCTACGAAGGCCGTAACGCAAATTTGTCCGCTGTGGCGCATGGCAACGAGACCAGCCACTTTGTCTGCTTGCGCCATTACGGTGCCGCCAAAGACTGTGCCGTTTGGATTCAAATCATGCGGGAAAATTATATAAAGTTGGTTATTTAAAGCCGAATCAGCCGCTCTCTTTACCGGCCGGCTAATCATAGAGCAACCTTGTTTTTAAAAAGCTACTGAGATTATCTCTCATTTTTTTCTTTGTGTAAAGATATTGGAGTGCTGTATGCTATAATTAGCAAGTCGGTCAAGTTAAAAAATGCAAGTATAAAAAATTATGAATAAAGTATTAATATTTTCAACGGTCGCGGTTCTATCTTTTAGTTTGCATAGCGCGGCGTTGGCAACAGTCGCTTGCTGTTATACTGGCGGAGAATGCGCAGAAGCGATTACTGGCCAGCAGTGCCGGAATACCGGCGGCACGCCGGCCAATGCAGCAACTTGCGATCCTAATCCTTGCGGACAGTTAGCGCCGGCAAGCGTGGAAGCGGAAACCGTCACTACGGCGGATTTGGGAGTTCCGGATCCCGGACTTCTGCCCACCAATCCGTTTTATTTTTTGAAAGAATGGGGCCGAACCGTCAGGCAGGTATTTACTTTGAATCCGGTTTCCAAAGCCGAACTGGAGCTTCGGATTGTTAATGAAAAAGCGGCCGAAACCAAAAAAGTTCAGGAATCAAGGCCGGGAGAAACAGAAGCGATTCAGGAAGCGCTCCGAAATTATCAGGAATCTCAAACGCGCTTAAAAACGAGAATTGAAGGATTAAAAGAAACCTCGCAAAATCCCAATGTTGACCGGCTTTTGGGAGAGCTGGCTGATCGGACGGTAAAACACGAAAAATTATTTGACGAACTTGCTAAAAAATTTGAAGGACAGACGGAAACCCAATCTTTAGTAAAAGAAACTAAAGAAAAATTGGAAGAATCAGCCGCCGCGGGGGCTGAAAAGGATGAACCGGCAAAATTCGCCGCTAAACTGGAAAAAGCTCTGGTGGAATCAAAAGGGAGCGAATTAAAACACGTTCGTTCCGTGGAAATCATTGACCGGCTTTCGCAAAAATCTTCGGAAAATGTGAGGCAATCGTTAGAGCGTTTGCGGAGCGATTTTTCCGCTCGGCTCGGAGATGACCTTAAAGAAATTTTAGAGAAACAAGGCTCGGAGGCGGTTCAGCAAACGATTGCGGAATTGCCCGGCGATGCCTCCCGGCGAGCAATGCTCCTGGAAGAAGTTCGGGTAAAAGCCGAGTATCGGGTTGCCGAAGCTTTAGGTAAGGTTGCGGATATTTTAGAAAAAGCCGCTCGCAAAGAAAAAGATACTGCGGAAAAAGCCGCCGAGCAAATTAGACACGCGGAAGAACGAGTTCAGAAATTGGAAATGAAGCTTGGTGAGGCAAAAGAAGCGCCGGTGGTTGTGAAAAATCTTTTAAGAGAAGCGCAAGAAAACTTAAAAGAAGCCAAAGCGGCATTTGAAGAAGAAAAATACGGCGAGGCCTTTGGGCAAGCGCGGTCTGCGGAGGTGCTGGCAAGAAACGGCCTACGAATGTTTGATGGGTATGAAGAAAAAAAGGAAAATTTTGAAGAATTGAAAGAAAAATTAGAAGAATTGGAAGCGAAACTCGCTAAATATGCAGAATTGCTAAAAGCCCGTGGCTTGACCCCGGAAAAGAATCCGGAGGCGTATAAGCTTTTGGAAAACGCCCGCCAACATTTGGGATTTGCGAGGGACGCGTTTGCCAAAGGCGATGCGGCCGGCACGAAATTGCATATTGGCCACGTGAAAGGATTTTTAAACTCGCTTTCCCGCATCATTGAAGGCGAAGTTCGCGTAGAAACCGAACTAAGAGCTTTAGAGCTAAGAAGCGTAAAACCGGCGCCGGCGGCGGTTTCGTCTACAGCGCCAACCGCTCGTTCACGCTGTGAGGAGATTAAAAAAAGTTTAGACCAGCTTTGGGAGTTTTTTAAGGCCGGAAGAATCAGCGAACAAGATTATAATTTGAAATACGAATCGCTCAAAAAAGAATTGTCGGTTTGCAAAAGAATTGATCCCGACTCTTCCACGTCGGAAGAATCTCCAGCTTTGATTCCGGTTTCGGTGCCACTGCCAGTGCTAGTGCCAATGCCGCCAAAAGAACCGATAGTTTGCACTCAAGAGTACAATCCAGTCTGCGGTTTGGATGGCAAAACTTATTCCAACGAATGCCATGCCAAAGCCGCTGGCGCGGGAGTAAAATACCGCGGCGCTTGCGAAGCAGCCGTAAAACCGACTATAGCGCCAGCTCCTGCCTTCACTGCCGTTGAAAGTTTCTTTGATGTTTTTGTTGTCATAGATGACCGCGGCCAATTCTCGCCATCGGCTGTAAAAGTAAGCAAAGGCGGCAAGGTTACTTGGGTTAATAAAAGTTCAGTGGCTGTCTGGCCGGCTTCCGCTGTTCATCCCACTCATACGCTCTATCCGGGCTTTGACGCTCTTCGGGGCTTGAAAACCGGAGAGACTTACTCGTTTATTTTTGAAAAAGTTGGTTCTTGGAAATACCACAACCATTTGAATTCGGGAGTGACGGGAGTGGTGGAGGTAGTTGAATAAACGATAAGGGGATGAACTATCAAGAAAAAATCCAAGAAAAACAAAAATTGGGGCGGCAAAGAAAATTAAGGCGGCTTTTAAAAACCGCCTTTATTAGTTTAGGGGTGGCGGTTGCCGGCGGTTTAGGAATTTGGCTGTTATTGCGGACAAGTTCAGTTACTGAAGCAGAGTTGATTTCAAGAGCGGGAATCCATTGGCATCCGGAATTATCAATAACTATTAAAGGAACGAAGCAAGAAATACCCGCCAATATCGGTTTAGGCATAGCGCATAATCCGATTCATACTCACGATGCTACCGGCGTTATTCACTTGGAATTTGACGGTTTAGTGACTAAAGATAGCATCAGATTGGAGAAATTTTTCAAAATCTGGGGTAAACCGTTTAATAAAGATTGCCTTTTGGATTATTGCAACGGCCCTGAAGGAACGATGAAAATGCTGGTTAATGGCCAGCCAAACGCGGAATTTGAAAATTATGTGATGCGGGATTCGGATAAGATTGAAATTATTTATGCTGGCCGATGAACTGAAAAAAGTCGTAAAAGGAGAAGTTTTGGATGACAGCGAAACGCTGCGGAAATACAGCCGAGACGCGAGTATTTTTGAAATAAATCCAGCAGTCGCGGTTTCTCCGAAAGACGTTGAGGATATAAAGGCGTTAGTTACTTTTGTAAGTCAAAGGTCAAATGTCAAAGGTCAAATGTTATCGCTGACACCGAGAAGTGGCGGAACTGACATGACCGGCGGCGCGCTCACCGAATCCGTGGTGGTGGATTTGACCAAGCACTTTAACCAAATCAAAGAAATCAAGGATAATTATGCTGTCACCGAGCCGGGCGTTTTTTACCGCGATTTTGAAAAAGAAACGCTAAAACATAACTTGCTTTTGCCGACTTACCCGGCTTCCAAAGAAATCTGCGCGGTTGGGGGAATGGTCGCGAATAACGCCGGCGGCGAAAAAACTCTGGCTTACGGCAAAACCGAGGATTATCTTTTAGAATTGAAAGCGGTCTTAAGCGACGGCCAGGAGTACAAGTTCCGGCCGCTTTCCAAATCAGAGCTGGAGGAAAAAATGCGAAAAACGGATTTTGAGGGAGAAATTTACCGAAAAATTTACGAACTGGTGACTGAAAACGCCGAACTTTTAAAAAATGCCAAGCCGAAAGTTTCTAAAAATTCCGCCGGCTATTATCTTTGGAATGTCTGGGACGGGCAAACCTTTGACCTCACCAAGCTTTTAGCTGGTTCGCAGGGAACGCTCGGCATTATTACCGAAATAAAATTCCGGCTTATCCGTCCGAAAAAATATTCCCGGCTCGCTGTTATTTTTTTAAAAGACCTCGCGCCACTGGTGGAAACGGCACGGACCGTAATGAAATACCGGCCGGAGAGTTTTGAATCCTTTGACGACCATACTTTAAAGCTCGCGATTCGTTTTTTACCGAGTTTGATAAAAATTTTGAAGCCCAAGAACTTTTTTAAGCTCGGCTGGAGCTTTTTGCCCGAGTTTTGGATGGTATTGAGCGGCGGGATTCCGAAATTAATTTTGCTTGTTGAGCTGACAGATGACGACCAGCAAAAACTAAATGACCGTTTACGCGGCTTGGAAGAATCTTTGCGGCCGTTAAAAATAAAATTGCGTGTTCTGAAAGACGAAGAAGAAGCCAAAAAGTATTGGACCATGCGAAGGGAAAGCTTTAATTTGCTCCGGAAGCACGTGAGCGGCAAGCGAACCGCGCCGTTTATTGACGATTTTATCGTAAAAGTGGAGGATTTGCCGGAATTTTTGCCGAAATTAAACGCGATTCTTGAACGATATGATTTGACTTATACTATCGCCGGCCATGTCGGCGATGCCAATTTTCATATTATTCCGTTGATGGATTTCAACGATCCCGAAAGTAAGAAAATAATCCAAAAGCTTTCGGAAGAAGTGTACGATTTGGTCTTAAAATTCAACGGTTCAATTACGGCGGAACACAATGACGGTTTAATCCGCACTCCTTATTTAAAAAGAATGTACGGCGAGCCGGTTTACCGGCTTTTTGAGGAAACCAAGAAAATTTTTGACCCGCAAAATATTTTTAATCCCGGGAAAAAAGTTGGGGGCGATCTTCAATACGCCTTTAACCATTTAATCACCGGCTAACTGAATTCCTTTTTTGCTGAAAATAAAATAACGGTCGTTAAAAGAATTAATGTCATAATTGCCGGAAAGAGCATAGCTGTCCGCGTAGTTTTGGAAAACTGCTTCGTTTCCAAATCCGGACAAATCGCCGCCGTCAATAAGCACGATATCGGTTTGGAATGGTTCCGTGCCAAGCACGTAAATCTGTTCCCGATTCGTCAGGTGGGGGATTAAATTGGCTGGAGCGGTTACGGAAACGTCCGACGGCACTAATCGCGTCATTTTCCGCAGGGCTTCCCAATGAGGATTATCGCGAAAAAGCTCGGTTGGAAAGAGGAAGGGGCTTAAGGGGGAGCGAATCAAAAAATTAAGAGCGGCGGCAAGAATAATTAGGTATTTAATTTTGGAAATCTTCGGCCATTTTCTTTGCCAGTATTTTAAGGCATAAATTGCTCCGATAAAAACGCCAGGAATTAAGATTGCGTCATAGTGATAAAGGCCGGAAAATTGAAACGGGTAATTGGTGAGCAGATTTTCCGCCAGCCCCGGCAATAAAAGGAATATCCCCAGCCAGGAAAACAACGGCAAAAAAACCAGCGGAGAAAAGATAATTAATAAATAAAGAAGTTTTTGGGGAGTAAAAAGAGTTTGTGTTACAAAAAGCGGATTCAGCGCGTTTTTGATTATTTCGGCGGCATTGGTGCCAAGGTACGCGTAACGATACCCAAAACGGGAAACGCTGCTGCCATAGGCAGGCATAATAATTTTGGTAGAAAGCAGAAAGTAGAGAACAGAAAGCAGGAAGAGCGCCAGGCCGATTTTTGATTCCAGTGGCCATTTTTTTGGGATTCCGCCGGCTGGCGGTTTAATCGCTCTTAAAAAGAGATAAAGGCCGAAAAGAGCCGTTGCCAGAATTGCGTCTTCTTTGGTGCTGGCCGCCAAAATTAAAAATAAAATTGCCCAGCTCCATTTTTTAACCTCTGTAAAATAAACAGCAGCTAAAAATAAGGGGATAAAAAAGGTGATTTCATGAAAATCAAAAGCATTGGCCCAATGGAGCGAAGGATAAAAAAGATAAACAGCGGAAATCAGAATCGCCCAGCCGCCGTCCAAAACTCTTTTCGCCAGCAGATAAAGCGGCCAAGCGCCCAAAGCCATTCCGATGGTTTGAATAATCAAAAGCAGGTAGGGGCTGGGTATAAAAAAATAAGGAAAGGCGAGCAGGAGCAAAAACGGGCTCATATGGACGCCAAAATGATTTTTAATGGGGACTTCCAGTTTTATCCCCTCAAGAGAATTGGCCATAAACCGGCCATTAACGGTATTCCAAATAGTTTGGGTAAAAATTCCCATATCCCATGCCTGGGTTTGGAAATTATAATGCCGCAGAGATGTAAAAATACCGAAAAAAATGATATAAAGAAATATCATTCCCCAAAGAATATTTTTCTCCGTTAAAAACTTAGCCATATTCTGAATTTTAACATGCCTCATTTTTTAAAGAAAATTTTAATCGTTGCCGGTATTTTAGGGACATCCTTTTTATTTTTAGGCAAAAATCATTTATTATTCCGGCCAAATCAGGATATTATGGTTAAAAAGGAAATTTTAGCCGGCTCCACTTTCGGAATTTTAGCCGCCGAGAACGGCATGGCTATCGCTACCAGAAGCGCGATATTGGCAAGCGCCAAAAAAGTCTATGACCTTGCCGCTATCGCCGCCGGCAAAGAATTAATCTTTGTTTACGATGGAGAATCCGGAGTTTTAAAGGAACTGGATTATGAAATTAATAAAGATGAAATGTTGATAGTGCGAAATGTTTCTACCACCACCGCGGTTGAACTTTGGGAAGCAGAGAAAGTTCCGATTGAATATCAAACCGAAGTTGCCAAAGCCAAAGGCACGATTGAAAATTCTTTATACGAAACTATCGTTGAGCAGGGCTTAGACGAGCGGCTGGCTTTGGCTTTAGCGGAAACTTTCGCCTGGCAAATTGATTTTGCCGCCCAAATCCAAAAGAGGGACAATTTCAAGGTGATTTATGAAAAGAAATATCGCGATGGGAAATATGACCATCCGGGGAAAATTTTAGCGGCGGAATTTTTTAATAATGGTGAAATCTTTCAAGGATTCTATTTTAAGGGTCAAGAGACAAAAGAAGGATATTATGATGAAAACGGCAATTCGGTTCAAAAAGTGTTTTTAAAGGCGCCGCTTCAATACAAGTATATTAGTTCCGGTTTTAGTTATCGCCGATTTAATCCGATTTTAAAGACCTTCGCTTCTCATCGGGGCATTGATTACGCGGCGCCGGCCGGGACGCCGGCAGTTACTGTGGGGGATGGGGCAGTGGTTCAAGCGGGCTGGAACGGCTACTACGGCATTTCCGTTAAGGTTCGCCACAACGAAACCTACAGCACGGTTTACGGGCATTTTCAGAGTTTGGCAAAAGGCATTCGGGTAGGCGCAAAAGTAAAACAAGGCCAGATTGTCGGTTATGTTGGTTCCACTGGCCTTTCTACCGGCCCGCACCTTCATTATGAAATGCATAAATTCGGCTCTCTAATTAATCCTTTTGCCGAAAAAATTCCTGCCGGCGAGCCGGTTAAAGAAGCAGACCGTTCCGGATTTGAAGAAGTTAAAAACCAATATCAGAAAGAAATGCAAGAAATCCAATTTGTTTCCTTATAATCACCTCCTTATATTTGCCATGGCAAATATAAGGAGGTAGAACTTCCCCTTGAATTTAGTAGTATAATATGCTATACTATTTATAGTGAGTGTGAATATTCCTTAGCGACGACGTCGACCGAGGAATGTTCCTTTCGCTATTTGTAGCCAAAAGCCCCGCAAGGGGCTTTTGGTTTTTGACAGCTTTTAATAATGATTTATACTTGTATTTGAGTGGTAGGAGAGCACTCACTAAATACAAATAGCACTTAGGAGGTCACCACTACCACTCATCCAAGAATATCTCTGCCGGTATTTTTGGATGAGTGGTAAGCAATCAATGAAATTTCACATTAAAGCCACGGGGTTTGAACTGACTCCGGCGCTGGACCAATTTATCCGGGAAAAATTCGGCGGTCTCGCTAAATTTTTAGTGCGCTGGGAAAGGGATAATGAAGTATTAATCAAGATTGAAGTGGCGAAAAACACCAAACATCATAATAAAGGCAATGTCTTTTACGCCGAAGCCAATTTGGATCTGCCGAAATTAATGATTAGAGTGGAAGAAATGGGCGAAGATTTGCACGCGGCGATTGATAAATTGAAAGACCGGCTTAAAAAAGAATTGCTCAGAATAAAAGAAAAACTGGCCGATCATTAGATCGGCCGCTTTATTATTATGAAGTTATTAAATTTTCTTTTTGACCCAACCAAAAAACTCAAAAAGCAAGTTGCGGAAATCAATGCTTTGGAAAAAGAAGCGGCGGTTTTAAGCAACGAAAATTTAAAGAAAGAGAGCATTGCTTTGCGAGGGAAAGCGGCGGCCGGCGTTTCTTTGGATGAGCTTTTGCCGTGGGCGTTCGCCTTAGTTCGAGAAACTGCCAAACGGACTTTAGGCCAGCGCCATTTTGACGTCCAGTTAATGGGGGGCATAGCTTTGCATGAAGGTAAAATCGCGGAAATGGCGACCGGTGAAGGAAAAACTTTGGCGGCCACCGCTCCGGTTTATTTAAACGCTTTGGCAAGCCAAGGCGTTCACGTGGTAACGGTTAATGAATATCTGGCGAAAAGAGACGCCGTCTGGATGGGGCAGATTTATCAGGCGCTCGGAATGAGCGTTGCCTGCTTGGTGCATGAAGGAGCGCTTTTATACGACCCGAGTTATATCTCCAAAAGCGCGGATGATTTATTGGATAAAGAGCGGGATACTACCGGCGGCTTCCGGGTGCAGGAAGAATTTCTGCGGCCGATTTCCCGCCGCGAAGCTTATCAAGCGGATATCACTTACGGCACGAATCATGAATTTGGCTTTGATTATTTAAGAGATAATTTGGCCTATTCCAAGGACCAGCAGGTCCAACGGCGGGAACGCTATTTTGCCATCGTGGATGAAATTGACAGCATTTTAATTGATGAGGCGCGCACGCCGCTTATTATTTCGGCGCCGGATGCCGAATCCAGCGGCTATTATAAAACTTTCGCAAGGCTGGCTTCTTTTTTAACGCCGGAAGAGGATTACACGGTGGACGAAAAATACCGTTCTGTCCAAATCACCGAATCCGGAATTGACAAAGTGGAAAAATCTTTAAAGCTCAGCAATATTTACGCGCCGGAAAATCTGCGTCTAGTCCACTATTTGGAAGAAAGCTTAAAAGCCCAAGCGCTTTTTAAAAGGGATAAAGATTACGTGGTAAAAAACAACGAAGTGATTATTGTGGACCAAAATACCGGCCGGCTGATGTTGGGCCGGCGTTACTCCGGCGGTTTGCACCAAGCCATTGAGGCAAAAGAAGGCGCAGCGATTCAGCAGGAATCGCGGACTTATGCCCAGATTACCATTCAGAATTATTTCCGGCTTTATAAAAAATTGGCCGGTATGACCGGCACGGCGCAAACTTCGGCGGAAGAATTTGACAAGGTTTACGGGCTTTCCGTGGTCAGCGTTCCCGCCAATAAGCCGCTCCAGCGGAAAAATTTAGGAGATGTAATTTATAAAACCGCGGATGCGAAATTCCGGGCAGTGGCAAAAGACATCAAAGAACGGCAGAAAAACGGCCAGCCGGTTCTGGTGGGCACTATTTCCATTGAAAAAAACGAATTGCTTTCCCGATATTTAAACCAAGAAGGGGTTAGGCATGAAATTTTAAACGCTAAAAATAACGAGCGGGAAGGCGCGATTATCGCTCAGGCTGGACGCATCAACGCGGTGACGATTGCCACCAATATGGCCGGCCGGGGAGTGGATATTATTCTTGGCGGGAACCCGCCAAATATTGTGGAGAGTGAGAAGGTAAAGGATTTAGGAGGATTGCATGTTATCGGCACCGAGCGGCATGACGCCCGACGGATTGACAACCAACTGCGCGGCCGCTCCGGACGGCAAGGCGACCAGGGCTCCTCCCAATTCTACTTGTCTTTGGAAGACGATTTAATGAGGATTTTCGGCGGCGACCGGATTAAAAATCTGATGGAAACCTTGGATGTTCCCGAGGATATGCCGATTGAATCCGGGCTGATTTCCAAAGCCGTATCCCAGGCGCAATCGCGGGTGGAAGGATTTAATTTTGACGCGAGAAAACATATTTTGGAATATGATGACGTTTTAAATAAACAGCGTTTGGCTATTTACGAAAAAAGGCAAAAATTACTGGAGGGAAACACTGCGCCGCAAGTTTTATCCATGCTGGATTTGATTTGGATGAACCATCTGGAAAATATGGAAGCGCTTAGGGAGTCCGTTCGGCTTCGCGCTTACGGCCAGCATGAGCCGTTGGTGGAATACCGCCGTGAAGGAAGCTTAATGTTTAAACAGCTTTTAGCGGATTTTGAGAAATGGATGGAGGAAAATAAAGAACGATTAGCGCAAGTAGCAGAACAGAGACACGCGCCAAAGCCGATTCAGATGGAATCGCGTCATCCGGGGGATTTGCAGATTAACGGCAAAGTGGGTTTGCCCGCCGGAGCTTCAGCAAAGGTGGGTCGCAATGATCCCTGCCCCTGTGGGTCGGGGAAAAAATATAAACGATGTCACGGATTATAAAATATAATGTAATCGTTTCGCGAGAAGAGCAATCTTTTAAAAAAGATTGAAGGATTAAATTTCGCGTAAAAAGTGCCACGGCAATTAGTTGCAAGTGCAGACGCCGCTGGCGTTTGGTTGATTAGCGCAGGTACCGAGATTGCCGTCGGATTTGATGCAAACAGCTTTGCCAGTTCCGTCACCAGAAATGCCGCCGATTTTTGCTTCGCCGCTTAAATTGAGGTCTTGCCAGCGATTGCCGGATAAACCGACATCATAGGAATTATCTGAACCGGGAACAACGTCCGAATCGAAAGTGGCGGCGCTGACTCTGGTTACGGCTGAGGTAACGGCTTTGGAAAATTGCTGTTGGGGATTGGAAGTATTATAGCTAAGCGTGACATTTACCTGCAAAGAGTCATGTCCCGGGTAGCTCGCGATTTTTAAAAATTCTAATTTATCTATTGCGACTGCCGCAGTGGTAAGGTCAAGCGGCAAACCGAGGCCTTGCTGAAGAATAATTTTTCCGTTAGAAATTGCAATCAAAGTGGGGTCTTTCGCCGGATCCCGCATTCTTAATTTTAAAGTTCCGGTGGCAGAACCGGCGTCAATCTCAATAAGGCCGGAGTCCCGCACCAATCGCTGGATATTGCTCATTACGAAATTCAATTGCTGGTTGACTTCGGTTACGGAATTTTGCCGATTTTGAATTCGGACAACGCTGACTAAAATGCCGCTGAAAAGCGAACCGACTATTCCGATTATCGCCGTATAAATGAGAATTTCTATTAAAGAAAACCCACGCATAAAATAATTATAACATAATAAATTAGGTAGCGAGCCCAACCTCACACTGCCGTAGGGTCAAAGAGTAAAATAGCAATAGTTTTTAAAATAATTTTAAAATCCAACCAAAACGACTGGTTTTTGACGTAGTAGTCATCTAGTTCTAGCTCCTTTAAAAACGGCAAACTGGAAGCGCCGTTTACTTGGGATAAGCCGGTAACGCCAGCTTTGGCTGAAGGCAAATGTCGGAATTCTTTAGGATAAAGAGCAGTTTCTTCCGGTTCGTGGGGCCGAGGGCCAACTAGCGAAAGCTCTCCTTTAAGCACATTAATAAGCTGAGGAAACTCGTCCAATCGGAATTTACGAAGTATTTTTCCGACCCTTGTTACCCGCGGGTCGTTTTTGATTTTAAAAAATGGCCCGTCTTTTCGTTCATTAAGATTGGCCAGCTCGCCGTATTTGAGATGATGAGATTTCTCGCGCATAGAACGGAATTTATAGACCTTTATAGTTTTTCCGCTGCTTATTCGGTCCAGTTTTGCCAATACCGGGCCGCGTGAATCCAGTTTAATAGCCGCGGCAATTAATGGCAGAAACGGCAGCAAAATAGTTATCCCCAAAATTGCTCCTAAAACATCAATAATTCGTTTTATAATCTTATAAGACATCATAATTATTATATATGAAAGTCGCTTTAGTTCACGATTATTTAAATCAATACGGAGGCGCGGAAAGAGTTTTGGAAACCTTTGCGGAAATTTTTCCGGAAGCGCCGATTTACACGCTTTTTTATGATAAAGAAAAAACCTTAGGGCGTTTTGACGGCAGAGTAAAAGGGACCACCTTTTTAAACCAGCCAACCGTAATTAAAAATCATCGGCCTTTTATACCATTGATGCCGGCGGCCGCTTCCCGGCTTGATCTCGGCAGTAATTACGACCTTATTTTGTCATCTACGGCCGGCTATGGAAAGGGAGTGCGGCACAACGGCAGCAGTTTCCATATTGCTTACTGCCATACGCCGCTTCGCTACGCCTGGGAACAAGAACGTTACTTCAATTGGAATCCGTTTTGGAAATTAATCAGCGCCCCGGCTTTTTGGTATCTGCGGAAATGGGATTTTTCCGCCGGCCAGAAACCTAAAATTTTAATCGCTAATTCCGGTTACATAGCGGACAAAATTAAAAAATATTATAACCGCGAGGCGGAGGTGGTTTATCCGCCGGTGGATTTGAAAACTTTTTACCGCGATCCGAAAATCAAAAAACAGGGTTATTTTTTGGCTGCCGGCCGGCTGATGCATTATAAAAAATTTGATTTGGCGATTCAAGCATTTAATAAATTAAACCTGCCGCTTTTGGTTGCCGGCGACGGTCCGGAACTGGAAAATCTGAAAAAAATGGCCAGAAGCTCCAAGATCCATTTTTTGCCTTTTGCTAATGAAGCCGAATTGCGGACGCTTTATAACGGCGCCGAAGCAATAATTTTTCCTCAAGCGGAAGATTTCGGTTTGGTCGCCGCCGAAGCCCAGGCCTGCGGCACGCCGGTAATCGCTTATTCGGAAGGCGGCGCCCGGGAAATCGTGGAAGGCGGCGTCACCGGCGTATTTTTCCATCAACAAACAGTTGAAGATTTGACCATGGCGGTAAAGAAATTTTTACTATCGTCTTTTGACGAAGAGGCAATTCGGGAATCTTCCAAAAGATTTTCCAAAGCTAAATTTAAAAATCGGATTCTTAAAATTGTAAATAACGCGCTGATAAGATAGAATCCTACGCATGGAAAATATCAGAAATTTCTGCATCATTGCTCACGTGGATCATGGAAAATCAACTCTGGCGGACCGTTTTTTAGAAATTACCGGTACAGTGGAAAAAAGGAATATGAAAGCTCAGTATTTGGACCAACTGGAATCCGAAAGAGAGCGGGGAATCACCATCAAAATGGCGCCGGTAAGGATGAATTATATCTTAAACGCTACACCTTATACCTTAAATTTAATTGATACCCCTGGGCATACGGATTTTTCTTATGAGGTTTCCCGAGCTTTGGCGGCAGTGGATGGCGCGATTTTATTGGTGGATGTCACTCAAGGGATTCAGGCGCAGACACTGGCTAATTTTAATTCGGCAAAACGGGCCGGGCTTGCGATTATCGGCGCGGTAAATAAAATCGACCTTAATTCTTCTATGGTTGATGAAGCGGTAAAAAGCACGGCAGATTTGTTAGGAGTTCCAGAAAAAGAAATCTTTAAAATTTCCGCCAAGACCGGCCAAGGAGTGGAAGAATTGCTTAAAGCAGTGGTTGGAAAAATTCCATCACCCAATCAACATGCGCTGTCCATAGAAATATTCCGAGCATTAGTTTTTGATTCTTTTTATCATGACCACAAAGGGATTGTCGCCAATGTGAGGGTATTTAACGGAGCAATTAAAGAAAATGATAATGCTTATTTAATAGCAACCAACACTGCTTTTAAAGTTAAAGAGCTTGGCCATTTTTCTCCCCAGCTAGAAATGGATAAAAACCTGGAAAATGGCCAAATAGGGTATATTGCTACAGGACTCAAGAATCCGGAATTGCTCAAAATCGGCGACACAATAACTAACGGTGATGGCGCGGCGTTGCCGGGCTATCAAGAGCCGCAACCGGTGGTATTTGTTTCGTTTTATCCGGAAGCCAGCGATGATTATGAAGATTTAAAAATTGCCTTCGGCAAATTAAAGCTGAACGATTCGGCGTTAAAGTTTGAGCCGGATTTTAATGAATTTCTGGGCAGAGGATTCAAAACTGGATTTTTAGGGAAATTGCATTTTGAAATTACCGCGGAAAGATTGGAAAAAGAATTCAACCTCGCCACGGTGCACAGCTTTCCGTCGGTTTCTTATAAAATAAGAACGAAGAGCGGCGAATGGATTACCGTAACCAATCCGAAGGATTTTCCGGAAGAATATCTGGAAGCGATGGAACCGATAGCGAAAATAGAAATCTTGTCTCCGACGAAGTATTTAGGTTCTATTATGCGATTGCAAGAGGTCTTTAGATTAAGCGATATTACCACTAACACTTTCGGGAAAAATTTGATTATTGCCGCGGATTTGCCCTTGGCGGATTTAATCAGGGATTTTGATGACCAGTTGAAATCGGTTTCAGCGGGCTACGCTTCTTTAAGCTACGAAGTTTCGGAATATAAAAAAACTGATGTAGCAAATTTAAAAGTTTTGGTAGCGGGAAATGAAGTAAGCGGATTAACCAGGATTGTCCATAAAGAAGATTTAGAAAGAGAAGCGCGGAAAACCGTTGAAAGATTAAAAGATTTGCTTCCGAGGCAGCAGTTTTTGCAGGCGCTTCAGGCGGTTGCCGGCGGCCGGGTGATTGCCAGAGAAAATATCCCAGCTTTAAAGAAAGACGTTACCGGATACCTTTATGGCGGCGACCGCACCAGAAAAATGAAATTGTGGAAAAAACAGCAGCGGGGCAAGGCAAAACTAAAAGAGCGGGCAACGAAATCAAAAATTGATGTTCCGGCCAGCGTCTTTAAAGAACTGCTGAAAAAGTGATAAAATGAGGGAATGAAACGAGTTATTTCTATCGCTCTTTTTTTGGTCCTATTAACTCTTGGCTATCAGCTTTATACTCTTTACATCTATAATCGAGAGCTAAAAGAAGTTTTTGCCGTTTTGAGCAAAAAATTGGAATCTTTTAAAAAAGAAAGTGCTTGGCTAAAGGCAGATTTGGAGTATTTTTCGGAACCGGAAAACATTGAAAAAGAATTACGGGCGCGGTTTAATCTGAAAAAACCGGGAGAAAAATTAATTATCGTCGTTCCGTCTAAAAGCGAGCAATAATTTATGACTTATAAGAATTCTTTAGTACTATTCGCCATTTTTATGGCAGCGGGATTTGGCGGTTACTTGGCGCTTCAAAATGGTTTTTATCCGGCCGCCATTGTCAATTTTAATTTTATTTCCGCTCAAGAAATGAATAAAACTTATTTTGTCGCTTATCGTTATTTTCAAAATGTTTTGTTGTCATCCGGAAAAGATGTTAAAGAATTGGAAAAAAGGGAAACGCGAGTGGAGCTTCGCCGCGCCACCGTTAATAAGCTAATTACTGATTCACTAATTTATCAGGAACTTAAACGCCGTATCCCCGGCGAATTTAACGCTATTGCTGAAAAAAATATTAATGAATATATAAAAAATAATGCCGACCTTGAAAAAGGAGCTAAGCTTTTATATGGTATAGACTTCTCCGATTTTAAAGAGCAAATCCTGCTACCTCAGGCTTATCAGGAAATTTTAGAAGGACGGATGTTTTTAAATAATGAAAGTTTCAACGATTGGCTGGCTAAAGAACGCTCTCAAGCAAAAATTTTTATTTTGCTGCCGGACTTAAAATGGGAAAAGGAATCCATAATATTGCGGAATTAGTATAGTGGCAGTACACAACCTTCCCAAGGTTGGGGCGCCGGTTCGATTCCGGTATTCCGCTCATGGAAAAACATTTTACGGCGCCAATGACGGTATTATTACTACTTTTGCCATTGTTTCGTATGGAGTGGGGTATTTAATTAGCGTGATTTTTGTAATATAATATAACAGCTGCCTCCTTAGCTTAGTGGCAAAGCAACGCTTTCGTAAAGCGAAGACGACAGTTCAATTCTGTCAGGAGGCTCACAAAATATGTTTAAATCTTTAACGGGAAAATACGACAAAGGCCATGCGCATATTTCCATCTTTCCGGGAGTGGGAGGAGAAGACGCCAAAGACTGGGCGAATATGATTTTAAATATGTATGTGAAATACGCCCAAAAACGCGGCTGGAAAGCGGTTTTAATTGACGAACGGGCCATTGACGTAAAGGGGGAGTATGCTTACGGCAGTTTAAAAAATGAAGCCGGCGTCCATCGGCTGGTTCGGATTTCTCCTTTTGATTCCAAACAGCTCCGCCATACTTCTTTTGCTTTAGTTGAGGTTTTGCCGGAATTGCCGGAAATTGAAGCGAAAAATATCATAATTCCGCCGGAAGATTTAAAAGTGGAACTATCTCGTTCCAGCGGCCCCGGAGGCCAAAATGTCAATAAAAGAGAAACGGCGGTTCGGATAGTGCATTTGCCGACCGGTTTAAGCGCCGCTTCCCAAGTAGAAAGAAGCCAGCCGCAAAATCGGGAAAAGGCTATGTCGCTGTTAAAAGCCAAGCTTTTTAAACTGATGGAAGAAAAAAAAGAAAAGGAGCTCTCGCGGCTGCGCACTAAAGTAACGCCGGAATGGGGGCATCAAATCCGCTCTTATGTTTTGCATCCCTATCAACAGGTTAAAGATTTGCGGACCGGCGCAGTCAGCCATCAGCCGGATAAAGTGTTAAGCGGGGAGCTTGATAAGTTCATTGAAGCGGAATTAGAATTATAAAGAACTCTAATGATTAGCTTCCAAAACGTTTCCAAAGTTTATAACAGCCATTCCATAGCGCTTCAAAATATTAATTTTGCGATTCAGCCGAATGAATTTGTGTCCATTGTCGGCAGAAATGGCGCCGGGAAATCCACCATTGTTAAACTTTTAATTGGCGAAGAAAAACCGACTAAGGGCCGAATTTTATTCGGGCCTTATGAAATCAATAAGCTGAAACCGCAGGAACTGCCGATGGTTCGGCGCCAAATTGGGATAGTTTTTCAGGATTTCCGCCTGCTTCCCACGAAAAACGCCTATGAAAACATCGCTTTTGCTTTGGAGGTGGAAGGCCGGCCCCAATCCGAAATAGAGGAATTCGTGCCGCAAGTGCTGGATATGGTCGGCCTTGCCCATCGCGCCTATAATTTCCCTCATGAGCTTTCCGGAGGCGAAAAGCAGCGGACCGCGATTGCCAGAGCAATGATTCACCGGCCGGCGGTGGTAGTCGCCGATGAACCGACCGGCAACTTAGACCCAATCCATGCCGCGGAAATCGCTAGACTGCTTTTGAAAATCAACGAATTGGGAACCACGGTCATTTTGGTCACTCACAATAAAGACATTGTTAACGGCGTGCATCGGCGGGTAATCAGCTTGGATAATGGTAAAATTATAAGAGACGAAGAAAATGGGCAATATGTCCTTGCTTAAACAGCGATTCAAAACTACAAATACATGCTAATCTACGTATCCGAATGGCTTACAAATAGCCACATCCGAATATGTAGTCTCTCGACAAGCTCGGGAACTATTATTCTCTGAGCAAAGTCGAAGAGTTACAATATTTGTATTTGTAGATTCGGATAATAATTAGTAGCTTCGCATCGGTCATATGGTTACAACACTCTATCGCATAATTAAATACGGCCTTCAGGGATTTTTAAGGAACGGCTGGCTGTCCATTGCCACGATTTTGGTAATGATTCTCACGCTTTTTGTTTTTTTAAGCCTGATTGTTTTTAACGTTTTAACGAATAACGCTCTTAATGTACTGCGGGATAAAATTGACATCAGCGTTTACTTTCAAACCGATACTCCAGAAGACGAAATTTTAAAAGTTAAGCGTTCCGTAGAAAGCCTGGCGGAAGTAAAAGCGGTAGAATATATTTCCAGAGACAAAGCCCTCGCCTTATTCCAGGAACGGCACAAAAACGACGAAGTAATTATTCAGGCGATTACAATTTTATCGGAAAATCCGCTTTCCGCCTCGCTCAATATTAAAGCCAAAAATCCCCAGGATTATTCGGCGATTTCCGCTTATCTCAACAATGCCGATTTAGACAAATTGGTGGATAAAGTCACTTATAACCAAAATCAACTGGTCATTAATCGGCTGGCAACTATTGTGGACACGGTGCAGGGGACCGGACTCGGGCTCACAATCATTTTATCCGTTATTTCCGTCTTGGTAACTTTAAATACCATTATTTTAACGATTTATTCCACCCGGGACGAAATCGGAGTAATGCGTTTAGTGGGAGCGTCCAATAAATTTATCCGCGGCCCTTATTTAATCCAGGGAATACTTTACGGCCTTGTGGCCGCTGTTTTAAGCCTGGCGTTAATGGCGCCTTTAATTTTTGTCGCCTCGCCATACATTAAAGTGTTAATGCCGGAAATGAATCTGGTAAATTATTTTTACGGCAACCTGTTGGTTTTACTCGGTTATCAAGCGCTTTTCGGAACGGTTTTGGGAAGCTTTTCCAGCGCTATTGCTGTCGGTAAATATTTGAAAATCTAAAAACCAAGGGAAATGACGCTTCCCAATAAACCAATAATCATTATCCAGACTACCGCTTGAAGGATGATTTTTCTCCAGTTCATTTTAAACCTGTTTTTAGCCATAGCATTAAATTAGCATATTTATGGTATTATTTTAATATGGATCCCGTTAGAGACAACTAAACTATGTTTAATCTATATCCAAAATCAGTAATAAAAATTAATCGTCAGGAAGTCTTTGAGTGGCTGAGTTACGGCCATCTAAAGATGGCCTGTCTCTAACGGGATGGACTTTTTAGCCTTTTCCCAAACGCTTTTTTACCTAACCGTTTCCTTGGCCATTATTGTTTTGGGGGCGTTGGCGGCAATTATCGCTTACTATTCAATGGAAATTGCCAAACATCTGAATAAAATCGCCGGCAATTTAGACCAGGCTTCAGATGAAATTAAAGAGAATATAAAAGAATTAACGGATAAGTTGTCGCAAGTGCCATTTCTATCCTTTTTAATTAAAAGAGAGAATTCTAAAAAAGCCCATTCGACAAGCTCAGGGCAAGAAATTAAAAAAGGTCGTAAATAGAAATTTTATTATGCAAAGAAAAACTAAGGAAAAATTAGAGGTGCTGGGCGGCGCTTTGGCGGGAGCGGCGGTAGGAGCGGCAATCGGCTTGCTTTTGGCCCCGGAATCTGGCAAAGAGCTTCGTAAAGACCTCAAAGCCCAAAGCCGCGCGGTTTATAAATCAATGCTTCCGAAATTGAAAAAGCTTAAAAAGGTAGGGGAGAAGGAATATAAAGCCCTTGCCAGGGAAGCAGTTAAAGATTACAGCAAAGCGAAAAAACTTTCCGTAAAAGAAACCTCCGCTTTAACGAAAGAAGCCGAATCCTTGTGGCGCCAGCTTAAAAAACATTTATAAAAATAGTCCCGCATTGCGGGACTATTTATTTACGAAAAAGATGTGGAAGGTATGCCAGTCTTGATTTAAGAATGCGGTAGTTATCCCCTCAGCGGCAATGCCCAGAGTAAGGCAGATAAGAAATACGACAAAAATGTCTGCCCAGTCCGTATCCGGAACCGCCAAGTTTAAAACTGAATCCAAAACTAAAATTATCAAGCCAGCTGCCAAAAACAGCAATCCCGGCACCGGGCGGTTATTAAGAGAATGCACCAAGGAAATTAAAAGCAGGATCTCAATCGCGAGATTAAAAAACAATCGGTCGCGTTTCAATTTCAAAGAAAGGAAAAAAAGAACAGCAACGCATAAAGCCCACATCCAGTGATGGATGTGAATGGCATTCCAAAGAACTAAGCTCTTGTCCGCTACCGGCGAATAATAAGTGAAATAAAAACTTAATGCATAGCCGGCAATTAGCCCGATTGCCTTTAACCGCATATTCAGCCACTTGCCTCAAGTTGCTATTTATTTTATACCATAATTCAGCATCTTTTTCAAGTAATCAAATCAAAATACCCCGTGAGGGGTCTTTTGATGAGGTCTCGGATTTCTATCAGCTTCTAAGTGAATAGATGCCTTTCGATTTCTTGGACCTCATTTTTATTATAAACCGGCTTTTTAAAAGGCATATCTCCAATTGTGGATAACTTTGGGATTGACAAATTTAGATTTAATATGCTATAATGTGTTAGTCACAGTTAATTTAGAGTAGTCGACCTTCATTTTATTGTGCGTGTTATTAATTAATCCTATATATGGAAAAAGGCAAAATTGCTCGGTTAATGGATCGCGGATTCGGCTTCATCTCCCGCGAGGGAGCGGAAAAGGATCTCTTCTTTCATTCCAAAGAATTGCAAGGCGTGCAGTTTGATGAATTGAAAGAAGGCGATGAGGTACAATTTGAAGTTGCCCAGAGCCCAAAAGGCCCGAACGCAGTCAAAGTATCGCGAGTGTAAATGAAACCCAGCCCCGCATTGCGGGGCTGGGTTTCATATGGCGTTATATATGAATCAATCTTCTAATTTTTATAATCTTGGCATTGCGCCGAATATTTTAGGCGTGCTGGATAAGCATAATTTTAAAATTCCCACTCCGATTCAGGAAAAAGCTATTCCGATTGGCCTCGAGGGTAAAGACTTAGTCGGCATTGCCCAGACCGGAACCGGAAAGACGCTGGCTTTCGGCATTCCAATGATCCAACGGGCATTACAATCTAAAGGGATTGGATTGGTGGTATTGCCAACCCGCGAGTTAGCGCTTCAAGTCAATGAACACTTGCGGCTTATAGGAAATTCGTTTGGCGTCAAGACCGCGCTTCTTATCGGCGGCGCGTCTATGGGGCACCAGATCGCGGATATCCGCCGAAATCCAAATATTATTATTGGCACGCCGGGCCGGATTATTGACCATTTAAATCAGCGAATTTTATCGTTGTCCGGCGTTAAAATGCTTGTTCTTGATGAGGCAGACCGGATGCTGGACATGGG
>Ga0209541_10005637_pt1 | contig 21761 bp, 24 predicted proteins | sample RifCSPlowO2_01_FD_184027 | JGI IMG/M metagenome (GOLD analysis project Ga0209541, IMG submission 184027) | Groundwater microbial communities from Rifle, Colorado - Rifle CSP2_plank lowO2_0.1 (SPAdes) (version 2) | ecosystem: Environmental > Aquatic > Deep subsurface > Groundwater | place...
ATAGCGTTTGCCGTCCCTGTCCAGGTAAAAAATGTCGCCGTTTTCCAGGCGTCTAAGCATAACGAACGCGAATTTATACTTGCCTTTATTGAAAATATTATTAGAAGAATGCCCCACAATTACCCCGTTACCCACTTCACCCGGGAGCGGTGTATTAGCATAGTGCACCACCCCATTTTCTAAAGCTTGATTAACACTGGCCTCATCCACGGTCTTGACGCCGTATACCACTGGTATTTCAACGTTAATCTTGGGAATAATAACCTGAGAGTTAGAACCACTAGCCACACTGCTACTGATGATCGGAGTACTGGTAACGTTACGACTAGGCTGAATAAAGGGAGCAATAAAACGCTCATTAAAAAATCCAAACAGAAAGATCAAAAGCACGACCGACCCAACAGCTAACCCGAATAATAAAGACTGGAAGTGTTGAGCGGGCTTAACTCTGACTTTAGACTTGTCGCTTGAACGACCAAACAGAGAATCTTTCAAATCGCCGATACTGTGGGCTACAGCGCTTGGTCTTTTAGCTTCTTTTCTGGGTATCGGCGGTTCCTCCGGCAGAGTCATTGGCCCGGCTTTTGGGGCCAGCGACGGAGCGGCTGCTGCGAACTTAGAAGTTCGGGCGTGAGCTTCGTAGAATTCTTCCCAGATCATATGCTTCTCTTTATCGGGTAGCCCCGCATAATACTCGTGCCAGGCGGTCTGGATATCAGCCAAGGATCTGCCTGAGGTGGTCAGATTATAAATAAATTCTTGATGCTGTGACTTGGGAGTGCCTAGCTCGGCCACATCCAAGGCTTCTGTAGCCGCGTCAGGCTCTTGGCCGTAGGCTCGCCGTACCTTTTGGCGTACCAACTCAGCCGCCGGATCGGGCTGGCTCGGTTGAGCCCGGTCCGGAATTGGCAGCATAAAACTTAAGTTATCGTCAACAGGTGGTTCGTCTGGTTTCATATTGTTTCATATCTTATACAACGCCATGATTTATTGTACAATAACTCCTGTAATCCCGCTTATGGGCGAGTGGCGGAATTGGTATACGCGCACGACTCAAAATCGTGTTCCGCAAGGATTGTGGGTTCGATTCCCACCTCGCCCACCAAGCTATTACAATCGGAATAATAGGTACTTTGTAGTTTATGTTAAGCCATCAACAAAAAATCAATCGTGTGGCTGATCGAGTTCTCTACCTCAGTTCTGCAGGTACAAAGATACGTGTTTATCACGGAAGTACCAACACTACGCGCACACTCCGACGCAGAAGAGATGAAATTGTAGATGTTTCTGACCTAAATAGAGTACTTGAGGTCAACACCAAAAAACGAAGCGTCATTATCGAACCGAATGTGCCAATGGATAAACTCGTTTCTACGACAATAAAATATGGTCTGGTGCCCCCTGTTGTCCCGGAATTTCCGGGTATTACTGTAGGTGGTGCTGTTGCCGGCGGCTCCGCAGAATCTGCTTCGATTCAATACGGTCTCTTTCACAACCTGGCACTCTCTTATGAGATTGTTCTTGGGACCGGAGAGGTTATTAAGGCATCATCAAAAACGCACCCTGATCTTTTTTACGGTACGGGCGGCACTTGCGGGACTCTAGGTATTATTACCGCTATTGAGCTTAATCTTGTTCCTGCCACAAAGTATGTTCGTCTTGAGTATATCGTTGTCAAAGACCGGGGTGATCTATTAAAAAAAGTAACTGCTAACTCCGGTTCAAAAGCAGATTTTGTAGATGCAATACTTTTTGAAAACGGCGGCGTTGTTGTACTGGGTTTCCGTACTGACAACCGTGATGGTATCCCTGTCCGCCGTTTTTCACGACCGTGGAGTGAGTGGTTTTACCTCCACGCGAAAAAGATGGCTGAAAGCGGCGGTGGTAGCGAAGTTGTTCCACTCCAGGTTTATTTATTTCGGTACGATCGCGGCGCTTTTTGGATGGGAGATTACGCCTTTCAAACTTATCCTTATCATATTCCAAACAACAGATTTACAAGGTTTCTATTTAATCCATTATTGAAAACAAGAATGTTGTATAGAGGACTTCAGGAGTCCAACATTGCGCAACAATACATCATCCAGGATTGTTGCGTACCAGGCGAGCGCGCGGCAGAATTTTTAGACTATATAGACTCTTCTTTTCAAATTTACCCGCTTTGGGTACTGCCAATAGCTCCGGAGGCGTTTTCAGATACCAATATCCGGACGAAAAGTTTTGTAATCAATGTCGGTATTTGGGGGCCTTTAGGCCTGCCTTACGAAAAGTTCGTTGAAAAGAATATTGAACTTGAAAAAGTAGTTGCTCAACTAGGCGGCTGCAAAGCCCCTTACGGGCACTTCTATGGAGATAAGAATATTTTCTGGAAAAACCTCAAAAAAGAGACTTACGAAAAATTAAGAAAGAAATACCACGCCGATAGAGCATTCCCGTCATTTTATGACAAGATACGTGTGAACGAGCGCTACACGCCGACTGTAACAAAAGGATTTTTCCGAGCTCTTAGGCCTTTTTGGCGGCTACCCTTGTCTTAACTAAACAACTTTCCGCGAGCATTGTGGGTTCAAGTCCCACCTTGCTCACCACTATTGACAATTATCCGATACGACTGTTTACTTAAAACAGATAGACAAAAACAAAAACAGTTCACAAAAATGAGTACAACTCTTGAAGCCAGCCCAGAGGTAAAGGACAAATACGCGAAGCATGAAGCCGCCGCTGGTTTTTTAGGCCGTTTGGCTGACTCAGAGTTTGGCTCGCAGTTTAGTGAAAGAACGATATCCAACTGGGGGCAAGCTTTAAGGGTAATATTTGAAGTTGATAATATCTTTGATGGTCGGGATGATGAGGCTAAGGCGCGTGCCATAATTGCCCTGAGGTCTTTTTTTGGTTCTGGCGGCAATAGTGCTTCTGTTCAGGAAGGAGACCTCACTCCTGAAACTCTCCAGGAAGCTACGAAGCTTCGGGCAATGATATCGGATAAACAAGCCCAAAATTTTGTTAATACGGGTCTCCAGGTAATTTCAGTCAGCCAATCTATGAGATCGGTAGGATCCCCGAGAGAATTAGCTCGTCTGACCATGCTTGAAGGCCAAATGACCGCGACGATGCTGGTGCATCTCATTGAACCAGAGGATAGAGAACAGCCCGGCTGTAACGACTTTATACGTTTTTTGAGAGTAGCATCTAGGGCTGCTAACGTGGTTGACAGTATTGCCGACTTAAAGACTGACTATTCAGAGGGTGTATCAGTCGTTAAGCCGACTCTTCCTAATAGATTGATTATGCTATGGGAGTGCCTACCAGCTGTTAAAAGAAGTGTAGACACCTTGGGGGCATTGGCGGTAGTCAGAAAGATGCCTCAAGCGGCTTGGCAGGTAATCCGTGACCGAAGCAGGACCGCGGAGCAATAGTAATGCTGCCAGAATCCATTACCACCCATATGTATTTTTGGGGTTCTCTTGTACTGCTGGGACTCTTTGCAGCCATATTCTATTACCGACCCGATCTTCGCCGTCGAATGATACGAATGGGCATCGCGGTTGGAATACTTGGAGTCTTATCTGAAGCTGTATTCTTTCAGGATTATTGGCACCCACCGCTGGTTATAAGATTTGGTAGATTTGGCGGCATTGAAGACTTCTTCTTTGGTTTTAGCTTTGGGGGTATATGCGTAGCTCTCTACGATGTCGTATTCCATAAAAGGCTCAAAAAAAAGGGCTACCCCCACTACTGGATTATTCCTCTTCTTGTTGTATCAGAGGTACTTTCAATACTAATACTCAGCCAGTACATGAATAGCATTTATGCCAGCGCGATTGGCTTTGTATTACCTGCGGCGGCGGTCATAGCTGTCCGCCGGGATTTGATTGTGGAAACTGTTTTCTCGGCAATCCTAGGAGCTTCACTGCTGATACTAATGGAGATGATCTTGCTGCTGCTGGCGCCGAATTACTTGCGGCAGTACTTTTTGCTGTATGGAGAGGTCCCTCTCATTTTTGGCGTTGTACCGATTACTGAGTTTCTGTGGGGAGCTGCCTTCGCTGCAATTGTTGGCCCACTTCGTGACTTTGAGTTCGGCTACGCCCCTGTCCGGATCGAGCAGAAGAAGTCAGCCAATTCTAGAAGATAATGGTCTAAGCTGTGTTTCTCGAAGCAAAATAGACGGCGGAGGTTAAAGCTTCGAAAGGCTTAGAGGGGTTCTGGAGCCACCAGACTCCAGTATAAGCTGCTAGCTCCGGAAATCTGATTGGTTCAACAGAGGTGGTACTAACTTTCCCATCTGTCGCGACTGCTACGCTCCCCTGGTGATAAGTTATCAGGGAAGCTTCAACCTCCCCTGACCATGCCGCTAGTGCTTTTACAAGCTCGTATAGGCTCATATCATGTGTTAATGGACTAGTTCTACGGCTGTACTTAGCAAGGGCCTGCAAACGCCCAAAATCGGCCAAAATCACCGTTTTTTTGCGGTTAAGGGGTTTATCGGATACGTGTAAGAAGTAATCAATGCTATCACCACACATCGTCACTTGACCGTCGAACTTCTCTAAAAAGGCTTCCAAGAGGATAGCGGTTTCGCTGTTTTTGCCAAAGTCCCCAGCCAGTAGCACGCCGTCTGCCCAGCTAGCTTGGTCGATCAGCTGAGCTAATGCACTTTTAGAAAAACTGCCCACCGAAGTGCTTGAAGCAAATTCAGCCTCAGCAAACAACCTGCTGACTGTCGCTCGCAGCTTATCTGGTAAAACCACTCTTACTGAGCCGGATCCAGCTTTTTCAGCAGCCGAGAATGCCTTAGCAGCTGCCGTAAAGCCGTGCAGGTTACCACCGACTATCAGAAGTTTTCCGGCTTGAGCTTTATTCTCCGGCTGGCTCCAAATCAAGTCCTCGAAGAGTGGTTTATCGGCCGTTTGTTTTAACCAACTGGTATTTTCCATTCACCTGCTCGAGTTCGTACCTTACGTTTTTGCGCTCAAGCGCAATCTTCCAGCCCTTACTCTGGGCGTAGTCGAAGAGTTCTTTCTCCGGATTAAAGGCGATCGGATTCTCTACTAGATTGAGCATCTTAATATCGCTGGCGCTGTCACCCACCCCGATACTTTCTTTAAATCCGACCTTGTACTTTTTAGCTAAATCTCGAAGAACAGCATCTTTCTTGAAAATTGGTGTCGTTGATTTGCCGGTAAATCTGCTATCAATATACTCATCTTCTCTAGCCACGAAGTCGTCAAAGCCATAGTAATCAGCCATTTTCGAGACAATCCCTGCTTGCGACCCGGATATGGCAAAAAGGATAATCCCATCTTTTTTAAGCTGTTTTAATAGGTCGCGGGTATAGGTATAAACCTGGTCTTTGTATTCATCAAAGACCGCTTGAGCGGTCTGCTCAAATTGCTTGACGGTTATCTCCATCAGGATATTGGTGTAAAGCTTCACCAGCTCCAGTTCGTACTGCTTGAATGATTCACTGCTCTCGCGGCGTTTCCAGACCATCCGCGCGTCCCTGATACCTTGGAATTTCACGGGCGCGATAAAGCCAAGACCTACAAGCTTATCAGCGATAGCGTGGTAGAGCTGCCACCTAATTAATGTCCCATCAATGTCGAAGACGGCGAATTTTTTCCCTGTTGCCATACCCCAATTATATGTGTTTGAGGAGTAAATCTATATAGGGCTGGGGGTTAATCCACCAATCTTCGTGTCCACCGGGCAGTTCAACGAGCTTGTATTTTTTGGTGGTTGGCAACAATTTTTGGATTTTAGGGTGTGTAAAGGGGTCTAGCTGATTACGCACCATAACAACCTGTCTGTTGCTCGTTAGAGTAGGTAGTCTTGGGTCACCTTTGGTTCGCCCCTTTAGAGTTTTGTAATTGGTTCGCATTTTCTTTAAAACGTAAAAAGTAGCCCAGGCTGAACGACGTAGCCACCAAATCAGGCTATGCTTCATTGAAGCCTCATGCCTTAGATTCATCTCCATACTCTTGAGAACTGACCGACCAGGCCAATACGGCACGCCTATTAACAAGATCAATCCGGCCGTTGTCTTTTCAGGGACCATTAGAGCGCCTAATGAGTGGGCGATAATTACATCTGCTTTCTCGACCTGCTTTATGACTTCCAGGCCTTGCCCTTCTAGCTCTTTGACAAGCTGCCTAGTATGCCACCTCCCTTCCGACCAACCGTGAAGGATGGAAACGGTTCTCATACGTCCAGGGTAATACTTACCGGGGCGTGGTCGGAACCCATGACATCGGCATGGATTTTGGCCGATTTCAGCTTAGGCTTAAGGCTTTCTGACACCAAAAAATAATCTATCCGCCAGCCCACGTTTCGAGCCCGGGCATTAGCCCAGTGTGTCCACCAGCTGTAATGACCGTTACCTTTGGTGAATATCCTAAAAGTATCCACAAACCCCGCGTCGATATACTTTTGGAAACCTTTACGCTCCTCTTTAGTGAAGCCTTTTTTACCTTCGTTTTCTTTGGGTCTGGCTAGGTCATCTTCGGTGTGGGCTACATTCAAATCGCCGCAAAATATTACCGGCTTTTTCTCTCCCAGCTCACTAACATACGCCAAAAACGCCGGGTCCCAATGTTTATGCTTCAAATCCAGACGGGTCAGGTCATCTTTAGCGTTGATTGTATAAACTGTCACTAGCCAGAACTTATCAAACTCGGCGGTGATTACCCTGCCCTCGGTCCCCGAGTCGCGGTCCTTATCATCAACCAGGTTAAACTTTTTGGCATATCCATCAGGAAAGCCGTTAATAACTTTTATTGGTTTAACTTTGGTAAAGACCGCTGTGCCTGAGTATCCCGGCTTGTGCGCTGAATTCCAATACTCTTCGTAGCCCTCAAAATCAATTTCAGCCTGCTCACGGGCGGCCTTTGTCTCCTGAAGACACAGAATATCGGGCTTATGCTTGGCCATAAACTCTTGCAAGGCGCCCTTTCTAATAACCGCCCTAATGCCATTCACATTCCACGAATAAATTTTCGTCAATTTCTTGCCTCTCTGTCGATGTCGCGCTGCTGCTGACGTTTTTTAAGGACCTCACGCTTATCCCAGCTTTTCTTACCGCGAGCCATGGCGATCTTGAGTTTGATAAAGCGACCGGTGGTGAGTAGCTCGATTGGCACGATTGTCAGTCCGGCCTTCTTTTGAGTTATTAAGCTACTGATCTCATTCCTCTTGGCCAGCAGTTTGCGACTGCGGGTCTGGCCAGACTCGGTAATGGGAACTCCTGAGCTGGGGCTTATCGTGGCATTGACTAGCCAAAGCTCGTTGTCTTTGACGGTTACGTAAGCTCCCTGGAGTTGGCCGTGACCCAGTCTAAGAGATTTTGTCTCCGCGCCGGTAAGCTGAATGCCGACCACTTTAACTTCCCCCAATTCATAGTCGAAACGGGCTCGCCGATTAAGGATACGTTTGGTCTGTGATTTAACACCTCTCGCCGACATCACACCCCCATTGTAACCCCAAAAAGCTATTTTTTATTGAGCCTGAGCCCTTAAGTTCTCTACTTCAGTTTCTTGAACCGTAGCTTTGACCACATCCCAAACACTACCGTCACCTTTCTCAGTCATCAGCCAGTACCACCACTCTGCCCCCCACAGGTTGATTTCACGCATGCCGGTGTCGATCGCGTAACTTATCCGGTCATCCATCCTTTTAGCATTCATCGACTTGAACTGCTCTTCAACTGAAGTCTCGGTTACCAGCAGTCCGTTAGGTGTCCAAGGTTCGGCTTGAAGCTCGTGGATAAACATGGTTTTTCCGGTTAAAATCTCCCCCCAGCCGGCCAGCATCCCATAGAACCAGGCCGGTAGTGGGTATTCAAAGTAGCGCTTGGTAAAGGTTGCATCCCAAACCCTCTTATATATTGAGATTCCAAACTGGTCCGGAGTAGGCTGGCGGACAGGTATGCCGACCCAGTTGTTGCTCCGGCTGATGATTATACTGTGACTGGGGTCAAGTTTCTCGACCATCTCAAACTCTTCTATAAGGCGCTGGCGATTAAAATTCTTACACTCCCCAAAAACCTTCATAAAGAATTCATTTTCCAGCTGGTAGCTCTCTAGCGAGGGGTGATTTTTGTAACGCTCGACCACCGCCGTGAGGTACTTATAAAGCTGAGGCTTCCACTGACTTTCGGGTGCGGCTATATCGGCCCATTTAGGCTCATGGCATTCCGGCCAGCGGGGCTGTCGCAGGCCGATAGCCAGCGATACCCTCGCGTCATATTTTTGAGCCATCGCGAACTGCCAGTCCAGACTGGAAAAGTCATATGTTCCCGGTGTTGGTTCGATATCTTTCCAATAGCTGACCAGCCGTATCTTTCTTATGCCCAGGTCTGAGAAGATAGCGTTCAGGGTTTCTTCAGGCGACAGTGAGAAGCTTTCAGCGTAATCAGAAATGAATGTCGTACCAATAATTAACGGCTCGTCGCTGTGTTTGGCTTTGTACCACTGTGCCACGCCGTACTGTACACAAATCCAGAAAATCACAAACGCCGCCGTAGCAACTAATATCTTACGGCGGCGGGAGCCGCACCAAAGAAAATTCTTTGATTTTACGAACATCCTTTTGAAACCGGTGTCACTGGGTTTTGATTTTTCTTTTACCCCACCGCGCTTATACTTATCGGCCATTTCCTGCTATTCTAATTGTCGTACTGATTTATGAAAAATAAAAAGCTAACGCTTAGTTTAGTTATACCAGTATTTAACGAAGAAGGCTACCTTGACGCTTGTCTGGGGGCGATAGCCGGTCAAACGGTTCAGCCGGATGAAGTAATCGTAGTTGATAACAGATCTACAGATAAAACTATTGCTGTCGCCAAACGCTACCGCTTCGTAAAAATCATTAGCGAGAACCGTCAAGGAGTTATATTTGCTCGAAACCGGGGATTTAACGTGGCCAAGGGGCAAATCATCGGGCGCATTGACGCCGATACCGTCTTGCCGCCCCGGTGGGTCGAGCACATTAAACAACTATTCGCTAACTGTCAGGTTTCTGCGGCCACCGGCCCGGTCAGCTATTACGATATGCCCCTGCCAGCAATCAACCATTATCCGGATCATCTAATGCGTAGCTCTATTTATAATTGGTCGCCTAAGAGTCCGTTCCTTTTTGGTTCTAATATGGCGATTAGGAAAAGGTCCTGGAATGCCCTGCGGACTGAGTTATGTCGTCATCAAGATATTCACGAGGACCTGGACTTAGCAGTTCATCTCTATCAGGCTGGCCAAAAGATTCTCTATGACAAGGCGCTGCTTGCTGGCGCATCCGGGCGACGCTATAACGATCGTCTAGCTCAATTTTACGGCTATATGTCGATGTACCGACGTACCTACTTGAGTCACGACCTTCACAGCTTAGCCGGCTATGCCGCGGTCACTGTTTACTGGGCCGGCTATCTGGTTGTTCACCCCATTAGATATTTATGGTTAAGATCCGCGGGAGCAGTTATGCCGCTTGAACCGCTAAGTCGGCAAGCCCGCAAAAATCCCATGAAGAGTTAGTTAGCAGAGTTGGTTTGTCGGATACCATTGGGCAAGGTTGTCACCTGACAGGCTGACCATAACCCTTTACCGCCCTGCTTGGCGGTCTCTTCCAGCGCCTTGAACTCTATAGCTTTGACCATTGGAAAAGAAGTATATGCGAAACCATAACCTTCGGCTATCAGCTTTGACTCGACTAAGGTGCCATCGGGGAGGTAGATGTAGCGCAGCAGGCGCTCATATCGGTCGCGGTTGGTATTAAGCGGGTCCGCTTCCAGGCGTACGGAATGATCGCCAATTAGCCGCTTAGTGTAGTCAGCGGCGGCCACGCCGTAACATTGAACCGGCGTGTCAGGACGATGGGTTTCCGGCGTATCAACGCCTATCATGCGGATGATTTCCGTACGTCCGTCCATATTTACCGATATGGTGTCGCCGTCAATGAACTCCTCAACTTTATAAAACCCCGGAGATATGCCGTTTGTCAGCTGGGGGCTGAACTCTAACCCATCACTGCGCGCATAAATCACCACGGCAATAGTCACCAGCAAAATTATCAGTAGGCCCAGACGTACATCACCTCTTCGCAAAAAACGTCTCATGGTCGGCATTGTAGCAAAAGAAGAGTTGTCGAGGTAATCTAGGGAGTATGAAATCGGTCCTGCCGGTCGTTTCTGTAGTCATCCCGGCTTACAACGAGGCTACCTACATCGATCGTCTGCTGGAGGATCTGACCAAACAGAGCTTTGCCAATTTTGAAGTTATTGTTTCTGACGCTGATTCCAGGGATGGCACCGATAAAGTCGTAAAAAGCTTTAAGGGCAAGCTGGATATCAAGATGGTCGTCTCGCCGCCCAAGGGTCCGGGGGCTGGCCGCAATCTCGGGGCGAAATCAGCCCGTGGAGGGTGGCTGCTGTTCCTAGATGCCGATGTCGATATTGATGACCCGAACTTTATTGGAACGCTGCTCGCGAGAGCGAAAAACAGCGGCTGGGGAACAGCTTCCGCGAAAATGAGAATGAACAAAGCGCCTATCTACAACCGGCTGGGTCTGAGCATGTTTTACAACTACCAAAAACTTCTATCACACACCAAGCATCCAGTAGCCCAAGGGTATTGCATACTTACTCGGAGAGATATCTTCAGGGCAAATAACGGTTTCAACGAAAAGATCTTTTACGGTGAAGATAATGACTATGTATCAAGAACCGGGAATCACGGCTTTGGCTTTGTCGAGCAAACTTATTATTATGTGGACCCGCGGCGCAACCAGCAGGAAGGAGCCATATGGTTCTCAATTAAAAATTTACTTCACGAGATGTACCGGATAACCCATCTGTCGGGTCTTGAGAGTCAGCCGTTTAAGTACGAGTTCGGTAAACACCAGCCTCGCAAAAAGAAATGACCAGACGCCAGCTCATCAAGCAATTCATCAAGTATATGATTGGCGGCGGCGTCTATTTTTGGAGCGGCTACGCCGTTTTTGCCCTTTGCTACAGTGGGCTATCGTGGGACTGGTTCCCGGCTAAAGTCGCTGCCGACGTGGTGGGCTGGACGCTGGGCTTCTTCGTCCAGCGGTATTGGGCTTTCCACCACCCGTCACTGGCCGGCAAAACCGTCAAAATCACTGGTAAATACATCCTGGTAAATGCTACCAATTTCGTAATCGACTACCTGATAGTTTGGGGGCTAAACAGTGCTGGTGTCACACCATACATTGGCTTGTTTGTAGCCGCCGGCTTCTTCACGGTTTGGAACTACGTGTGGTACCGCTTCTGGGTTTTCAGCCCGATCAACCCCAAAGGCTAGAAATCAATGCCTTTGTTGGCTAGATATCTTTGATCGAAATGATGGCGCAGTTTAATCATTGAGGTAGTTATATAGGCAAGCGACCAAAATGCTACCCTTTTACTGCTAGAAAATGCCGAATATTCCAATTTTTGAGAGCAAATATATTATCACTATAAAAAGTATTGTAGAGGCTGAAACTGCATAAATAGTTTTATAATCTTTGTTGGTTATCGAGCCGAGGCCGCATCTGACCGGTACATAAGCCAAAAAAAGTAAACTAATTGGGAAAAATAAAAGAGAAATAATAATAAAGAATGCGAGTGCAAATAGTATCAACACTTGAATTGGCTGGGGCAGTATGCCGCCCTCCCAGCCGCCTCCTCCGAAAGGAATCAGGTTCGGCGCGCTAAGTATTCCTACTAGCATTGAGAGGATAACTACTATGATAAAAACAATAGTAGCGGCGGGAATGAATACGACGGCTCTCCATATCCTAAGTTCCTCGGGGTCAAGCTCGTACTTTAGCTTAGTCTTTTTCCTCTTTTCCATGCTCTCCTTAACTTAACACTGTTTTTAAGGGAATTATTGCTCGGCCGGTTCTTTAAATGGATTGAAACTACCAAACTTCTCGTTAGGGCACGAAAGCCGCAGCTTCTTCTCATTATCTTTTACGTACTGTTCTAAAATATTCCAGCTGTCACCATATACCTGCAGCTCCTTATCAAACCCTCGGGATATAAGCACGATATCAGTGCGATCTCCTTTGATATCGGACGGTAATTCATCTGGTTTGTGTTTGTAAAATTCATCTGGAGTTAATACGTGCTTGGCTTCTCTAATAAAACAAATATCAAGAAGTTTCTCGGCCTCATCAAGTGTTATCCAAGATCTGGGGGGATTCCCGTAATATAACTCTTGAGTTATGGGGCCGCACGCAGGTTCAGCCGCATCTGCCGCGGCCACAAGGGAATCCCAATTCTTGGGATCTGTGGTGAAGTAATTAATGCCTCCGTAGGCGTCTGTTGCTTCAGGCAGCTCTGGCTTTAGGTTTATAGTGATTTCCTTGCCAGTTCCCAGCCCGCCCTTATCTATTTCCCTAACCTTACACTCGTTTATATAGCTTATGGCCTTTTCAGCGCTGACATGCGGTGTTCGAGAGCGGCTAGCTATAATGTAGCCACCAATAAATAGTAGGCCAATAAATGCGCCGATACCAAGCACTATCCAGCCGGCGATGACTTTACGTTTGGCGGACGGTGTCGCGGTATCTAATCGGGAAGTATTTGTTATTAACCTTCGGCTTAGGACAGCAAATTTAATAATAATTACAATAAAGATAGCTACTAGGATTAGCGGCGTGATGACGATAAAAATAATTTCCGAGCCGCTTCCAGCAAGACTACTGAAAACGGTAAAGGCTATCAAAAGGCCAGTCAATAGAACTAACGCAACTGTTGTTTTGCTAAAACGGTTTCGCTTTTGATGTTGTTCAGGCGGTTGCGTTTGCTGCGTCTGAGGCATGGAGGCTGATTATTTGGACTATTTTGATATTTTGAGGAGCTAAGATGAGTGTACCACAGAAAACTACTAGTAATTAAAGCTATGGCTAATCCGGGCTCGAGAACCCGTATAAATCTACCCTGTTGGGGATTTAACGGGACAAGCAGATGGAGTTTGTGGGTCTGGCATCGGCTAGAACAGAAGGTACTAGCGCAGTCCACTCCAAGAGTAATCTAAAAGTCTATTCCTTTGTTGGCCAGGTATTTATCGTCGAAGTGATGGCGCAATTTCGTCATACTAGTGGCTATATCTGCGCTAGACAGAAGATCTTGGGGGAAGTTTCGCCCAGTCAGGCACAAGCTGGTTTTAGGGTGTTTTTGCTTGATAAGCTTTTTCAAATCGGCTTTGGTGATCAGTTTGTGATGCAGGGCATTATTAATCTCATCACAGATCACCAGATCAAACTTGCCGCTGGTGGCGGCGGCGTAGGCTTTTTCATAAGTCTTGCGGGCGGCTTTCCTGTGCTCTGCCTCGCTGATATTCTTATCGCTAAGATCCCCGGCATTGTAAAAACCCTTGCCGCCCTTATAGAACAGCAGTTTTGAACCAAAAAGCGGCTTTATTTTATAGATAAAATCATGCTCACCGACATTCCAGGTTTTAATGAACTGGATAAAAGCTACCCGCCAACCGCTGCCTAACGCTCGGGCCATCAATCCGACGCTGGCGCTGGTCTTACCCTTGCCTTCACCGGTATAGACTACCACCACCGACTCTTTAGTTCTGTAGTCCTCAAACGTCATCTAAATCAGTTTAGCGGTTCGTAGGGCCGAGTCAATGCGCTGGCGGTCGAAGCCCAGTATCATCTCCTCGCCGATTTGGATAACTGGCACTCCCATCTGGCCGGTCTTAGCGACAAATTCTTTGGCGGCGTGCGGATCAGAGCCGACATCGATTTCTTTAAAGCCTATCCGTTTTCCCTTAAGGTACTCCTTGACCATATGGCAGAAAACGCACCACGGCGCGCTGTAAACGATTACATTAGGAGTGCTGTCGGTCATTTCTGCTTCTTGACCCATTATAGCAAGCAGACCCGGGTGGGCTAGTCCGGGTGATTTGCACAGATATGAGACTTGCATTTTTGTGAACCCGTAATATAGTAAGCACTAGGACTAACTAATCGAGGAGGATTAAAAGAAAAAATGTTTAACTTTAGCGTACCTAAAGTTGCTGCTCTGGTCGCCGAGTTCTTAGGCACAGCTTTATTGGTAACAGTAGCCCTAGTGATGAGTGAGACTACTGGGGTGTCTTACTTTATCGCTACCAGCTTGGCGCTGGCGTTAGGAGTGATTACCCTCTTATTCTGGCAGGTGTCCGGAGCCCATGTTAACCCGGCCATCACTTTTGGAATGTGGACAGCCCGCAAGATGGGTACCCTTCGTGCCGCCAGTTACATTGTGGCCCAGCTGTTAGGGGCACTCGGTGCCTGGCAGCTCTACGAGTACCTTACGGATAAGACATTGCCGGCCAAGACAGTTGCCTTCAGCACACCGGTATTGGTGGCTGAGATTATTGGTACAGCTGTATTGGCGATGGGATTCGCCGCTGCCGTGACTCGCAAACTTGAAGCTGGTCAGGCAGCTGCTGTGTATGGCTTAGCGATCTTCTCCGCTACTTTGGTCGCGGCCATCGCGTCAGCGGCATATATCAATCCGGCGGTTGCACTTGGTCTGCGAAGCTGGAGCTCAGTTTACGTACTCGGCCCGCTGGTCGGCGGCCTGATCGGTGTCAACCTTTACGTTTGGCTATTCGGTCCGGACGCACTGAAGAAGTTCGGCAAAAAGAAATAATTCAAAAACAAAATAAATACGGTCCGCTACACGCGGACCGTATTTATTTAGATAGTAAATCTTCCTCGAAGGCTAAAATCCCCCTGCTGGTCGGCGGGTACTTAGAAGTTTCCGGGAAATCCAAGCTCATCACGCGCTTCCATACACTGTTAATAAGCGCGATGAAGCGTGTCATCTCCTTCGGTTCATAGGTTAGTTCCAAGCCGGGAAGCAGTCTGCCGTTTGCGTCCGTCTCTATAAACTCTAACCTGCCCTTATCTACCACCAGCTTGCCCTGATAGCTTGCAGAACCCTCCACTAGTAGCTTATAAAAAAGCAGCTGCTGACGGTATTTATGCAGTTTGATTCGCTCGAACTCACCTTTGCCTTGCCAGCTTGGCGCCGGCCGGCCTGTCTTGAAGTCGAAGACCTCTGTTCTGCCGACGTCCTTAAAATGAAGTACGTCTATCTTGCCGCTAAGCCGGGCATCGCCGACAACCACGCCATCGTTATTAAAGCCACGCTCAGCTAAATCTTTCGGTTCAAAGATACTGCCCTTTTCTTTCGTATAGCGCTTAAGAGCTTCCCGGCCGCGTTCGCTCAAACGCGTGTGGTCGGATTTTTTAAGGTGTTTTCGATCGAGCACTTCACCGAAGTATTTCTGGATGGCCGACGTGCTTGGCAGGACGGTTTTTTGGCGAAGCTCGCCGTGGAGCCACTTCAAAGTCTGGTGAACGCTGTCGCCGTAGGCGGCTGACGGGCTAAGAGCCTCAGGAAACCGCAGCAGGTTGTGCATCAGAAAGAAATATGGTCCACCTTCGGCGACATCCAAGAAGTTATTCAGATGAGTAACGCTTAGCTTGTAATCTTCAAGAATCGGCGCCATCAACGCCGGTTTATCAGCTATGATCTGGCGGAACCGGTAAGACCAGTCGGTGGATAGGATTTCGACGGCCTTGACCGAGGTTGGTTTGCTGATCTGTTGGTGCTCAAGTCCGCTGATACTGTCTATGAAACTCAGTGCCGGCGACAATTTGTTGTCCAGATCATGGCTGTAGCCGCAGATATGAAGGGTGTGCTTAGCCCTCGTCAAAGCTACGAACAGCAGTCGCAGTTTATCGTTATCGCTGTCGCCGGCCGGCGCGATCGGCAGGTTATGCGGCAGGCTTATGCGGGGGGTCCGGCTTCTGGCAGTAGGGCCCCATACTTCGTCCTGGGCGTTAATGACGAACACGGCCTCGAATTCCAACCCCTTGGCCTTATAAGCCGTCATCACCTGCACGGCGTTGGTGGTCTGGGTATGCGGGTTAGTGTCGATGATTTTCAATCCGGCCGCCTGATTAAGCCGTACGAATTCGGTTAGATCCTTAATACGCAGCGTGCGGTTAGGCTGCCATTGTCTAAGGCGCTGGCGCAAGGTAGACAATTGCCCTAAAAGAGTCAGATAGCTTTCAGTCGCGGAGCTGTAGCGTCGGGAGCCAAAATAATGTTCCTTGAACGGCGAGATAAACTTAGCGGGACTCTCCGCAGGCAGCTCTATCCGGTCGAATTCATTGTCCACGCCGCTTATGGTACCGCCGACCAGCCGGTCGAGCATATATTCCATGGGCTCCAGCCGGCTGCGCTTGGCCAGGTCTATAAACCAAGCGGTGATGGCTTTGATCTGAGGATTTTTGTGCTTAGATAGTACATCCAGCCAGTGCCGGTGTTTTTTGTAGCATTCCAAGGAAATATCGATCAGCAGCTCCGGCGCCGTCTTCCAAAAATCGTAGCCAAGCACCTGCCCGAACATGGCATCGGCCTCATCTTGGCGGTTCTCCGCCAGCGCCACCACCAGCTCGGCCATGCTGGTCAGCTCGACGATGATCGGCGCGTCCAGGATATTTTCACGGCGCTCATAAGCAACAGGGACACTTTTTTGTCCCAGATACGGCATTAATCGCTCCAAATATCTGTGCCGCGGCGCGATTACGCCAATTTCCTCCGGCGTGGTACCGGACCTTATGAGTTTCCCGACCTGTTCAGCAATCCAACTATACTGTGCCAGTTCACTGGAAAATGACCGGTAATCAATGGCTTTAGATTTGAATGTCCTACGAGCGAGCAGTTGCTTGGCGGCGCCGGGTACAACCGATTCAAGCCGGTCAGCAATCTGCTCAGAAACAGCTTCAGCCACTTTCAAAATGCTGCTGTCGGAACGGTAGTTGTCGTTCAAAACTACTGGTTTGGTCCGATAAATCTTGGCGAAAGCCGCCATATTCGAAGCTTCAGCGCCTTGGAAGGCATAAATCGCCTGGTCGTCGTCGCCTACGGCCATGATATTCGGCTGACCCTCAAACACCGGATTATCGCCCAGCGCTGTCAGCATTCGCAGTTGGGCCTTGTTGGTATCCTGAAATTCATCCACTAGGACGTATTGGTAACGTTCCTGCAAGCTATACCGTAGCTCATCATCGTTCTCGATGGCATGGACAGATTCCATCACCATGTCTTCGAAATCATATAAACCTTGGCGGGTCATACTATCCAGAAGCTCCTGGTAGATATTAGCCAAAGCATGCATTTTGCGGTAATTCTGGCCGCCATCAGAAAATACGTATTTGCCGCTGGCATCTTTCTGGCACCAGTTGTTGCGCCACTCGGTAATTTTTGGGACGTAGCGGCTGGAGCTTTCCGATTGCGCTATAGCCGCTTGTAATTCGGCTGCGCATTCGTCAGCGAAGCCCGGAAAACCTAAGATGAGCACCCCTCCGGCTAGCTCCCGGATATTTTTTAGCAGCTTTTCGTACCTCGATAAGTATTTGGCCAGCGGAGATTGCTCGAACGTCTCTGCCAGAGTCAGCGATAGTGCATCTATGGTTTTTTTATTGGCGTTCAAAAGCAAGTGAAGTTCCGCCGGAGTCACAGCGTTCTGCTTTAGCCAGCTAATGGCGTCCAACGAGTCCTTGATGAAGATAAAGTTCTCACCTACTTTGGCGCTTAGCGGATTGCTGTGTGGCAAACTTTCGAATATCTCCGCCAATAGCTGATACCTGCCAAGTTCATCTATTTGTTGAAGCAACTGGCGCCCGTGAAAAAGGTCCGGATACTGGTTTATGATGTCCACGCCGAAGCTATGGAAGGTGTGAATCGCTACATGATAAGCCTGTCGACCGATGATTTCCGCGAGCCGTTCACGCATGTTGCGGGCGGCGTTGTCAGTAAAAGTCAGGCATAGTACATTGCTGGGGCCGGCATCGGTCTTGCTTAAGATATTGGCTACCCGGGTGGATAAGAGCTGGGTCTTGCCGGTTCCCGGCCCAGCAATGACCAGAACTGGTCCCTCAATAGTATCAACAGCCTTTTTCTGCTCCCCGTTCAGAGCTTTGTAGGCTCTCGCAAACTCCTTATTCACATCTTATATTTTACTTGTCGACTCGTCAGACTACCAGAGCAGCGAAAGAGGTGTCAAAACGAGCATTAATTAGGCCGTATAGCTAAAAAGGAGGATAATGTTAAGGAAATGGCGGTGACTCAGCCCGAGGGCTATATTAACAATGTCAGAGAAGACGAAATTGTTGCCGCACTGGAGTCACTAAAGCAGGACCCATCCTACCTTACGCTTCCTGTTTATCGTGGTAACGCTGAAAAGTGGCCCGGCAACCAGACCTCTTTCGTCGACTATCATATCGGATATCTGAAGGCTAATCCGGCGCTGAACCCCTATCATTACATTGCCAATCTTCGGCTAATGCTTAAAAAGGGCCCTGGATCTAACTGAGCAAAAACGTTGCGAGATTAACATCATAGGTTGAACTCTGTTGGCGCTTATGGCAAATTAAAGATAAGAGTTATGCGAGCCAAAACAAAAATCGGGAGAGGCAAGGAGTAATATGGCTGTTCCAGCCTCATATGAGCTGGAACCCACTCTGCCCCCTCTTGACGTCCCAGATTCTACGCGAAATCAAAACGGACACGGCTCGGACCAAGCTGAATTTGTTAATCTAGGTTATCCTCGTCCGCATTTCCTGGTAAACGAGCATGGGATTGTGATACCCCCAACGCCAAGGCTATGTATGGGTAGTCCGGATTGCTCAGTGCTGAATGAGGACCGCGAGTGTGGAATGAGGCGGCACCATAATCAGTCGGGCGAGCCGGGGTACGAACAGCATGGGGGTATTGCTCCAGAATTCAGAAATCTTCCGCATTTGACAACTTGGGTACCAGAGTGCTGGCACAGGCAGGATCACGCTACGCACAATTCATTTACTCGAGTGCCGAGCCTTAATGTGATGGAGCGATGCATAAAAGAGTCAAGAATTCTCAGTGAAATTGATGAGACCCACGGGACTTTGTTGGGCATTGGTATGGAATTGGAGCGCCGAGGACCTCACAGTAAAAATAGAAGATTCCTTACTCGTGCTCTGGCAGCGCACGTCGCGAGAAAGCGCGAGCAACTAACGGAGATTGATCAGATAACTTTCCTCCCGGAAGAAATAGTAACTGGTTCGCTATTGTGGACAGCCCCCAGGCTTGCTCGGCGCAGGGTAATGGAGGGCTCAGGGATAGCTTTCGTTGGCAGTTTTTCAGAGTTCAATCCCCAGCTATATGATGAAATGCGCGGTCTTGCGTTGCATTTCAGACTCTTCCCCAAGCCCGAAGAAGAAGTTGTACCGGATAGCCCGCCCAGCATAATCAGCCCCAAGAGACTTATTCGAGTTTTACGGCCAAGTACTGCAGAGGCCTAGGCCTTGAGCCCGGCACTTGTCCCGCTAACTTCCGCAGAGATTTATATGGGATTATCTCACGTTGCCCATAGAAACGCCTCAGCGCAACTCCCCGATCCAGTTTCATAATTCTCACGATCGTAAGAATAATGTTACTATTTTTGTGTGACAGACAGGGAGGAGTTAAACAGGTTAAGACGAAAGGCGCAAGTTCAAGCTCAGCGCGATTACTGGAGAGTTTGGTATAAACAGGAGGAGGAACGACTGAACCGCAAGTACAGGTCGGCCTCACATTATGTGCTAGCCAGCATTATCCCCTTTACTGAGTCCAATCTGAAATTAGCCTTCAAGCCCAGCGCATTCTTTGCTGACTTGAATAAGCTCAGTGCCGGTAAGAGCCGCCAACAATTCCAGCTAAAAACCATCAAGTCGGCATATTACCGGACCATCAGACAAGGTCTGGTGCATTTAGAAAATGATGGTCTGCCTCGCCTGACTGCCAAAGGACGCCGTAGGCTGGCGCTGTATCAGCCAAAAATTCTTGGCAAGAATGCCAGATTGCTTCTAGTGTTTGATGTACCAGAGCGATTGCGTTATAAACGCGACAAGTTGCGAACCATTCTTAAGGAATTTCGATTTCAACAGATTCAAAAGAGCGTTTGGGAAAGCCGCTACGACAGTCGCCAATATCTGCAGGAAGTGATCAAGGAAGAGCGGCTGGAGGAATATATTGTTGTTTATGAATCCGTTGCTCTCAATCTTTAATAAGAAGAAAACGGTGCCATAATTCTCACGATCGTAGAGGTTGTGGTACTGGTTTGTGATTGTTTTTGGGTCAGAATGGAAGATAAGGTGGGTATAATCAAGGAACAATGATAGAGAGACCGCTGAAAAAAGCAGTATCGTAGGTCAGTCAATTACGGATGCTGAAGCCCGTAGTCTCATCACTCACCTCAAAACCTTCCTGTAACTCTTACCAGCACCGGCCTCTCAATCGTCTCAACAGCCTTTTTCTGCTGGGCATTCAACCCAGCAAACGCCTTCCTAAACTCCTTCCTCGTGGTGAGCCTGTCGAATCCATCCACCTCTTTATTTTGCTCTAGCATCCGCCTCGGCACTTGTCCCGTTAGATTCTAATTTACTTCGTAGCGCTTTGACGTCTTGACGTCAAGACGCCGGACCGGAGAAGATTAGAACTTAACTAAGCATTCCGACTATGGCATCAACCGTTTCTTCGACAGACTGATTTGTGGTGTCCAGCTTCTTAAAGCTTTGGTAATAGCGGCCGTTGGAAAAATGGCGGTAATGTTCTTTAACACTTTCTTCACCCAGCCCCTTATCACTAAGGCGGGCAGCATCCCGTTTAATGGCGGTTTCAAGCTGAGGAAGCAATAAAACTTTATGTGTTAATTGAGCATGCTTTTGTATATTAGACCAAGCCGGTTCGTCTAAATAGCCATTAATAACTACGCTATATCCTTCTTTTGCGAAATTGGAAGCTAAGATACCGATACTATCTCCCACCAACCCCCATTGATCAAAACCCCAACCAGCAGGATTGCTCTGGTCTTTGTAAAAGCCGCTCACAATCATATGCTTTACGTGGTCGACATCAATATTCGCGCAGCGCTCAAGCTTCTTGGCAACTTTCTCTCCCACAGAGCTCTTGCCAGAGCCCGCAGGCCCGCTAATGGCCAAAACAATCTGCTTCATAGACTAATCATAACAAACCGACTCACCCCGGCACTTGTCCCGCTAAATTCCGCAGAAATTTATATGGGATTATTGCAGCTCCAATCTTCCTACCAAGTGGTTCGTAACATTGACAAAATAACATTATTAGTCTATGATATTAATCTATGTGGAAGCTAGACATCTTACGCGAAGGGTATGCTCCCGAAACCCACGAAGACGTTTCGATAGTGTATGAAACTCACCGTGAAGGTATTGCTAGACCCTTCACAGATACCGTAGTAGCCTATAATGCCCTCTCCGAAAGAATAAGAGGCATAAGAGCTTACGGTGATATGGGCGGCAGAATTTACCCGACTTTTCTTGAAGACAGTGTGCAATTTAGCGGGAAAGGCGGGCCTATAGTTGAAACGATGACCAGGACAGCACCCATTCAGGCTCATGTGGTTCACGAGCTAGAGGGCGAAGAAACTTGGGAGCTAACACTCTCTCCAGAGAAATAGTCTCAAGCCTGTTCCGCCGAGAGAGCAATATCTCCGGCGCTTGTCCCGTTAAATTCCGCAGAAATTTATTTGGGCTATCGCGTTGTGCTATTTTGTTGGTTTACTCTTCACCCCTGGCCGCACTATCTTCGGTGTCGCGGGAGGCCAAAAAACCTTTGACAAGAGCCTCAGCCTTAGGACCTAGGTGTTCAATCTTTCTTAGCTCACCGGTTTCTAGCATTATTCCAAGAGTCTCAA
>Ga0209541_10005639_pt1 | contig 21756 bp, 14 predicted proteins | sample RifCSPlowO2_01_FD_184027 | JGI IMG/M metagenome (GOLD analysis project Ga0209541, IMG submission 184027) | Groundwater microbial communities from Rifle, Colorado - Rifle CSP2_plank lowO2_0.1 (SPAdes) (version 2) | ecosystem: Environmental > Aquatic > Deep subsurface > Groundwater | place...
AGGGTCTCGCGCCGCTTTTTTATTGCCAGCCGCCTTTTTCTAAGGTAAATTTAAAATAATATGTCGTCTCCGATTGAACAAATAAAATCGCGACTGGATGTGGTGGACGTAATCCAGTCGTATGTCAAACTGCAAAAAGCCGGTTCTAATTTTAAAGCCGCCTGTCCTTTTCATAATGAAAAAACTCCCTCTTTTTTTGTTTCGCCGGCGCGCGAAGTCTGGCATTGTTTCGGCTGTTTTCTCCCGGGCCAAAAAATTAAGACACCTTTTGGTTATCATAATATTGAAAATCTTGACGAAAATCACTATGTTTATTCAGGGCAAGGACTTATAAGAAAAATTTTAGCAACGCATTCTAGAAATTATAATGGAGATATTGTTGACGTTGAAATAAGAAAATTAGGAGGTACGGTTTCTATGACCGCCGATCATAATTTGCAAATTATACGCCCAAAAACCAAACATTATAAAAAAAGCAAGCAATTCTATAGACAAATCAGAAATTATATGGGCAAGGAATTGAATGATTGGGACAGAATTAAAAGTGGCGTTGAGTGTTACGGCAAGATAATGAAGGTATCAGCCGGTGAACTCTTAAAAGATGATTTTGTATTTTACCCAATAAATATGGAAATTACAGACATCAAAACGATTAATTTAAACGACTATTTGACAAGATCTTACACTTTTGGACCCAGACCAAGGCGTATTTCAAGTAAAATTATGATCAACGATGATTTTCTAAAACTTGTAGGATATTATATAGCGGAAGGGAGTAATCACAGGGCATATATTCGATTTAGTTTAGGAGGTCATGAGGAATCTTTCGCAAAAGAAATATTAACTCTTATAAAAGAAGTTTTTGGAATTAAAGCCTCGATTCACAAAAGAGTGGGAAGAAAAAGCGGGATAGAGATTACGGCTTGCCATGCTCATTTAGCCAATATCTTTGAAAATATTTGCGGTAAGGGTGCGCAAAAAAAGCACATTCCTTTTGTCTTTCAATCATTACCTCTCTCAAAGCAAATGGTTTTAGTCAAGGCTATACAAAAAGGCGATGGCTACACATTTATTGCTAGCAGGTCTACAAAACAGCATTTAGCTATCACCAGTATTTCAAGAGTTTTAATTGAACAAATACAAGATATTTTATTAAGAAACAGTATTTTTCCTTCGATCGTTGTAACCAAAGCAAGAAAAGATGCCAACGGAGTCAGCCACAGAATCGCTTATACCATAAAATGGTCAGATGAAACAAAATCGCAACATAAATTGTTATTCAAGAATGAAGAGATTCTTTACTGGCTTTTACCAATAAAGAAAATTTTAAAAAGATTTTATGCCGGTCCGGTTTATAACCTGACAGTACAAAAAGACCATTCATATATTGCGACAAATTTTGCGGTTTTGAACTGCGGCGCCGGCGGCGATTTGATAGAATTTGTCAAAAAAATTGAAGGCGTGGAATTTCCCGAGGCGCTTAAGATTTTAGCCGATCGCGCGGGAGTTGAACTTAAAAAAGAAGATCCTCGTTTTCTTTCGGAAAGAACGCGCCTTTTTAAATTAACGGAAGCCGCGGCCGGTTTTTACGAGTCCCGGCTTGAAGAAAAAAATGCGGCGCTGGAATATCTGGCGGGACGTGGTTTAAAGCCGGAAACAATCAAAAATTTTCGGATCGGCTACGCGCCCGACGCGTGGAGAGAAACGGCCAGCCATCTTCTCGTTTGCGGCTTTACGGACGCGGAAATAAAAAAAGCGGGGTTGGGCATTGCATCGCCGCGCGATAACAAGGTCTATGATCGTTTTCGCGGCCGGATAATGTTTCCAATCAATGATTTTTCCGGACGGGTGATCGGTTTTTCCGGACGCCTTGTTCCTTTTGCCGAAAAAACAGTGAAAAATAAAGATGGCGCGGAACCGGCAAAATACATCAACACGCCCCAGACCGTTTTATACGATAAATCGCGTTCTCTCTATGGTTTTGACAAGGCAAAACTTATGATTCGCAAAGAAGACGCTTGCGTTCTCGTGGAAGGGCAGATGGATGTCGTGATGGCGCACCAGGCCGGGGTGGAAAATACCGTGGGTATCTCCGGAGCCGCCCTGACTGAATGGCAATATCAGGCTATTTCGCGCCTCACCAGCCATTTAATCATTTCTTTGGATAAAGATTCAGCCGGGATCGCCGCGACCAAAAAAAGCGCGGATCTGAAATTAGGCGCGATGGGACGGGAAGGCCCGGTTTCTTTGCGGGGCGGCAAGATTATGGTTCTGGATTTTGGAACGGCTAAAGACGCCGCTGAATTAATTGCGAAAGAAGGCGCGGAAAAACTGCGGGCGGCGGTTAAGAATGCTAAAAATATCATTCAATATTTTATTGAAATCGTTTCCGAAAACAGCCGGACTAAAGAAGAATTAAGAAACAACATAAACAGTTTTCTTCTGCCGTTTTTGGCGAATTTGGATAATGAAATGGAAATTTCCGACTGGACCAGGGAAATTTCAAGAAAATTTGACATAAAAGAAGAAGCGATTTGGGGCGAGATAGAAAAAATCAGATTTTCCGCGCGTTCTTTTTCGCCGTTGCCGGAAAAATCATCCACAGGGATCAGTGATGTTAAAACACGCCAACGGCTTTTGGAAGAGCGGATTCTGGGATTGGCTGTCTGGAAAAAAGAAGAAGCGCTGGCAAAAATTTTAAAAAACCGCGGCCGCGAACTTTTTTCTGACGAGCGAAAATTGCTTGCCGAATTTGCCGCCGGGGAAACAATAATTAAATTTCCCGACGAACACCGGCAATATCTGAATCGGTTGGCTTTGGAAACGGAATTATTGTATGGTGATAAAGATATTGATTGCGCCGATGAAATCAATGATTTATTTCTAAATTTAGAGCGCGAACATCTCAAGAATTGCCGCGCTTCTTTGGCGATTAACATTCAGAAAGCCGAGAAAAACAACGATCAAAAAAATCTTCGGCGCCTGATTGATGAATTTAATGAATTATCAAAAAAATTGGTTTAATTATTTTTAATGGCCGATGAAAAAAAAACAAACTAAAAAAAATATTAAGCCGAAAAAGAAAACCGCCTTTAAGCCGGCGCGCCGCAAAAAAATTGCCGCCAAAAAATCCGCGGCCGCGTTTCGTGCCTCTAAAGAAGATTTTTCCGAAAAGAAAGTTGAAAGACTGATGCAAAAAGCGCGCCTTAAAGGTTTTATCACTTACGCGGAAATTTTAAGCGTTTTTCCGCGCATTGAGCATAATGTCCTTTTTTTGGAAGATCTTTACGCGCGATTTCAGGACGCGGGCATTGATGTTTTGGAAGGCGTTGATCTTTTGGAAATTGAAGGTGAAAAATTTAAAAAGAAAAAAAAAGAAGCGGGAGAACATCATCCTGATTCCATTCAAATATATTTGCGTGAAATCGGAAACATTCCTTTGCTTAAAGGCGAAGAGGAGCGCGATCTGGCGAAGAGAATTGAGAAAGGCGATCCGGACGCCAAAAATAAATTGATTCAAGCCAATCTCCGTTTGGTGGTTTCCATCGCCAAAAGATATATCGGCCGCACGCCTAATCTCACTTTGCTTGATTTGATTCAGGAAGGAAACATCGGGCTTTTTCGGGCCGCGGAAAAATTTGATTGGCACAAAGGATTTAAATTTTCAACTTACGCCACCTGGTGGATCAGGCAGGCGATCACCCGCGCTTTAGCCGATCAGGCGCGCACCATCCGCATTCCCGTCCATATGGTGGAAACTATTTCCAAATATCGCCAGGCCATGCGCCGGCTTTCCCAGGATTTAGGGCGCGATCCTTTGCCGGATGAAATTGCCGCCGAGATTGGAGTGGATGTGGAAAAAATCCATCATATTCAAAGAATTTCGCAGGACACCATTTCCGTTGATACGCCAATCGGCGAAGATGACGAAGATTCTACCCTTGGCGAATTTATTCCGGATGAAAAAATACTTTCGCCGGAACAGGGAGCGGCGCACAAGCTTCTGAAAGATCAAATCAAAGAAATTTTAGTAGACCTTTTCCCCCGCGAGCAAAAGATTTTAAAAATGCGTTTCGGCCTGGATGACGGCGTTTATCATACGTTGGAGGAGGTTGGAAAAGTTTTTGGCGTGACCCGCGAACGGATCCGTCAAATTGAAGCCAAAGCGCTTGAAAAAATCCGCCAGCACGCCAAAATTTTTAAACTAAAAGGGTATTAGAAAAAAAATTGATAAATTTAAAAAATTAATTCATAATATGTAATTATTCCCCGGTAGCTCAGCGGTAGAGCAGCGCGCTGTTAACGCGTTGGCCGTAGGTTCGAATCCTACCCGGGGAGCCAGTCAGAAAATCGCAAGGTTTTGGAAGTCGCCTCGCTTCGCTCGGCGACTAATTTGTAAGAAATTTTAGGCGAAAAAATCAATTGACGGCTTCGTTTTGAATTTAATTAAAAGTAAAAGAAAAATTTTTAATCAATGCTATGCCAAAATTTGAAAGCGCTCCAAATATAAATAATCCAGAATTAAACCCCAGCGAGGTGGGAGCGGATGTTAATGCTGGTAAAAAACTTGAAGGCGAACTTACGCCTGAAGAACTGGAAAAATTAAAGGCGGAAGAAGAACAAGAGCAGGAATTGGAAAAACCAGAGTTATCGCCAGAGGAACAGCTAAAAAATCTAGAAGGCGAAATGGGATCTCGACAACAAGAGATGACGAGATTGATTGAATCAATCGAGGGGACAAAATCAAAATTGAATGAAGCGCGAGAAAAACTCGGCCTTCCGCCAACCGAAGAAGAACCGCCAAGCACATTTTCAGAAAAAGACAAATTAGAAAAACTAAAAGCCGAGCAAGAAACTTTAGAAAAACAAAAAGAGGAACTTGTAAGCCAGCAAGAAAAAGAGCGGCTTATCCGCGAGGAAAAAGAAAAAATTCTCCAAGAAAAACTAGATGAATTATTTAAAGAATTTGAGGCACTAAATCCTCGCGACTTTGTAAGTATCTTTAGGAGCGGGAAAACTTCAGAAGGAAGAAATGTTGAAAGCAAGTCAATGGGTTCTCTCAATCCAGAAATGGCACAATTTTTAGCAAAAGCTTTCAAAGAAGGAATTAAATTATTCCCGAAAATTCTTGAAGCCCTGCCGGAACTTTTGAAAAAATTTGATGAGGACTTAACCAAAGAAGCAACCGAGCGCGTGGACAAAAAATTGGAAGAAGAAAAACAGAAGCTGGAAGAGGAGCAGAGAAAGGAAGAAAAACCCGAAGAGTCAAAACCGGAAGAAAAACCAAAAGTTCCGAAAGGCGAAATTCCACCCGGTGAGATAAAACTAGAAGTGAACCCGATTGAAGGACGAAACATTGAAACTCCTAAAGCGTAATTGTATTTACTTTGTAAATTCATAATTTAATTTAGTTGCCGCCTCATACCAAAGGCAGATCAGTCTCTGGCTGAAAAGAAAAACTTGTCCCGATTTTGTCTCCGCGAAGCGGAGTAACAAAATCGAGGATCCTCGATTTCAAACAAAATCAAAGATTTTGATGAAATCGGGAAAATTGTCATCGGCGCGGCGGAGCCGCGATTTCGGGTGAGCCGCGTTCTTCAAAAACTGTCAAAGAACCGGAAAAATATCGGCTCGAACCACATTTTGTAAAAGAAAATTTTTTAACCATGACGAAATTTTCAAAAGTATTTGTTGAAACCCTGCCAATTCTTTTTGGGATACTTTTATCGTATTTATTTTGGCAAAATAATCTCTTGCTTTTCATAGTTTATCTCGGGCTAACTTTAGGATTAATTTATTTTCATAAAGACAAAGCCGAATACTTTATTTTTGTGTATGGCATTTTGGTTGGCATAGTTGTTGAAGTCATTGGTACTCAAATTAGTGGCTATCAATCATTTACAAAGCCCGATTTCGGCGGTATTCCTATTTGGTTGCCTATTGCATGGGGATACGGCTTTGTTGCCATGAAAAGAATCGGTTTTATCCTTAAAGGTTTATGAACAAAAAAGTTTTCATAATCCACGGCTGGGATGGCCATCCCGATGAGGGTTGGTTTCCGTGGCTGAAAAAAGAGCTTGAACAAAAAGGTTTTCAAGTTCAAGTTCCGGCTATGCCAGAACCAACGGAGCCGAAAATTGAGGCGTGGGTTTCGCACCTTTCCAAAATTGTCGGCGATGTTGATGAAAATATTTTTTTCGTAGGTCATAGTATTGGTTGCCAAACTGTTCTCCGATATTTAGAGAGATTGTCTGCCGACAAGAGAGTTGGTGGCGCGGCTTTTGTTGCTGGTTGGTTCACTCTAATGAACTTGAAAACCGACGAAGAAAAAGAAATTGCCCAGCCGTGGTTAGAAACCCCGATTGATTTTGAGAAAGTAAAACAACACACCGAAAAGTTTTTTGCCATGTTCTCCGATGATGACGAAGTTGTGCCGCAAGAAAACAAAAAACTTTTTGAGGAACAACTTGGCGCAAAAACTGTAATTGAACATAGCAAAGGACACTTTAGCGGAAGTGATGGGGTTAAAGAACTTCCTGGTGTGTTAGAATTTATTTTGAACATAGTTCATTAAAGAATTTGCCGCCAAAGAAAAACTTGAAATTGTCATCGGCGCGGCGGAGCCGCGCGCGGGCGGGGGCTTTCCTCGCCGCCGCAGGCGGCGAAATGCGTTCGAACTATCTTAAGAATACAGAGCCAAATAGGAGTAGCGGACACTAAACTGTCCGCTCTTCCTTTGTTTACGCCATTTTTAAGATATTTTTGGAGTTCGTAGGATTCATTTAACTTTAGTATCCATTCTTCCAAAAATTGAGCCACAGAAGTCAGTTTTGACTCTATTTTACGCTCTTTTTGGATGAAGTTCGTAAATAATTGACTCAAGAGCAATCGCTTCTCATCCACGTCAGCCAATTCGTAGATTTCTTTAGACCTTTTGCAAAATAACTTCTTTAAATTGAAAAAGTACAATGTTCTTTCGCAGACATACCGCCATTCCTTGCATAATTATAACCAGACATTCCAATTCGTTGCCAGTATTGTGAACTTTCGAATGCTACAAAGATTGCAAACTGCGTAATATTCGAAAATTAACAAAAGGGATGATTCTGTTCTTGAGAATTCTTATTTTGCAAAAGGTCTTAACGATAAAATTTTCACACAATTAGCATAAACGGTATTGGATTTCAGAATGTTCAAATTTAAAAATCTTTCTCCTGCCTCTCTAAATCCAAAAACAAATTGTTGAGCGGTTGGATAAGATTGTTGAGGCGCAGAAGTTGAATGGCGAACTTATCCAAAAAGCCGACGAGCTTTTCCAATCGCTTTTGTATTCTCTAATTCGCGCGAATAGTGGAATACTTAAAAAGTTAGGAGAAATTGCAGAAATTATAATGGGACAATCGCCGCCGTCCTCAACTTACAACGAAAGGGGCGAAGGGTTGCCATTTTTTCAAGGTAAAGCTGAATTTGACGAAATGTATCCTACTGCTGTTAAATATTGTCCAATTTATATTTCTTTTTTTAAAGAACGAAAGCAACTGGTCTCGACTTTCGGTAGGGAGCACCTTTTTAGCGATCCGTAGAAATAATTTAGATAATCTTGAAATTCCACTCCCACCTCTTAAAACCTAAAAACAAGTCGTTGCCAAACTTTCCGCGGTTTAGGACTACAAAACCCAACTCCTCGCCCAAAAATCAAAACTCAAAGAACTTTTTGATTCAGTTTTATCAAAATCGTTTAAATAACTTATGGTCAAGGTAATTCAAAAAGATAATAAGGAGTTATATCGGTGCGAGGAGTGTGGTTTTCACTATGCCAACAAGGAATTGGCCGGGAAATGCGAGGCACGCCCCACACCAAATTTTGGTGTGGGGGCGTGGTGCCGGGAGCACAAAAGTTGAAACATTGAAATCACGGTTCACGTCGAAGAGAATAAAAAGGTATAATTCTTTGTGTAATTTTCTGTGCGATCCCTGCGGAATAAAAGCGTTTTTTCTGGATTTTTCTTGAAACAATTGATATATTAACTGATTAACCATAATAAGTTTAACAATTATGCTTATTTTTTTACTTACTCTGCTCATTCTTTCCCTTGTTTTGCTTGGAGTCCTTATCGCCATTCGAATTCTTATACCACTGGGCCTCGCCATATTTGTCCCTTCGCCTACTCTCGCGGTAAAAATGATGGTTTATTTGGCAAAAGTAAAACCGGGCGAGAAAGCGGCAGACCTTGGTTCCGGGGATGGCCGGGTGGTTATCGCCCTGGCGAAAGCCGGCGCGGAAGCTCACGGATATGAAATCAACCCATTTCTTGTTTTGAAATCCCGTAAAGCCATCCGCCGCGAAGGGCTTGAAGGCCGGGCCTTTATTCATTGGGGAAATTTCTTCTGGAAAAATTTATCATCTTATGATATTATTACTATATTCATTTCTTCTTTGATTATGAAAATGATGGAAGGTAAATTAAAACTAGAGATGAAGGCGGGCGCGAGGATAATCTCTTTTAAATTTCCCTTTCCCTCCCGGCCATATCAGCAAAAAGAGAGCGGATTTTACATTTATGAGCAATTAAAATAAATAAAAAGGCCGAGTTAAATTAAATAATCTTTTAACAATATGCCAACCATTATTATTCTTCTCATTATTACTTTATTTTTAATAGTGGGATTATCCGTTAATACCGCCAGAGCCACAAAAAATTACAACAGTTCCAAATCTAATACTTCCTCCGCTCTTAAAGAAGCTGACATAGAAGACGTCACCGTCGCCGGTTATATGAAGTTAGAATTAGAAGACGCCGCCGTCGACAATTATGGTAAGGTGGAGAACGGTGGTGGGTGGGGCAAAGAAATTCTTCTTATTGAAGAAGATAAAATGCGAGAGAGGTTGGCCGAGCTTGGCGTGACCGAAGAAAAAGTAGAACGCGCTGTGCAAAAAGTGCGCGAAGCCGCGGCTCAAGAAACAGTTCTTAATCTTCCCAAGGCAGGATTGACGCCAACCAGCCCATTTTATTTTGTGGAGCGCTGGGGCGAAGGCGTCAGAGAGTTTTTTACATTTTCCGCGGAGGCAAAAATGAAATTCCACGCCGAGCAAGCATCGGAAAGAATCGCGGAAGTGAAAGCCATGCTTGAGAAAAAAGAGGTTAACCCCCGCGGCCTTGAGATTGCTCTTGAAAGATTAGAGAAGAATATTCGAAAAAATATAACTGTGACTCTTTTTAAAAGCGACAAAACACCCGGCAGAAGCGTTTCAAGACTGGCGTTAGAACTGGGCGCCGACTTAGAAAATCGCAAAATGGCCCTTAATGCCATATTTGAAGAAGCCGACGAAAGAAGGGAGGCGACGGGCGAGATAAAGAATTTATATCCGCCAACAAACAAAAGGCAAGAAATAAATAAAACTTTTGATGAAGCTGATGAAAAATTAAAAACGATTAAAAAAACAGGAAGCCAAAGCGATTATTTCCCCAGCGAGACAAGAGAAGAGCAAGTTACTCCAAGCTCTGAGCCCAGAAGAGCGCCTGGTCTAAAGTCTAAACCCACGGAAGAATCCAGGAAAGAAATAGAAGCTGTTCCGGCTCAACCGATAATTCCGATTCAAAAAGAAGCGCCGTCCGCTGTTGGCCCCGCAGGTGAAGGTACTGCGGTTGGTTCAGCGGGTGAGGGTGCGCGGGCGGCTACAGATTACAACAGCAGCATTTCCAATTCATACTCGGTCGGTAAAATAAGGGAAGAAATAGGCAATGTTTTAATTCGTTATGGAGCGGGCGGAGCGGAAATCAATCGGGTTACCGACGCTTTGGAAGTTGGCGTTGACGAAGCAGATTTAACAGCGACTCTTAGAGAAATAAATATTAGCGAGGCCGGTATTCAAGAAGTCCTCGCGGAACTTGAGCGCCTCGGTGCTAAACAAAAATAAGATGGTGGTCAATTCGGCAAAGGGGTACACACCCACACCAAAATTTGGTGTGGGTGTGAAAAGCTCTGGCCAGGGGACACTCGCTCGCCACTTTCCTTCGCTAAAGCTACGGCGAGCAGGCGGGGGCAAACACGGAGCAGGAGTGGGATATACGCGCGAGATCATCTATCAAACTTGATAACGATTCGCTTTTGTGATAATGTGAGTAGTAATATTACATTTTTGTAAAAAAGGTCGAAAATTTTTGTAATATAAGTGTTTAATTATAAACATGACAATAAAATTACGAATTATCGCGGATTCCCTGCTTATTCTGGCTCTTGTCTTTGGACTGACCGGGTTCGGCGGACTTGCGATACAGGGGGTTTCGGCGGGCTCACCGCAGACAGCCAGTGCCCCGGAACGGGTAATCGTGACCTTTAACCACGCGGTCAATGAGGACGCGAGAGCCGCTCTTGAAAATGCGGGCGGCCGAGTGCTTAAAGAACTTCCGCTCGTAAACGGCGCAGTTGTGCTTTTGCCGAATGAGGCGGCCGCATCTAATATCGGTACTTTGGCGGGCGTTCGTTCCGTTGAAAAGGACGCGCTGGTCTTTGCTTTGAGACCGCCAAAGGGAGGCGGCGGTTCTACCCAACCGGCAGAAGTACTTGAATGGGGCGTAGATCGCATTGACGCTGACTTTGCATGGGCAACAAGCCGTGGGTTAGGCGTTAATGTGGCGATCATTGACACCGGTATTGATAAAGACCACGCCGATTTGATTGATAACCTTAAGGGTGGCGTGAACTTTGTTTCAAAATCGCCGGTTAAACCAGCAGACCCAAATAAGTGGGACGATGACAATGGACACGGAACGCATGTTGCCGGCATTGTTGCGGCCCGCGACAACGAGATCGGCGTTATCGGCACAGCGCCCGAAGCGTATCTTTGGGCAGTGAAAGTGCTTGACCGCAATGGCTCGGGATATACGAGTGATGTGATTGATGGAATTACTTGGGCGATGAATAACGGTATGCAAGTCGTGAATATTAGTTTGGGCACGGCAAGCGACATTCAAGCAATGCATGACGCGGTTGATGCCGCGTATACTGCCGGCGTTGTGATTGTTGCCGCGGCCGGAAACTCTGGCGATGGCGATGGTTCTACGAACGAGGTGATTTATCCCGCCAAGTATTCTTCGGTGATTGCCGTTGCCGCTACGGACAACAACGACTTGATAGCATATTTCAGTTCCGATGGAGCAGAGGTTGAATTGGCAGCTCCCGGCGTGAGTATTCGCTCAACTTGGAATGACGGTTTTTACAACACCATTAGCGGAACTTCAATGGCTTCTCCGCATGTTGCCGGAACTGTTGCCTTGGTGCTCGCCACCGTCGTGCAGTCAGCATATGACGCTGATGCAGACGGCGCGTGGGACCCGGCAGAAGTGCGCGCAGCGCTTCAGGCGGCCGCGGATGATCTGGGAGCCACAGGGCGTGACAATTTCTACGGATATGGATTGGTTGACGCAGAAGAGAGTGTAACCGGTACGCAAACAAATCCGTAAACTTCGGCATAAGTGATGTGGTAAAACACAACAATAAAAACGACTCGTTCAGCGAGTCGTTTTTATTGTTGTCCCGATTACACCATTCCTTTTCACCAGTAATTCACGATCTTGAAAGGCGACTCGCCTTCGCCAAGGCTACGGACGGGCAGGAATGTTGCCGGAATCTTACCAGTAGTTGACTATCTTAAATGGGGAAATCGAGCCTTTTATTTCCCAAATTGTGGTTCTAAATGCGTGAAGCGCGCGGAGCCATTAAAAATAACCTGATTTTATGCGGGTTATTTTTATAACCCACTGTGGAACTAGAATTTTTGGAGATATGGTAAGTAGTGGGGTAAAGCAAACTATTACAGTACGAAATATATTGCGCGCGTTGATGTCTTGTTATAAGCTATTTTCAGCACTTTAAAATTAGGAGGGAATGAATGAAACGAGTTATCATTGAAACGCCCTATAAAGGCAACAATTGGGAAGAAACCAAAGAAAATATACGATTTGCGCGATTGTGCGGGCATGATTGCATCGTTCGCCGCAATGAGGCGTGGTTTGCAAGCCATTTGCTCTACACCCAAGAGGGAGTGCTTGATGATAAGATTCCCGAGGAAAGAATGTTAGGCATTGAAGGCGGGTTTGCGTGGAAAGAAACAGCGGATTCCACGGTTGTTTATGTGAATCGCGGTATTTCAAAAGGAATGCATTTAGGCATTCGTAAAACAATTTCTTTTGGACAACCGTTTGAGTACAGGATTTTACAGGATTATCCCGCATCAATGCAATTCAAAATTTTTACGCTTACGGGCGCATCGGGCGCGGGAAAGTCTACTCTCGCAAGAGCGTTCCTAAAACAAAATCCATCAAGCAGGCTCATAACCAGTTTTACGACTCGTTCTCCAAGAGAATCCGATATGCCCGGGGAGTATGGATGCAATCTTCCGCTGGAATTTTTCAAAGACAAAGACAGGTTTTTATGGGTTGTTAAGGCTCACGGCAATGTTTATGGAACAACCAAGGATTCAATAAGGGAAGCGTTTTTCTCCGGAGCGCCGCATCTCATGATTTTGACGCCAGAAACAATACCTTTACTGCGGACTGCGGCGGCTGAATGGGATAGCATAAACAGCGTGGTTGCTTCATTTTACGTTCTTTCCCCCGAAGAAAAAAAATTAAAACAAAGGCTCTATGTTAGAGGAGAAACAGCTCATTTTGTGGAACAAAGAATCAATGATTGCAAAAAATGGGATAAGGAAGCGTTAGCGTCCGACATCCCGTACCTTTTCCTTTCTAATAACGAGCCCGACACAGGGATCCAAAACGCTGTTCAGCAAATGCTTCTGTTTTTATAAAATACCTTGAGTTGCTAAAACCGCCTAAAAATGGCGGTTTTATTTTTGAAACAATAGTGAAGCGAATAAGAAAATTTCATGAAAATTTTTGTAAAAGTCAAATCATTGAAATTATAAATTGATCTTAAAAAATTAAACAATAAAAAAAGCGGTTAAATCAAGATTTAATCGCTTAAAGGTATTCCGGAAAGAAACGCCGCTAGCCAAAGCAGCCAAGCGTAAATGGAGTAGCGTTGGAAATACTCGGCGTATCTGCCGATACCCGAATAAGCGCGAACCGCCCAAAGAAAATGCAGAGCCATGATCAGCAAGCTCGTCAATCCGGCAATAGCGTGGAATGTCCATTTTAATTCATTTGAAGTTAGCGCACAGACGACAAGAGTCGCGAAGCCGTCCGTTGAGAGGGCTGTCCCAAACAGCCAGATCATCCAAAGTTTTAATTCTTTTTTGAATTGGTGCGACCAAATAACAATTGTGTAAATGATCAATGCCGCCGCGAATAACGCTTCTAAATTCATTTCAAATCCTCCAATTTAAATCTATCCAAAGAATAACATAAAAAAATAATTAAGCTAATAAAAAATTAAGAAAAAACGCGAGTGGGGATAAGTTCTGTTGCAAGATTAGGTTTATTATGCTATTATTAAAATGAAACTTTGCCCGAGGAACTTATAGATCAAATAGTTTTTTTAGGGAGCTTTAAATTTTGTTCTGCCGAGGCAGAACAATGCGAGCACCCACCTGAAAAAAAGCTGTAAGTCGGGCAAAGTTTTTTTTATGGCGGAAAAACAAAAATCAGCAGCCGTAATTCATTATCATGAAATCGCTTTAAAAGGAAAAAACCGCGCTTTTTTTGAAAAAACGCTGATAGCGAACATTGAGCGGATGATGGGAAAAAAGATCAGGGTGCGGCGCATCTCCGGCCGCCTGTTGGCGGAAATCGCCGGCGGTCTTGAACAACAAAAACAAAAGGAGATTTTCAGCCGCGTTTTCGGCATAAAAAATTTCGCTTTCGCCAAAATCGCGCCGGCAGAAATTTCGGCTATTTCCGAAACAGCCGCTTCTTTTTTCAAAAAACCCTATCCGGCGTCGTTTCGGATTGAAGCTTCGCGGGCCGAGAAAAAATATCCTTTTACTTCGCGGGATTTAATGAATGAAGCCGGCGCTTTTGTTCAGCAAAAAACGGGAATAAAAGTTGATTTAAAAAATCCGAAGCGCGTGATTTTTATAGAAGTGGCGGAAAACGCGGCGTTTATTTATGACGAAAAAATTCCGGGCCCGGGCGGTTTGCCGGTCGGCACCGCCGGTCGGGTGGCGGCCTTGATTTCTTCCGGTTTTGATTCGCCGATCGCCGCGCTAAAAATAATGAAGCGGGGCGCGGAGCCGGTTTTAGTCCATTTTCATTCTTATCCTCAAACTTCGCGCGAATCTCTGGAAAATGTGGAGAAATTGGCTGGCATTCTGTCCCAGTATAGCCCGCAGCCGCTGAAATTGCATCTTATTCCGTTTTTGGAAATTCAAAAAGCGATTGTTAAAAGAGCGCCGGCCGCTTTTTTAACCATTCTTTACCGGCGCTGGATGTTTAAAATCGCTGAGATGATCGCGGAAAAAATCAACGCGAAAGCGCTGGTGACCGGCGATTCCATCGGTCAAGTGGCTTCCCAGACTTTGGATAATATAATGGCTGTTTCCGAAGCGGTCAGCTTGCCGATTTTGCGGCCGCTCGCGGGCCAGGATAAGGAAGAAATAATCGCGGAAGCGCGGCGCTTGGGCACTTATGAAATTTCCGCGCTTCCTTACGGCGATTGCTGCAGTCTTTTTGCCGATGCTTCGCCAAAGACCCGCGCCAAACTGGAAGAAGTCAAAAAAATTGAAGCGCCGCTTAAAGAGGAGCTTAAAAAACTGGCTCAAAAAGCGCTGGCCCAAGAGGAATTAAAAATAATTATGTTATCATAAATTTATGGTTAAATTGGCTTTTTACGTTTTTACGGCGGAGCGCAGCAATCACAACCTTCAAGCGCTACATCTCAAAATTCTGATACTGTTCAATAAATTGATCTGATTTTCAAACTTTACCTTAACAAACTTGAAGTATTGACAGTTCACCTAAATACTATATACTTAGGATAGTTAATTCATTTAAAGTTATGCTTATAAGCAGAACCATTCAAAAAAGCGTGGAAAACTCTTTATTTAAAGGGAAAATTGTGATTATTTACGGCGCCAGGCAGGTTGGCAAGACAACTTTGGTAAAATTAATTTTGAGAAAATATCCCGAAAACTCCGGCTATTTCAACTGCGATGAACCGGATATCAGAAACATTTTAACTGAAAAAACATCAACAGAAATGAAAGCGTTTTTTGGCAATAAAAAACTGATTGTATTAGACGAAGCGCAAAGAGTAAAAAACATTGGTCTTACTTTGAAATTGCTGGCTGATAATTTCCCGAAAACGCAGGTTGTTGCTACTGGCTCGTCTTCTTTTGAACTGTCAAACAAAATTGCCGAGCCGCTCACCGGCAGAAAGTATGAATATTGTCTTTATCCGTTTTCACTGGAAGAAATAAAAAACATCTACACTGATTTAGAGACAGATCGTTTACTGGAGAGGATGATGGTATTTGGCATGTATCCCGATATTATGCTTGCTGAATCAGACGCGACAAAAAAATTAAAAGAATTAACCGGAAGCTATCTTTATAAAGACGCCTTGCGATATCAAAATATTAAAAATTCCGAAGTATTGGAAAAATTATTGCAGGCCTTGGCTCTGCAAATTGGCAATGAAGTTTCTTACAATGAACTTTCTAATTTGGTCGGCATTGATAAAAATACGGCGGCGGCTTACATTAGAATTTTAGAGCAGGCGTTTGTAATATTTCGCCTCAATCCTTTTAGCCGCAATTTAAGAAGTGAATTGAAAAAATTGCGAAAAATTTATTTTTACGATTTGGGCGTGAGAAATGTTTTGATCAATAATTTAAACCCGCTAAATTTAAGGCAGGACGCCGGAGCGTTATGGGAAAATTTTATGATCAGCGAACGTTTGAAGCGCAATAATAATCGCGGCATAAGCGCGCGGTCTTATTTTTGGAGAACAAAACAAAAACAGGAAATTGATTATTTGGAAGAGGTGGATGGAAAGCTTTTTGGTTTTGAATTTAAATGGAAAAAAGACAAAGCCCGATTCCCAAAGCCATTTTTAGAAGCTTATCCGAAAAGTAAAGTAGAATTAATTAACAAAAACAATTATCGTGAATTTGCGGTTTAAAAAATCTTTTGAAAGCCAATTTCGTAATTCAAAGTAAATAATGTTAACTCCTATGTTATCATAAATTTATGGTTAAATTGGTTTTTTACGGCGGAGCACAGGAGGTGACGGGCAGCTGTTTTCTTTTGGAAAGCGCCAAAACAAAAATTCTCGTGGATTGCGGAATGTGGCAGGGCCGCGCCGAAGACGATAAAAAAAACCGCGCGCCTTTTGATTTTAATCCCCGGGAAATCGCGGCGCTTTTTATCACTCACGCCCATTTAGATCATATCGGCCGCGTTCCATTTCTGGTTAAAAACGGCTTTAAGGGGAAAATTTATTCCACGGCTCCGACCCGGGAGCTTTCCGGGATCAGTTTAAAAGACGCGCTCGGCCTTTTGGAAAGAAACAACGGAAAAAACGCGGCTGAAGAAACTTTTTTTGATCAGAAAAATTTGGATGAGGCGTTAAAATTTTGGTCTGATTTGAATTATAATCAGGAATTGCAGATTGGCGATTTTAAAATTACGCCGCGCGACGCCGGTCATATTCTCGGTTCCAGCATGTATGAAATTGCGGCGGCTGGCAGAAAAATCATCGTGACCGGCGATTTGGGAAATCCGCCTGCGCCGCTCCTGCAACCCACTTATAATCTGAAAGACGCCGATTATTTGGTAATGGAAGGCATTTACGGAAATCGCTGGCATGAAGGCAAAGCGGAACGCCGGCTGAAGCTGGAACGGATTATTGAAGAAACGATTAAGGCCGGCGGCGCGCTGATGGTGCCAGCGTTTTCTTTGGAAAGAACGCAGGAGCTTTTGTTTGAGTTGAACGATTTGGTTGAAAATGGCCGCATTCCCAGAGTGCCGGTTTTTATAGATTCGCCTTTAGCGATTAAAATGACCGAGGTTTATAAAAAATACGACGAGTATTTCAATAAAGAAGCCGCGTACTTGATTTCTTCGGGAGACGATATTTTTAAATTTCCCGGTTTGCGTTTGACTTTAACCGCGCTGGAATCAAAAAGCATTAATGAAGTATTGCCGCCTAAAATTATTATCGCCGGTTCGGGAATGTCAACTGGCGGCCGGATTCTTCATCATGAAAGGCGTTATCTTCAAGACCCGAAAAGCGCTTTGCTGATCATCGGTTTTCAAGCCGCCGGTTCTTTGGGCCGCCGGCTGCAGGAAGGAGTAAAAAAGGTAACGATTTTCAAAGAACAAATTTCGGTGCGCGCCAAAATAGTTTCCATTAGCGGCTATTCGGCCCATCCGGATTATGACGGTCTTTTTCGCTTCGCGGAGAATTCCGCCGATACTTTAAAAAAAGTTTTTGTCGCGCCGGGAGAATCGCAAGCCGCGCTTTTTTTGGTTCAGCGCCTCCGGGATTATTTAGGCATAAGAGCGATCGCGCCTAAATACGGAGATTCTTTTGAACTGAAGTAAATTAATATTTTATGTTTTTGCGTGATGTTTTATTTTATAAAGAGAAGAAATAAAAAAATGAAAAGTCAAAGCAAAGCAAAATTAATCACCCTATTTTCTCTTATCCTCTTTTTTTGGGTTTTTGGGTTTGTTAAAATTTCTCTTGCCGCCACCATTAATGCTGCAAGCTGTTCTTATAGTGATGTATCAAGCGCAATCAGTTCAGCAAATGCTGGAGATACTGTAATAGTTCCGGCGGGGAGTTGCACCTGGACAACCACCAATAATGTAACAATAAACAAACAGATTACGCTTAAAGGGAACGGCATTGACTCTACGATTATTACTACCAACGGGACATCATATCAGTCTGTGCTTACTATAAATACAGCAAATGTAACTGTTCGGGATTTTACTTTTATTTCAACTGACGGGTCGCTTGCCTATCCGATACAAATCACAGCAACAGCAAGCAGTTTTCGGATTGCATACAATAAGTTTACAGGCACAAGCGGTTATGCAATAGATGTAAGAACTGCCTATGGTTTGATAGATCATAATTCAATTACTTTTACTATTGGAAGTTCACAACCTATTAATGTGAGGGGGCCGTCTGATTCTTGGCAAACCGAAGCTACAATAGAGGGAGCTGACAATGTTTTTTTAGAGGATAATATTTTTACTTCTGATAACAAAGGATACCCAGTATGTAGCACTAATGCAAGGTGTGTTTTTAGATATAATACTATGGGACCAACAAAAATTGATATGCACGGGGAATGTACAGGGAATCCCGGAGTCAGGCATTACGAAATATATAATAACACATGGCTGGACTACCCGGGTTATTATATGGCTTTTGATATAAGGGGTGGAACAGGAAGAATATTTAATAATGTTGCCACTAAAACCACTGGAGCTCTATGGTTTAATTTGGATGAACATGCTGCCAACCATACATATTGCGCAGGGTATAGTCCTAATTGTGGTTGTACAGCTCCTTTGAATCATCAAATTGGTGTCGGGAAAGACCCCAAGGTGAGGGCATCTGAACCTCTTTATATATGGGGGAATACAAAGAACGGCGCTTATTGGCCTGCCGCTATAGTTACCAATGTAACACTCTGTGCTATAGCAGATCAATGTGGAACTGGTTTTGCGATGTCTACCATTCTTACAGAAGAACTAGACTTTTTTAATTCAGAAACAAAACCAGCGGCGATGGATAGTTACACTCCCTACACCTACCCCCATCCTCTGACTATAACTGCGGATGTTGTTGCTCCAACTATCACCGCCTTCACCATTCCCTCAACCGCTTCATCATCAACAATCTCAATCTCTTCTTTTACTGCTACGGATGATACTGCCGTGACTGGCTATCTCGTTAATGAATCAGCTTCTACTCCTTCTGCCGGCGATGCGGGCTGGGCAAGCACAGCTCAAGCCATATATACTTTTTTAACCGAAGGATTGAAAACCCTCTACGCTTGGGCAAAGGATGCGGTTGGCAATGTTTCGGCCAGCGTAAGCGCGACAACGCAAATAACAACGCAGATAACTTGTTCTTCCTGGATATATTCTGATTGGTCCGCTTGTCAGTCAAATAGCACTCAATCCAGAACAATAATGACTTCCTCTCCTTCAGGTTGCACAGGAGGTAGTCCTGTTACCAGCCAATCATGCTCTTATGTCGCGCCATCTTCTGGCGGCGGAGGCGGCGGAGGAGGAGGAGGCGGCGGGGGTAGTTCATCTACCAGCAATGAAACCACCACTACATCCACTTCTACTTCAACCAGCGCCACTGCCAGTACAACTATCGCAACTTCAACAACAACTTCAACATCCATCTCTACTTCCACATCTACTATTTCTACTTTTATTTCTACCTCTACTCCTGTCTTTGCCACTTCTTCATCTATTTCTTCTTCTTCATCTATTTCTTCTTTCCTCCCAACTTATTATAAATACACTTTTACCAAAAATCTCTTTTCTGGCGCCAAAGGTCCAGAGGTGACTGAATTGCAGAAGTTCCTTGTCAGCCAAAAACTCTTGGCTGCGGATAAGACAACAGGATACTTTGGTTTCATCACTGAAACCGCGGTTAAGAAATTTCAAGCAACTCAAGGCATTGTTTCTTTTGGTTCTCCTCAAACCACCGGCTATGGGAATATCGGTCCATTAACCAGAGCTAAAATTAACGCGATGATCACTGCTTCAAATGGAAGTCAAAACACTGAAAGAATCATTGAAAAAATCATCCCAGTTATAGAAATCACCAGAAAACCCGCCACTTTGGATGATTTTCGCTTTCAAAATCTGGAATCAAAAATTCAGGAACTTTTCTCCCGCAATGAAAGCCAGGCCAGGCAAACCGCTGGCATCTCCAATACTCTTTCTTTAACTCAGCGAATCAAAAACTTGAATGACGTGACCATTGTGAATAGCACGGTTTCCGGCCTTTCGGGTTTGACGGACGCGGATATTCCCAATACCATCACAGCTGTTAATTATCTTCCTTTAACCGGAGGAACCTTGACCGGAGCTTTAACTGGCACTTCTTTAACTTTAACCGGAGATTTGACGGTTTCAGGAATTTGCACCGGATGCGGAGCCGGATCAAGTTTTGCCTGGACTCCCACCGCAAACGGCAATGCTACTTCCACCACTCTTATTTTTAATAATGGTTTTATTTCAACTGCTTCTTCTACTTTTTCCGTTCGTTTTAACGCGACTTACGCTTCCACCACCGCTCTGACTGTTTCGGGCACCGCTTCAACCACTAACCAAGTATTTTCGGCAATGACTTCGGGCTCTGTGCTTTTTGCCGGCGCCGGAGGACTTTTATCGCAAAATAATTCCAATCTTTTCTGGGATAATGTGAATAATAGATTAGGGATCGGGACAACAAGTCCAACGTATAAATTAACCATTAACAGCGATAATGCCACGGATAATCTTTTTCAAATTGCAACCACCACAAACCAAACGATAATGGTAATAAGCAGCGCTGGCAAAATGGGTATTGGGACTACGAGTCCGACAGAGAATGCAATGCTGGAAGTAGCCGGAAGAATTTGGCAAACAGGCCTCGGAGGATCAACCTTTTTGGGTCAAGGCGCGGGAAAGAGTGATGATTTAACTGATAATTTGAATGTTTTTGTGGGTTCTGAGGCAGGTTACTTGAATACCTCTGGCTACAGGAACACAGCTTTGGGTTATCAGTCTCTCAGAGGTAATACTACTGGCGCCAGCAACACAGCTGTGGGTTATCAGTCTCTTAGAGGTAATACTACTGGCAACAAGAACGTAGCTTTGGGTCAAGGAGCACTCTTCGGTAACTCCACCGCCTCCGAAAACACAGCTTTGGGCTATCAGTCTCTTTACTACAATACCACTGGCGCCAACAACACCGTAATTGGAACTGAAGCAGGTTTTAGCGCGTCAGGCAATTCCTTTGCTTCAAGCACTCTTTTGGGTTATCGGGCTGGTTATGCTCTTACCACCGGCTCCAATAATATCCTGCTCGGTGCTCAAGCAGGAGATAACCTCACTACCGGCGCCAGCAATCTTATCATCGGTTATAATATAGATGCTCCTTCAGCCACTGCTAGTAATCAGTTAAACATTAGCAATTTGATTTTCGGAACAGGCATTGACGGCACGGGGACGACTTTGAGCACTGGCAATGTCGGCATTGGGACCACGAGTCCGCAATTCAAGCTTGCGGTTGAAAATTCTTCAGAAGGCAATACTTTACAGATTTATGATACTGACGGCAATTGCCGCCAGGACCCTGATGCCGGTGGCATTACCACGACTTGTTCTTCGGATATTCGCTTAAAAACCGATATTTCAGAAACCGCCTCTCTTTTGGATTATTTCCTTGGCATTCCGATTAAGGATTATACGGTTATTGCTTCCGGCGATAGAATGACCGGCGTTATTGCCCAAGAACTTCTTGAAAACTACCCGGAACTCGTCGTGATGGGCGAGGACGGATATTACGGAGTGAAGGAACTGCGAAGCTGGCAATTTATCAAAGTTATTCAGGAGCTTGACGCAAAAATTTCTGCTGGCGCAATTTCAGGAGGATTTTGGTTTTCAAATTCTGCCGGAATTATAACTACGAATAATATTCTTGACCTTTCCGGACAGGGGATAATAAATACTGGTTACATTGCTTCAGCTAATTGGAAAATTAAAGAGGATGGAACGATTGAAGCGAAGAAAGTGGTGGCAGAAGAATTTTGTTGGGAAGAGGTTTGTG
>Ga0209541_10005641_pt1 | contig 21751 bp, 20 predicted proteins | sample RifCSPlowO2_01_FD_184027 | JGI IMG/M metagenome (GOLD analysis project Ga0209541, IMG submission 184027) | Groundwater microbial communities from Rifle, Colorado - Rifle CSP2_plank lowO2_0.1 (SPAdes) (version 2) | ecosystem: Environmental > Aquatic > Deep subsurface > Groundwater | place...
TGATAACGAGTGAACTTGGAACTAACGCTTCAGCCACCTCTTTTTCTGTAAGTGGCCTAGGTACTGGAAAAGGAACAGGAACAGGTGAAAATGATGGGGCGGGAGGCGCAGGTTACGGTGGCTCAGGGGGAGCAGCAGTAAAAAAGCAATTTACAGGAGGACTTTCATACGGCAATCATACTCATCCGGTAGATTTTGGTAGTTCAGGAGGTAACGGAAATGCAGGAAGAGGCGGCAGAGGAGGAGGGATAATAAAATTAAACGCCTCTCTGATTTTAATAGAAGGACAAATTTTAGCAAACGGACAAGCAGGAGGAACGGCTACTAATAATGCAGGCGGAGGAGGAAGCGGAGGATCAATTCTTTTAATCACAGACACAATTTCAGGAGACGGAAATATTACTGCAAACGGAGGAGCCGGCGGAAGTAATGGTGCCAGTCTAGGCGGAGGAGGTTCAGGAGGAAGAGTCGCAATCCACGCAACAACTTATTCTCTAACAGGACCATTATCCACATTCGGAGGAAGTTCAACTGGAAATGCAGAAATAGGCGCACCAGGAACAATATACAAAAATGTTAATAGCCAAACTTATGGAGATTTAATAATTTCTAATAATAATGTAATTCCAGGAGAAAGATCCAAATCAAATACAAGAGAAATAGGAGCAAGACTTCCAAGCGGAGTATGGATATTTGACACAATAAATATTTCAGCATCAGGAGCATTAGAAATTCATAACACTACAGTTGTTCTTAATCTTACACAGCCAACAATATTAGGAGATTTAAGTGGAACAATAATAAACAGGGGAAATATCTCTCTTAATTCAAGTTATGATTTTTCACTTTTCAATTTGAGTACATATGCAGGATCATACACTTTCCATCTTGCAAATTTAACAACAAACGCAACAATTGCAATTGCAAACGGGTCTAACATTCCAAGTTTATATAGGGTAGTTGTAAAAAATCAAGGAATTCTAACCCACCCCAATAATAACGATAGTGTTCCTAGCCATAGATTAGATTTAGTTTTAACAAATTTAACAATTCTCCCAGGAGGAAGAATTAACGTGAATAGTTTAGGATATAATGCAAGCAACTTCTTAAGTAATGGTCCAGGAAAAGGAACAAGTACTGGCTCTAACATAGGCGCAGCTGGCGCAGGTTATGGAGGAGCAGGAGGTGGCGGAGCTCAGATATATAATGGAGGAGGACTTTCATACGGAAATTTAACTAATCCTATTGACATAGGATCTTCCGGAGGAAGCGGATCTTCCGGATTTGGAGGAGCAGGAGGAGGAGCAGTAAAAATTAACGCAACATTCATAGACATTCAAGGACAAATTTTAGCAAACGGATTAGCAGGGAGTTCACCTGCAGGAACAGGAACAGGAGGAGCAGGCGGAGCGGGATCAATTCTTCTAATTGCTGACACAATTTCCGGAGCAGGAAATATCACATCAAACGGAGGAAACGGTGCAGACGGATCTTCAACAACTGATGGCGGAGGAGGTTCTGGAGGAAGAATCGCAATCCACACAACAACTTATTCATTTACTGGTCCAGTTTCTGCATTTGGAGGAAGCGGCCCAGGAACAGCAGGCGGCGGAGCACCAGGGACAATCTACAAGAATATTAATAGTCAAACATATGGAGACTTAATTATTTCGAATAATAATGTAATTCCTGGAGAAAGAGCAAAATTTAATGTAAAAGAAGTTGGGGCAAGACTTCCTTCAGGAATTAATCTATTCGATTCAATAAATATTTCAGCATCAGGAGCATTAGAAATTCATAACACCACAGTTGTTCTTAATCTTACTTATCCAACAATATTAGGAGACTTAAGCGGAACAATAATAAACAGGGGAAATATATCATTAAATTCAAGTTATGATTTTTCACTTTTCAATTTAAGTACATATGCAGGATCATACACTTTCCATCTTGCAAATTTAACAACAAATGCAACAATTGCAATAGCAAACGGATCTAACATTCCAAGTTTAGACAGAATAGTTGTAAAAAATCAAGGAATTCTAACTCATCCAAATAACAATGATAGTGTTCCAAGTTATAGATTAGATTTAGTCTTAACAAATTTAACAATTCTTCCAGGAGGAAGAATTAATGTAAATGGTTTAGGATATAATGCCTCAATTTCATTAAGTAATGGTCCTGGAAAAGGAACAAGTTCAAGTTCTAACATAGCTGCTGGAGGAGCAAGCCATGGAGGCGCGGGAGGAAACGGAACTGGAACAAATGGAAATGGAGTAACTTACGGAAACCACACCCATCCAATAGATATTGGATCTTCCGGAGGAAGCGGATCTTCCGGATTTGGAGGAGCAGGAGGAGGAGCAGTAAAAATTAACGCAACTTTTGTAGATATTCAAGGACAAATTTTAGCTAACGGTATTATTGGTCATGATGCAACAACAGGTAGTGGAACCGGCGGCGGAGGTTCCGGAGGTTCAATTTGGATTATATCTACTTATATATCAAAAACAGGAAATCTTTCAGCCAATGGAGGAAATGGTGCAGATGGCTCTGGCACAACAGACAGCGGCGGAGGTTCCGGAGGAAGAATATCAATTTGGTATATCGCAAATTTCTCCTCTTTGAATAGTTCTGTTTCATTTTTGGGGGGAACTGGCCCAGGAACTGCAACAGATGGCGGAAACGGAACATTTTATCTTGAAAACTTAGATGGAATTGCTCCGGTAGTAGTTCTTAGTTTAATCGCAAACGCAACAAACACAAGCAGAGCAAACATAATTTTCAATTTCACGGGAACAGATAATCTTGCAACAGAATTAACATGCACATTGTATATAGATGGAAATTCAAGAAATTCAAATTCATCTTCTCTTAATAATACATTAACGAATCTTAATTTAACAACATCAAGTTTCTCAGATGGAGAAAAAATATGGAATGTTAATTGTACGGACGGTGCTGGAAATCAGAACACAAGCGAATTTAGAACTTTCACTCTTGATTTAACTCCCCCAAATCTTGCAAACATTTCATTTAGTCCAAATGTTACAGATATTTTAGATCCAGATATTAATGTAACCTGGAACATTACTCTTAGGGATTCATTGTTTAATATATCGTCAGCAATATTGCAATTACATAATTCTACGTCATGGACGAATTACACAATGTATTCCTTGCAACAACAAAACAAATTTCAGGCAAATGTCTCATTAATAAAAGGAAATGCAAATTACTCTTATTTAATTTGGAGTAATGATACTTTAGGAAATTCAAATGCAACGAGCAATACAACTTTAGAATCTAGTTGGGATTGTTCATGGTTAGCAACTCCAAACCAATTCGAAGAAAAAACAGGATATTTTGAGAGTAAGGGACTAGGTAACTTCACTTTAAACAATACTGGAGACGCCGGATATGGAATAGGAAACTGCACGGTTAAATTTGATTTTGACGACATAGGTTCAACTTATAGTTCAGATTATTTAATTGCAACTTTTGCTACAGGTTCCGCAGTAGGAATGACTTTCTCGAATGATTCTCTAGTTCTTTCTGCAAAAAATAATGCGAGTGTTGGAATTAGTGTTGGCTTCCCTCAAGTTTCTTCGCCTCTGCAAGAAACTCCTAAAATAAAAATAACTGCAAACATAACAAACTCTATAACAAACAATCTAACAATAAATTTGAGTACAACATTGGTAGTAACTCCTCCAGGCCCATATCTATTCCAGGCGATTACGAGCTCTCCTAGTTCAGTTTATCTTACTCCAGGTAATTTCTCACTTGAGAGTTATGTAAGAGATCTGACTGGAAACGATTCAGATGTTAATATTGCCTATAATGTTACATTTAATTGGAGTCTTCCTTCAACATTGTCATCCTTGCTAACTACGGGTAATTCATCAATGCAATTTGGAAACTTATCGAATAGTTCCAAGCAAGAATCAAATTTAACTTTAGTTTTCACATCAACAAATCTTGAAGATCTTAATCAATCAACATTCGAAGTTTTCATTTACTCTTCAGCATACAATTCCTCTGCAAATATAGTTACACACGCAGGTAATTTAACAACTTTAGTTGATTCCAAAAATGTTTCATTTTTATGTTATACTGTTGCAGATAGTGTTTGTGTTGAAGCTTGCGGAAGTACACTCGATCCAGATTGTGCTACCCCCACAGTTAGCGTCGACTCAGGATCAAGTACTAATTCTGGTGGCGGAGGAGGCGGAGGCGGGGGAAGCGGAAGCGGAGGAGTAGTTACAAAAGCAGATTACCAAATAACAAGAGGAAAGACGAATGAAATTATAGTTGATTTCCAAAACAAACATGAAAACAGATCATTAACAAATATCCAATTTACTTTGACTGGAGATTTAGCTAAATATATGGAAGTTAAACCCCAAACAGTTTCATCCTTAGGACCAAGAGAAACAATTAATTTAAAGATATTAATTACGTCTCCGACGTATTTACCTCTTGGAAAGAAAACAATATATCTCGAAGCAGTTGGAAATTATGGAACACAGATTTACAGAGAAAAGAAAATAATAGTTCTAGAAATAAATGATTTGACAGAACAAGAAGCATTAGATTTGGTTAACAAAGCAGAAAAACTGATAAATGAGTTTAATCTTGCAGGATTCAATTCTTCATCTATAGATTTAGAAAATAATTTAGAAGAAGCTAAACAAGCTCTCAAAGACCTAGACTACGAAATTGTAAAATCTAAAACTTCAGAAATAATAACAACTGTTGAAAATGCTCTTGAAAGTAAGAAAATAACTCAAGAGCTTGCTTTATTGATTAAACATGCAAAAAACAAAGGAATTGATGTTAGTGGTTCAGAAAGGTTACTTAATTTAGCAGTTCTTGCTCTTAATAGAAATGAGTTCGCAAGAGCTTTAGAAAGAGCAAAAGAATCTCAAGTAAGTTATGCATTAGAAGTAAAAGGAGAACTAGGAACAATCTCCTATTATGTGAAAGAATATCCTGCTGAAATATCTCTTTCAACGTTGTTCTTAATTTTGTTTGTATTTGTAACATACAGAGTTGGAAGATTAGGATTAATTAATGTAAAAATAAGTAAATTAAAAGAAGATGAAAAAATACTTAATGAACTCATAAAAGTTGTTCAGAGCGATACTTTCAAAGCAAAGAAAATGTCTATGGAAGAATATGGCCAAACTATGAGGCATTATGAGAAGAGAATGGCAGAAGTCATAGAACAATTAATAGAACTAGAAACAAAGAGAGCACATGCTCTTAAATTCACAAGCAAAGAGAAACAGCTTAAATTAGAAAGAATAAGGGTACTTGATTTAATTAAGGAATTGCAGTTCAATTATCTAAGAAAAGGAACAATAGAAACAAGAGCGTATGAACTCATGTTGCAATCATATCACAAAAGACTTGGAGAAATAGACGAAAGCATTGCAACTAGAGAAGTGCAGGAACAATTCAAATCAACTTGGAAGGGAATTTTTGAAATTCCAAAACTTTTCGGAAGAAGAGGAATATAAAATTAAAATATCTTGTTTCTAATTCCTTTTAAGATAAATAAAACTATAACTAACAAATATATCCCTAAAACAAACGGATTGTGAAAAATAATTACTCCAAGCAAACTATCTTCTATAATATTAAATTCCTCAATAAATTCAACAGGTATAAAATAAGAAATAAGAAGAAAAGCAAAGAGTAAAACTCCGATGACAAAAAATTTAATATTTTTGATCTTCATAAATTAATTAATATACAAATCTTTAAATACTCTTCCAATCTTATTTTTAAAAATTGAGGTGTCAATGGTAAAAGCTTGCATTTATTGTAAATCTTCTCTTGAGGAAAACTCCGTTATAGATGTCTGTAGGCAATGCGGCCATAAGGTTTGGGGTCCAAAAATGTTCTCAGCTATCGTTTCTAACATGGAAAATGCCCGAGATGTTGGAGATTTGTATCAAGGTTCAGTCACAGATTCTACAATAAGGAAGAAGTAATTTCTTTGAGTTATCAGATTAAATACTGCCACATAAAAGGCAAACTTTAAAAACCAATTTCCGTTAATAAAATACATGTTAAAACATAAAAGTCCAAGAACAAAGGGAAAAATCTCTCTAACGAAGTACTTTCAGAAGTTCAAAGAAGGAGATAAAGTCGCCGTAGTCAGAGAATTAAGTGTAAAATTTGGCTATTCAAACAGAATTCATGGTAGAACTGGAAGAGTATTAGCTAAGAGGGGCTCAGCTTATGAAGTAGAAATAAATGACATAAATAAGCCTAAAAAGTATGTTCTTAAGCCAATACATCTAAAGAGAATAGAAGGAGCTAAAGCCCAATGATCGTTCTAAATCAAAAACCTCTTTCAATGGCAGAATTAAAAGACCATATAAAGAATATAGAAGAAAAGAAGAATTTAGAAGATTATCTTAAAGCATTCACTAAACTTAAGAAAGATAAGGCAGAAGCCCTGGCAAAGGACATACATGCCCTAAATAATCCTAAAATAAAAGAAGAGCAAGTGATAAAAGTTGTTGATTTTCTACCAAAGACGCAAGAGGAAGTAAATAAAATTTTCATAGATGCAACTTTATCTGAGGAAGAAGCAAATGCAGTCGTTGAAATTGTCAAAAAATACTGAACATGATGGAAAAAGAAGATTATGCAATGGTATTAGATTTTCTACCCTATGGATATCCTATGGGAAAAAGAACTTCATCAATAGCTCAAGCTATAGGACTTAAGACTCTCGTTTTACTTGAATTAGTTCCAAGAAGAGGCATTCAATTAGTGCAGAAAGAGAAGGTTTATATAGGTCCAGAAAAGAGAGATAAGATATACTACATCGCAGGTAAAGTGCCGAGCGATAAGTTAACAGAGACTGCAAAGATCCAACTGCAGGAGTTTATAGAAAACTTCGTTGGGGAGCAAGAGAAAAGATTCATAGACTTTTTCAATAATGCTCAACCTATCAATACAAGGTTACACCAACTTGAACTTCTGCCGGGATTCGGCCACAAGCATACAGAAGAAGTTCTGAATGCGAGAAAAGAAAAAAATTTTGAGTCATTTGCAGACATAAAGGCCAGAGTTAAAAGTATCCCAGATCCAAGAAAAGCAATAGAAAAAAGATTAATGGAAGAACTTTTAGAAAAACAAAGATTCAATATATTCGTTAAATAACAAAAATGGCAGAAAAACAAGTTAAAGAAGATAAGAAAAAACAAGAAACTAAAGTTGAGAAGAAAGAAAAAGAAAAGCTTGAGAAAAAACAATCAGCTCAGCATGAAGAGTACGAATCGTTAGTAAGAATTTTGGTTTATGATATTCCAGGTTCAAAAAATTTATACAGTGGTTTAACTAGAGTTAAAGGTATTTCATGGACAATTTCTAACGCTATTTGTTTAAGTTTAGGTTTAGACAGAAATAAGAAGATTCAAGATTTAACGAAACCGGAAATTGAAAAGATAGAAAAATTTATCGCCAATCTAAATATCCCTGATTTTCTTAAAAATAGACAAAAAGATCCAGAAACTGGAGAAACAAAACATTACCTTGGAAACGATCTAGATATGAAGAGAGAATTTGACATAAAGAAAATGAAGAAGATTAAGAGTTATAAAGGAATTAGACATTCTTCCAAACTACCTGTAAGAGGGCAGAGAACAAGATCCCACTTCAGAGAAAGAGGAAGAGCCGTAGGAGTGCAGAAGAAAGCAAAATGATAAGAAAAATAATGGTTGCTGGAACTCCTAGAAACCAGCTGGAGGTTTGTAGATGTTAAGAAAAAAGAAACTATATTTAAGACCAAGAAAGGCATTCGAAAAGACGAGAATTGGAGAGGAAAACGTACTTGTAAAGAAATATGGTCTAAAGAACAAGAAAGAAGTGTGGAAAACCCTTGCCAAAGTAAATTATTTCAGAAGGAGAGCTAAAGAATTAGCCCGTTCTCCCATCGAAGAACAGGAAGTTTTATTTGGTAAATTAAAAGCGATTGGGCTAAAGGTTGATTCTATTTCAGATGTTTTAGGATTAAGCGTAGAAGACTTATTAGCAAGAAGACTTCCAACAATTGTAAATAAAATAGGACTTGCAACTACTCCTAAACAAGCAAGGCAACTGGTTACCCACAAAAAAATTCTAGTTAACGGAAATGTAGTAAATTCTCCTAGTTATATTGTAAGGGTTGCAGAAGAAAAAAATATTTTTATAAAGATAAAAAATAAAGCTCCCAAGCAAGTTGAAAGCAAAACTGAAAATCAAGCAGGGTCTCCAGCAGAAGTTTTAGATAAAGGAGGAAATGCATAATGGCAGAAGAAGAAAAAGTAGTGGTGGTCGCAGAAGTTGAAAAAAAAGTTAAAGAAACTCCAGATGTAGTAGAAGTAAAGGAAGAAGCTCAAGAAACAGAGCAGAAAAAAGAAAGAGTCGCCAAAGAAGACAAGGCCGGAATTGCTTACATTTTCTCATCTGGAAACAACACAATAGTTCACATCACAGATTTATCAGGAAACACTATTTCAAGAGTTTCAGGCGGAATGGTAACAAAACATTCGAGACTTAAATCAAATCCCACAATAGCTATGTTCGTAGCTAAAAGAGCCGCTGAAAGAGCTAGAGACTTAGGAATTACAGAATTATACATTAGAATGAAAGCAAAAACAGGTTCACCAGGATTTGGTCCCGGAGCCCACGCAGCTGTAAAAAGTCTAGGTAAAGAAGGATTTAGAATAATAAACATATTAGACACCACAAGAGTTGCCAGAGGAGGACCAAAGGCAAAAGGCGGTAAGAGAGGAAGAAGAGTTTAAAGCTAAGATTTAAAAGACAAAATAACTTAATAATAAAATGGAAACAATAAAAAACACACCTGAAAAAATCGTTTTAAAAGTGCCTGCAAATGAATCACTAGCAAATGCTATAAGGCGATCTGTTTCAGAAGTTCCATCTTTGGCAATAGTAGAAGTTGAAATATTTAAAAACGATTCTGCTTTATACGACGAAGTCTTAGCTCATAGACTTGGTCTAGTTCCTCTAAAGACGGAAAAATCAATGGATGAAAAGACAAAGATTGATTTAAAGCTCACAAAATTAGGGCCTGGCACAGTTTATTCAGGTGACTTAAAAGGTTCAGCAGATATTGTCTTCGATAAAATTCCATTAACAATTTTAGGAGAAGGCGGTAAAATAGAACTTATTGCCACAGCACAATTAGGTACAGGACTAACACACGCAAAGCATATTCCAGGACTTTGTTATTACAGAAACGTTTTGGAAGTTAAATCAAGTCCGCAAATAGATAAGATTGTAACAAATTCAAGCTTTTCACAGATCAAAGCCGAAAAGAAAGGATCAAAATGGACTTGTGATTTAAATGAAGCTGAAATAGACGAAATCACTTTGATTGATAAAACAGCCGTTATAGATACAAACGAATTGATACTAATTGTAGAATCTTATGGTAATATGCCTGCAAAAGATATTCTTTTGGGAGCCGTAGAAGTCTTAGGTTCTAATCTTGAAGAAGTTGAAAAAGCTTTCAAATAAATAAATTATAAATAAGTGTGAAGTTTTGTTCTCACATAGTAATTTTACTTTTTATCTAATAATAAGCTATAAAGAAATGAGAAACCATTCCTATAATAATTAAAGCAAGATACAATGATATAGTAATCCAAATAGCACGTTTAGATTTGTATTTGCTATATGCTGCTCCAATTATCGCTCCTACAATTATTAAAGGAATTAACAAGATTATCCAGAACCCAATCCACATCATTAATTGAAGATCAAGATATTCCTCAAAATTTCCACTTAAAGATAGAATTAAGTATCCATATATTGAAAGGATTACAATTGCTATAATGTGCACGACACCCGAAATTACAGCACCTTTAAGCCAATAAGGCCAATCTTTATAACTCATATTGATAAATAATCAAAGGCTTTTTTAAATCTTCTCAAAACTATCAAATCACTATGTGGGACCCTTTGTTCTCAGATATTATAAATCTACTGCTACAAAAAGGGCAGTATATTAAAGAAATGTTTAAATGAAATTTTTAAAACACACTTACTTTTTTCTTCCTTCTTGGGAAAGTCACTCCCCTAATTTTTTTAAAAGACATCCTCCAAAAAATAAGAACGTAGGCATTCCAATAGCTAAAACTAAACACGAGTGATCATCAGAAGTAAAGTGAGATTCTTTCCATTCCTCATAAGATTTATATGCTGGATTTGATTTTAGTGATTCTAACCTTGGTTTAATCTCGGATAGTTGATTTTCTAATTTTTCTCTTTCTTTTTTCGCAGATTCAACAGTCCAACCAGTCCATCCTTCTAATTCAGATCTTCTCTCATTTTCTAACCTGCTTTTTAAATTTTTTTCTCTTTCATTTATTGTTTTATATTCTAAAACAACGTTAGTATCTCTATATGGATTTCTTGAACCGTTATATATAGCTCCGAGAGGAACACCTATAAAAGAAGAAAAAGCTAATGCTATTGTAGCTAGACCTGTGTATCTGACAACATTTTTTATCTTACAATGATTTCGTTGATTTTGTTCTTTGCTCATAAAAATTTCACAAAATCTCAATATTTAAATACTCCCTTCCACCTAGTGGTAGGTATGATGCATGAGGAATTATTGAAAGCCTGTGGCCTAACACAAAATGAGAGTTTAGTTTATTTGTCTCTCTTGAGGATAGGAAAAGCAACAAGTAGTAAGATAGTAAAAAAAGCTAATATTTCTGGAGGGAAAATATATGAGACTCTTGAAAAATTAATACATAAGGGATTGGTTAAAACAATCATCGAAAATGGTGTAAAAAATTTTATGGCTAATAAACCAGAGATGTTAATTGAATATATAAAAGACAAAGAAAAGGATTTACACAAAAAAGAAGATGAACTTAAGAAAATTTTGCCTCAATTAAAAAGCCTAAAGGAACATAACTACAAACTGGAAAATATCTCTCTTGTTAATGGATTTAATGGGATTAAACCCCTCATATATGAATCCTTAGAAAAAGCACAGATTATAAAAATTATGGGAGTTACATCTGGAAAAGATATAAAATTTAACAATTTTTGGAGGACGTGGCATAGAGAAAGAGTCGCATTAAAGAAAAAAGCAAAGATTATTTTTTCAGATAGAGACACAGATTATTGGAGATTCTTTAAAAAATTAAAATATACTGAGGTAAGAGAGATTTTACATCTTACCCCTTCAGCCATATTAATAATCGACGAAGAAATATTTATCTTCTCATATGAAGAGGATTTAACTTGCATCCATATAAACTTTAAGTCTATAACAAAATCCTTTTCAGAATTCTTTGATGATTTATGGAAAGTATCTGTTTAATATAGTGCTATTTTTAGAACAACATATTATAAAATTACCGCCCATTCATGCCCTCTCAATAATTTATAGTATATAATCTATAAAGGGTTAGCCTTTTTAGGTGCTAACCCTCTGTGTTGTTATTCAGGCAACACAAATTAATCAAACAAAGAGGGAATCAAAAGGTTTTCTATCAGTAAAGACCATCTTCCAAGACCGTTGGTTTAGCTATAAGCTGAATCATAAACCAAGACTAGTGGAAACAGAAGAAGTGGAGAAAATGCTTTCTTGCAGACAGAAATGTTTCGTTTGTTATTGTAAGAGATGCAATAACTATGAATTTGTTTTGTTAGGATGCAATTCAAGAATATGCTCTTGCTGTGGCAAGAGATATACCGATCAATGGGCAGATAGATTAGCAAATAAAGTTGCTAAAAATATTGTTCACAGACATTTTACTTTTAGTTTGCCAATAGAATTGAGAGAACCAATAAAGCAGAATCGATATTTACAGAAAGTCATTTCTGATTCTGCTTATCAAACCATAAAGAAAATGTTCTCTCATTCGTTGAAGCGAAAGGTTATTCCAGGAGTTATTGGAGTTGTTCATCCATTTGGAAAATCATTGATCTTTAATCCACATGTTCATTGCATTGTAACGGAAGGAGGATATGATAATCAAGGGAAATTTATTTCCTTAGGGAAATACATTTCTTATGATGCTTTTCATAAGAAATGGAAGCATGAAGTTTTAACTTCATTAAAGAAATATCTTCCTAAAGAATTTATTGATTTTCTATTCGATAAGTATTCTAATGGCTTTGCTGCTTATCTAAACCCAGAAAGGATAATCTCTTCAAAGAGATTAGCACAATACATCGGAAGATATGTAAGACATCCAGCAATAGCAAATTCAAGAATAATTGCTTACAATGGAGAAGCAATAAAATTCTATTATAAAGATCATCAAGAACAAATCCATTACAAAATAATTATGGCAGATTATTTTATTTCATCCATCATTCAACATATTCCTGATAAGAATTTCAGATTGGTTCGATATTATGGAGTTTATTCAAGGAGAAAGAAACCGATTATTAAACAGTCAATTATAAGACAGAAAATATTGATTGATTATACCACTCAAAGGCAATTTCATTGCTCAAAGTGCAATGAGATTATGGAAATAGTTTTGTTTTGTGATAAACCTCCACCAAAAGATATGTCAAAGATAAGTAATTGGATTGAAATGCAGATGAAGAGTTAGTTAGAGCTATGAGCGAAGCGAATTAACTTGTATTGTTTTTGTTTAAACAAAAACAATTTTTATTATAATATCTTTTCCTTGTCTAACTTTAACCTTTTTCCTAAATTGATTGAACCTAAAAGCAGGAATCAATTTGAAATAAGTTAAAAGGCCCATTAAAACTAATCCAACTGCTATAACTGGAATAATTATCTTCATTGATAATTTTATTTTATTTGCCAATTCTTCACTTATTATTCCTTCATCAGCTTTTCCATCATCTCCAGCATTATCATCTTCAGTTTCTGTATTTCCAGCTGTTACATTTGTTTTCTTAACTATTCCAGCTCCTCCACCACCCCCTCCACCACCATTGTTTGAACTTCCGCTGCTTCCACTTGATAAAGTTGTTCTATAAGTAGAGAATTCACAATAGGGTATCTGCCATACACAGTTAGAAGAATCAATTAATGTTGCTTCGCTAGTTCTATCTACGCAATTAGATCCGCTATCATCACAATGGAATAAGCTACTGCATGAGCTGGAAGTTATTTTGATTCTGCATACTTCAGGATGCAAATTATTTATTATCTTATCTCTTGTTTCAGAAGTTAAACCAACTAAATTAGACGAGCCTATTATTGCTTCAGATCCGCTTATGCTTCTAACTTTATCATTCAATCCAGTCTTTGTCAGCGAGGCATTTATGAATTCAAAATAAGTTGATCCATCACTCTTTGATAGTTTTATATTTACATTTCTCATAGTGTGGTTGCTTTTCATTCCTGCATTTTGCCCGCAAACCTCTCCCTGACTATGTTCGTAGGTTCCATCCTGGTTAACATCATATAAAACCTCCCAATCACTTGATGTTTTTATTCTAGTTACAAAATTGCAAAAGCCACATTTGGTTCTTGAGGAAGTCACAAATGTGCTGCATTTGCTTATGGCACACTTATTAGTATCATCGCAAACTTTTATTCTATAATAGTAAGTTGTATCATTTTGCAAACTAAACCCTAAATTAGCCGAGTAAATATCAGCCTTATGCCACAATTTATAATTTCTTACATTGCTGCTAATTATTCCTATATCAAAGATACTTGCATTCAGAGTAGAACATCTTGAATCATTATTATAAAATTCAAATGTTCCATTGGAAGGTTTGTTGGTGTCATAAATTATAAGTGCAGAATCATAATATTCTTCTATTTTAACTCCAGTTACTTCAGGCATTTTCGTATCTGTATAATTATCTGCATTTACTCCTAGTCCATCGCAAATCGGATTAAATTGGCAGTCCCAATCAGAACAATCTATATTCTGATCATTATCATCATCAACGCTGTTAAAACAATCTTCATATTGTACAAATCCATTTTTCAGGATATCCTCAAATTTAGAACCATCTGCTCCAAACTCGAAAGCACCACTCACAGAAAAATCAATAGATCCAGGAGTAGCGTATCCTGGACCAACTTTATCTGTTGGAGAACTTATATTTCCGGTATTTCCAATTGTTACGATATACACCCTTATGTCTTCTGTAGAGTCGTATAATGTAGGAAATCTGGATAATTCTCCCTTTTCAACAGCAATCATCGGGCCTCCAATATCGAAGCACATTATTTTTTTCCAAGTACTTATTTTCACATCTGAAACTTTCCACTTGCTATTTTCACATTTATAAGAGGTAGATGTTTCACCCGCCTTGCTTGTGTTAGAGTTCCACTCGGAAGAATACCTTAACTTAAACTCATATCCTTTAGCAGATTCATTATGATCTAATTCACATCCTTCGGAGCTTGAGCCGTCTGTATCTAAATAAACCACCAGTTTCAATGTTTCATTTCCACTTCCTATAGTATTATCTCTTAATTCTTGCTTATTACATATGGATGAGTTTTGTAAATAATCACGCACATTACCCCCAAATCCATAAGCATTTCCCATATCTTTCATTCCTATACCGCACAAATCAGCTGAAGACTGGTTTGTTTCAGATAAATCACAAACATCGTTAGCTAAACTTGTAGGAGCACCCGCTTCAATTCCTGTGAATACATCATTAACTCCACTCGGATTGCACCATCCAGTTGTCCATCTGCAAGTGTTGTTAGAAACAGTAGTACATGCACTTTGCGTGCCCTGTGAAAAGCAAGTGGGCTCGCATCCATATAGAGTTGAATTGCAATAAGAGTTTGCATTGCAAGCACTCGCATTATTAACTAATGTAATATTATTCCAGCATTGATCGACTATATTTCCACACCACCCTCCATTGCCTCCTTCTGGGTTCCACCAACATCCATTAGTAGTGTTGCATCCAAGTGCTCCAGATCCGGTATACTGCCAGCAATCTCTTGCCCAGTTAACTTCACAACCAGGATCATAATCATCAGTCCATCCACAACTTATATTAATAATATTTTTATCAATGCACAAAGTTTTATTTCCGTCATATTTATAACACTCTGCTCCAGAATTTCCTCCTCCGCCACCACCACCTCCTGCGATTGCTCCAGAAGAGAATCCATCTTTCGGATTGCACCATCCAGGATTATTCCATTCGCATCCGCTTATAGTTTGGCATGCTGTCTGATTGCTATAACTAGTTGCATTATAGCATGCCGCGGATTGCTGTTCTTCACACCAACCAGAGTCTGCCTTCCAAATGCATCCAGTTAGAGAAGTACATGAATTCTCTGAGATTTGGCCATAACAAGAAGGTTCACAAGTTCCACCCCCACCCCCATAACTTTTCCATGTACAATTTACAGCAGTTATCGTATTACATGTATTCTCACTAGTCTGACTCCAGCACTGTCCAAATTTATTATCACACCAGCTTCCCCATGAATCTGTTCTCCAACTGCAATCGCTTTTAGCATTACAACTATTTTGACTTGTATAATTCCAGCAATTTCCACTCCAATTAACCTCACAATACGGCTTGCTCCACGTATCAACTCTCCATGCACACCCAGTAGAATTATTACAGATGTTTTTATCGGAACTTTGCCAACAATTTTTAGGAGCGAAATCTTCATGATTGCACCATCCTCCATAATTGCTGCACCAATCGCTATTTGCTCCGTTTCCATCACACCATGTATCATTTGTCCACACACAATTAGAAACAGTAGTACATGCGCTGACATTAGTTAATCCGAAACATTTCTCCGCAACGCTCCAATCTCTTTCACACCATCCACTTCCAGTTCCATTATTCCATGCACAATTGCTATTAATAGAACATGTAGATTCATTTGAATCATATTTCCAGCAGCTTGCACCTTTAAAATCACACCAGCTTCCCCAATTATCATTTATCCATTCACATTCATTTGCCAAGCATGTTGCGTTATCATTCCAATTAAAACAGTCTCCGCTAACAAACCCGCAAAATGTATCTGAATAACATCCAGGATCAAAGCAATCGGACAAGCCATCACCGTCATCATCCTCTCCATTCCAGCATATTTCCACGTCTTCAGCAACATTTGCTGCGCAACTGCCATCATTATCAGATCCTTGCCACTTACAGCTTCCACTAAAGTTTGCAATACCTGTTCTCCCTATGTTAGAGCAGTCATCTCTAGTTGCACATCGGTCACAAGCATCTAAACAAGTTTTTTCTCCCTTTTTAAGACAATATCCTCCAGTAGTCGTACTATTGTCTACGATCCACTTACATCCGCCACCATCAGAATTTGCTTTACTACCTTCACAATAATTTTTAGGAGTCGTAGTTCCATTTATTCCATTTGGATCTCCTTTGTACGTGCACGTTCCACAATCAGAATCGCAGTTTCCCGCAACTCCTTTCTTAAATTCATTTTTCGTCTCGCAAAAACCAAATCCGTTTGGAGCGGCAGTGTTATTATTAAATTCGCAAGTTCCCAAATTTGATCCTAAACAAGCACTTTTAGCATCAGAAGAAGAATTATAAGAACTTCCATCCGATTTAAATTCACATGCAAAGCAAGCTTTGTTACAATTTGTTTCATCATTAAACTTATACTCGCATCTTCCTGTTGGGATAGAAACATTACCTTCACAATAATTTTCAGTAACCCATTTTCCTCCAACCGCCTCGCAAGTCTGTCTATTTTCAATAGACACTAAACTTTTTGTTCTGTTTCCCCATATATTTTCTTCTTTAACTGTGCACTTAGCTGTTGAAGGAGAGTTATCCCATTTACATGGCCAGTACCATGGAGTTTGTGCTAGTTTATCACAATTTGCCTGAGTTGTAGCCTCCTCGCACGAATTTTCTCCATTTGGAGTTTGTGCCAAGGAATTCCAACAAGATGAAGAAAATTTATTGTCTGAACAAGTGCTATTTTGCCATGAACAACAGCTTGATAAAACAGATATAGAATTACATAAATTCGAATCATTTATATAAGAACATTTTATTCCATCGGAGGTAATGTTAGTTCCTTGTAGTACAAAATCTCCGGCATTTACTGATCTGCAATCATTGGAGCTGGTGAAATTACATCCCATAATTTTATTACATTCTGTTTGATTATTATCAAAAGTGTAACATCCAGGGTTCCAATCATTTAAGATACTTCCACTTATATTCTCAAAACTTCCAGTTCCCCAAGTTGGTGTTTTACATGTTCCTCCAGCACTTGGATTATTCATATTATTAAATTCCCACCAACAATAATAAGTATCTTGGCAATCTCTTTCAGTTGTTTTGTTTGAACAGCTTACAGAAGAATAATCTCTCTCGCACCAATTGCCATAACTGGATGTTCTCCAGTTGCAACTCAAACCATAAAGTGTTGCGTTGCCTTGACATGCACTTTGGCTTCCCCCCTTACTTTCATCCCAGCTCCAACAATTTATCTCCTCGCACCATCCAGTACTTGTATAAGAACTCCACACACATTTAGACTTTTCACCACATCCAGATTGATTCTTGTCATATTTCCAGCAGCTGTCTTCCTCGCAAAAGCTTCCCGTCCACCTACAATCTTTGCTTATAGTTGTATTTGCACCTTGACATGCGGTCTGGTTATTAAAGCCAGAACACGTTTTCTCTTGACAATATCCATAATTACTCCATTCACAATTTATTCCAATAGCGCTAGTGCATGATGTGCTATTATAATAATTTCCGCAATAGTTAGATTGGCACCAATTATTTGAGGAACTCCATGTACAGTTGTTTCCATTCCAAGGATCTTTGGCAGAACCACACGTACTCTGGTTGGTGTAACTCCAGCAACCTTTAGTTTGACACTGTCCCCATGCGCATCCCGTTGTATTTTGGCAAGTCGACTGAGTAGAATAATCATAACATCCCATTCCCCCAACACTATAGCACGATCCGCTCCAAGTGCATGATCTTCCGGCAGCATTATTTTCGCAGGTATTTTGGTTTGTTCCGGAAAAACTCCAGCAATTTAATTCAGAGCAGTAATTATAAGTTGATCCAGACTGCCAGGTACAATTCTTTCCTGGTACATTTGTCGTTGTGCAAGAATTTTGAGTATTAAAACTCCAGCAATTTAATTCAGAGCACCAACTTCCCCATGAGTCATTTTTCCAAAGACATCCGTTTCCGGTTGTGCATGTTGAACTTGAGGTATATTCCCAGCATGAAGAAGCTACGACGCTTGATGAATAAATAAGAATAACGAAGACAGTAAAAACTGTCAGAAACAAAACAAACAACGCAAAACCGCGCAAGTTTTTATTTGACACTTCCTCTTTCCTTAAATTATCAACTTCTTCATCACTTATAAAACTTTCTTTATTCTTGGCTATGTGTAAATTCTAAGCCATAAACTTTGGATTTATTTTCCATTCATGTTTAGCTCTGTTTAGAACATTAATGTTATGAACCTGCACAATGTGCCTTTGATCAGTTAATTTTAAAACTCTTCATTTCCCATAGTTTTTATGCGGGAATGCCAGAGTGGTCAAATGGGTGACGTTAAGGCCGTCATGGCTTAGTGCCTTCGGAGGTTCGAATCCTCCTTCCCGCATAAAATGTTATGACCAAGTTACAAATTTTGATTTAAAGAAACTGAATTGAAATTTAAGTCTTCTTATCCTTCTCAATCTTCTTTATTTTTTCTTCAAGTTCTTTTAGTTTTTCATTAACAAATTTTTGGTTTTCATTGTAGTTTTTATCAATTGAACTTACAAAATCAGATAAATATGCGTTAAATAGTGTGCTTAATTTACCTCCAAATAGTTGCAGTTTCCCCCTTGCTTTATCAAGTAGTTCTTTGTCAACACTAATGTTCACTCTTATCTTATTCCTAGTTTTCTTTATAGTAATTGCCTTTGTTTTCATACACACTTATACACACTAAAGTATAAAAATCTTTCTCATGCATTAAATTTAAATACCTAAGAAATGAAATCAAATAATGAAACATGGCAATCTAAGCAGAACAAAATTAAAAATAAGACTTAGGAGAAAGACGAATCCATCTCTTAATGAGACAATATCTAATGCAATGAAGAACAAAGCATGGAACGATATTGCAAAATTAGTAGCAATGCCTACAAGACAACATACTTCAATAAATTTAGATGAAATAAATTCCAAAGCAACTTTAGGAGATACAATTCTAGTACCAGGAAAGGTTTTATCCAGGGGAGACCTAGATAAGAAAATAAGAATATGCGCTCTATCAATATCAAAGTCAGCTAAAGATAAGTTAAAATTTTCAAAATCAGAATTTCTAACAATATTAGAAGAAATAAAAAAGAATCCAAAAGCAGAAGGAGTTAAAATTATAAGATGAGTGAAAAAATAATAATAGATGCAACAAACGCAACTTTGGGAAGGTTAGCAAGTTATGCAGCTAAGCAGGCCCTTTTAGGAAAAGACGTTGTTATACTAAACTGCAGTCTTGCAGTAATTTCAGGAAGAAGGGAGTCTATATTAAGCAATTATAAACAGAAAAGAGCAAGAGGAAGCACAACTCTTAAAGGCCCACATTATCCGCGCTCTCCAGAGAGAATAATGAAAAGAACAGTAAGGGGGATGCTTTCCTATACCCAAGGAAGAGGTAGTGTAGCTTTAAAGAAAGTAATGTGCTACAACGAAGTTCCTCTAGAATATGAAACTTCTAAAAAAATATTAGCAGGAAAAGAAAAGAGAACAAAGACAATGACTCTGGGAGAATTAAGCAGGTTAATATGATTCAGAAAATAAAAACAATTTCAGGAAAAAGAAAAACAGCAGTAGCGAGAGTTAAATTAGTTCCAGGAAGCGGCAAAGTAATCTATAATCATATTTCTTATGAAGACCTCAATTTATTCCACAAGTTAGCTTTGGCAGAACCATTAAGAATTTATGCCAATGTTTTAGGTGATGAGTTAAAGTACGATTTTATTATTAAAACAGTTAGTGGTGGAAAAGAAGCACAAATTCAGGCCGCAAGATTAGCAATAGCAAAAGCATTAATCGAAATAACTTCTTCAGATATTCTTAAAAAAGCATTTATTAACTACGACAGACATTTACTTGTTGCAGATTCCAGAAGAAAAGAAGCCAGAAAACCTGGAGACTCAAAGGCAAGAGCCAAGAGACAAAAGTCATACAGGTAAGTTTATTATTTCTTTATATCTTGGGATTTTATGCCCAGACTAAATAAATTGACCAGAAACGATTTAGGAAAAACTATGGTAATTCGATTATACAATCGCCCATACAAAGAGAATAATAACGGCTTTGAAGTAGGTTATGATTCAGCTATTCTGAAAGGAGAAATAATAGAGATATTAGAAGACAGTCTTATTTTAGAAAGAAGACAATTTGGATCACTCGATTCAAACAAACTAGAAAGAATTCATTTTCATTTCGACAAAGAAATAATTAATTATACAATTAGCTAACTATTCGCCGCCAGACCGTCAAAAGGGTTCTTTACTTTCTTAATATAATTTTCTACTAAATTCACACATTTACTTGTAGATTCCTTTATATCTGATTCAAAGAATCGAAAGAGTTTCCATTTCTTTTCTTTTAACAAATAATCTTTCCTTTGATCATTTTTTCTCTTAAGCTTTTGTATTTCATTCAAATTATCTTGATCGTAAAATTTTGGATTAGCATGCCAATAATCTCCATCACACTCAATTGCTATTTTAAATTCAGGAATTGCAAAATCACAAACAAATTTATCCTCTATTGAATATTGACTAACAAACTTTATGCCTCTTTCAGCTAGTTCTTTAGAGATCATTCTCTCAATTAATGTGTCTTTAAATGGCATATCTCTATTTTGAAGTCTTTTAATAATTAAATTGCGAAACCTTCTAGAGTATTCTTCTTTTCTCGCTTTTGCTTTATCTGCGCCTAACAGATCTACCCAATTCTTTCCAAACATTGCATGATGTCTCCCTTTCAAACTAGAGATATGCTCAAAGTTAGGTCTTTTGTCTATCTTGTATTTTTGCATAATCTCTATAACCTGAAGTCTTGATATACCAAGTTTTTGGGAAATATCTTCTTGATTTAAATTTTCTTTCCAATAAAGATTTTTAATAACTTCGTGAATTTTTGCACCATATTTAACTTCTATAATTTTTAATTTAGCCTTTTCTTTTTGTTTCCAAGTATTTTTCATTTTTTCAATAGATTTACGAATTATTTTGCTATTTTCTTTTGTTTTTCCACTTCTCCAGTTACCATACTTCAAATAAGCATTTTTACTGGCCTCAGATTTACTTCTGTTTTTAATATCAAATTTCTTAAGATAATGTTCAATTGTAGTCTTTCCCAAGTCTAGAAGCAAGGCAATCTCTCTTACAGATTTATTTTTGACAAAATATAAATTTAATAATAAATCCTTAGTAATTTCTTTACTATTTTTTTTCCTGGCACGATTATATGTTTCTTTATATTTTTTTAGTTTTAATTTCCAAGCTACAAAACTTATAGATTTATGACTTCTTTTCAAAAAAAATTTTTAATTCTTGAGTAGTTTTAGAGGCATAATTTTTTCTAAGATAATATATCTCCTCATTTTTCCAAATTTTACCCTTGGCCATACAGGAGATAATAGGACACTGCTATTTAAATTATTATTGTTTACTAATTAGTTCCTTTCTAGATTATCAAATGGGTTTTTTACTTTTTTGATATGATCGCTAGAAACATGAGCGTACAAACTTGT
>Ga0209541_10005642_pt1 | contig 21748 bp, 28 predicted proteins | sample RifCSPlowO2_01_FD_184027 | JGI IMG/M metagenome (GOLD analysis project Ga0209541, IMG submission 184027) | Groundwater microbial communities from Rifle, Colorado - Rifle CSP2_plank lowO2_0.1 (SPAdes) (version 2) | ecosystem: Environmental > Aquatic > Deep subsurface > Groundwater | place...
AAGATCTACAAAAGTTATTTCCAAGAGAATACTGGGGGAAACTCAACTATATAGTAGTTCGTTTTGGGCAGACATATACGAACAGGAAAAAGAAGGATGAACTGCTTGAGAAGATAAAAAGAATGGACTAATCTTCAAGTAAATTTTCAAGGTTTATTTTTTCTGCACGATTTAATCTCGTCACAGCATTAATAATAATATCCTGAACTTCAAGCAAATCAACTCCTTTATAAGATTGCAAGATGGTATACTGTGAACCAAAAAAATCTTTTCTACTTTTGATTTCTGCATTTAGTTCTTCATAACTCCCAGAAACGAAGAATTCATAAAATCCCCCATACAAAGCAATAGAGATTATTTGATTCCCTTTATATCTCTCATTCATTTTCTCTCCGAGTTTTGAGAAAAGTAAAAAATAACAAGAATTTAAAAGCTTTTCTATCTGTCATCACTTGAGAGAACTAATAATCTCCTCTTTTTAGCAGGATTTTTCTGAAACTGCCATTCAGACTAAATTTATTTTTAACGTAATCAACAGCTTTATCAACATCAAACTCCCTGCATGAAAACAAGTCAAGGTAAAATTTTCCTTCCTCAGGATAAGTGTGTATCGAGATGTTGCTCTCGCTCAATATTATGAATCCTGTAATTCCTCCAGTGTCATATTCTTTTGGAGTTGCCCTTATCACCTTGGCTCTTGTCAGGGTGTGCATGCCAACAATCTTTGGAAGCTCTGTCAGGATATTTCTTATGAATCTTTTATCATCAAGAATTTTCTGGCTTATTCCGGCGCCGTCTATTATCAGATGATTCCCATTTCCATGGATTTTCTTGACTTTCATATTTTTGTGATAAAATCAGGATTTATAATTATTTCTTGAAGCACTCGTAAACAATCAGGGGAAACAATATTGTTGCATCGCCGAATACTTTTATGCTCTTTCCATCCCCCTTTATCTTTCCCCACGAAATAGCCTCCTCGGGTAATGCTCCTGCATCGCTGCCGTCATATTCCTGTGCTGTGTTTATGTAAATTGCATAATCGCTTCCTCCCCTCATCAGGTTTGCATTGACAATATGATGCTTTACCGTTCCAGAGCCTAATATAATCACTCCAGTCTTCTTTGAAGTCATTGCAATCTCATTTATTTCTTTTAAGTCATTTGCAATATCTATTTTAAAATCAGGATTCTTAAAAAGATAGGCATAAATCATGTCTCCAATAGAACCATCAGTTATTGCAGGACAGAAAACAGGGATATTATTCTTGTAGCACCAATAATATATTGATTCTTTATCATTTATCTCTTTGCCTAATATTTTAACAAGTTCAGAAGGATTAATCGGCTCTTTGATCTTATCTAAAATAGGAATCAAGAAATCCTCAAACTTGATGTACCTTTCATTAGGAACCAAAATATTTCCAATCCTGTTAATACCTTTTTCCCTTAATCGTTTTCCGCTTAACCTAAAATCCCCTAATAAAAAAGGGCCAAGACATTTAATGATATCTTCTTCAACACCTCCCGCAGTTGTAACAATGACATCAATCATCTTGTGCTCAGCCAAATATCTAAAAATATCTCTTAATCCTGAACTAACCATGCTTGAAGTATAACCAAAGAATATTGTACACTTCTCTTTTTTCATCTCCTTTATTATTTCCATTGCTCTATACAGCTCACTTGCAGAATGCCCAGTTGTTTTGTAAGAATCAATCAATTTCTTCAAGGTAACATCTTTATCAAAATCCAAGCCTTTAATTTCCTCAAGATTTTCAGGCTCTTCTGATTTCTTCAGTATGTTGTCCTTGAACTTATCCAGTTTATCCATGACAACTTTAATAAAGAAGGGTTTATAAAATTATTTTGAATCTTGAAGAAATGATAACACTTCTAGAAAAGCCGGACAAGGAAGAGGATATTCTTAAGATTCTCAATTCTCATGTAAAAGAATGGTTCATGAAGAAATTCAGGGTTTTCTCAGAGCCACAAAAGTATTCAATATTAAAAATCCATAATAAAGAAAATATTCTTGTTTCTTCACCAACAGGCTCAGGTAAAACACTAACAGCATTCCTTTCAATACTAAATGAATTAATTACATTATCAGAAAATAATGTTCTTGAAGACAGGATTTATGCTATATATATAAGCCCTCTTAAATCATTAAATAATGATTTGTTTTTTAACCTAGAACAGCCATTAAAGGAAATAGAAGAATTGGCAAAAAAGAAATTCAATATAAGAGTTGGTGTTAGGACAGGTGATACATCAGCATCAGAAAAGCAGAAGATGCTGAAAAGATCTCCGCATATTTTTATTACAACCCCGGAATCTTTTTCCTTACTACTAACATCAGTCAAATTCATGGAGCTGATGAGAAACGCAAAATACTTGATAGTTGATGAAATTCATGCATTGGCGGAAAACAAGAGAGGAAGTCATTTATCTCTGTCTTTGGAGATGCTTCAGCATCTGAAGGGGAATGAGGAATTGACAAGAATAGGATTGTCAGCAACAATATCTCCATTAGAAGAAGTTGCAAAATTTTTAATCGGCAACAATCGTTCATGCAAAATAGCAGATATTTCATTCAACAAAAAAATGGACTTGAAAGTTCTTTCTCCAGTTAAAGACTTGATCAACACAACTTATGAAGAGACAAGCAGGGAAACATATAATTTGTTGAACAAACTGATTCAGGATCACAAGACAACTTTAGTATTCACAAACACAAGATCAGCAACAGAAAGGGTTGTCCATAATCTCAAGGAAAAATTTCCAAAATTGTACAATGAGAACATAGCAGCTCATCATGGCTCATTGGATAAGACACACAGATTAGATACAGAAAAAAGAATGAGGGAAGGAAAATTAAAATGCATTGTCTGCTCCACATCTTTAGAACTCGGTATAGACATTGGTTTCATTGACTTGGTGATTCTATTAGGATCTCCAAAATCAATTTCAAGAGCGCTTCAAAGAATAGGAAGGGCAGGGCATAAGCTTCATGACACAATAAAAGGAAGAATAATAGTTTTGGACAGAGATGATTTAGTAGAATGCTCTGTATTATTGAAAAATGTCATCGAGAAAAAGATAGACAAGATATACATTCCAAAAAAACCTCTTGATGTTCTTGCACAGCAGATTTATGCAATGGCAATAATAGATAAATTTAGCACAAGAGATTTATTTAACATAATAACAAAAGCTTATCCATACAAGGATCTTGAAATAAAAGAGTTCAAAGAAATTCTTGATTATCTTGCAGGAGAATATAATTCCTTGGAAGACAGGCATGTATACGCAAAGATATGGCATGACAAGGAAACTGAAATGATTGGAAAAAGAGGAAAGCTTGCAAGGGTGATTTACATGACTAATATTGGAACAATTCCTGAAGAGTCTATGATAAAAGTTAAGATAAACAACCAGGTCATTGGCACAATAGATGAGTCTTTTCTTGAAAGATTAAAACCTGGAGATGTTTTTATTTTGGGAGGAGCAACTTATACTTTCAAGTATTCAAGAGGCCAGACAGCTCAGGTCTCCTCAAGTGTTCAGAGGCCACCCACAGTTCCATCATGGTTTTCAGAGATGCTTCCGCTATCATTTGACCTTGCTCTTGAAATAGGAAGATTCAGGCATCTAATGTCGCAAAAAATAAGCAAATCAAAAAAAGAGGTCATTGATTTCATAAATGAATACTTGTATATAGATGAATACGGTTCAGAAGCAGTTTACAGTTACTTCAGGGAGCAGTATTTGTTCACTAAAGAGATTCCATCAAACAAGAAAATAATAATAGAGCATTATTCCTCAGAGGATGACAGTAAAATAATTTTTCATACTTTGTTTGGAAGAAGAGTCAATGACTGCCTGTCAAGGTCTTTGGCGTATGCAATCTACAGATTAAGTCATAAAGAGGTTGAGATGGGGATAAATGACAATGGATTTTATGTTTCTGGAAAGAAAATACAGGCGCTTCAAGGATTGAATTTAGTTAAGTCTGAAGAAATAAGAAAAATCCTTGATTTGGCAATAGACAATTCTGAAGTCCTTAAAAGAAGATTCAGGCATTGTGCCGTTAGGTCTTTGATGATATTAAGAAGTTACAAAGGAAAATCAAAAAGGGTTGGAAGGCAGCAGATGAGCTCTATGTTACTGATAAATGCAGTGAAAAGAATTTCAAATGATTTTCCGATACTTAAAGAGGCAAGGCGTGAAGTTCTTGAAGATTCAATGGACATTAATAGCTTGAAGATAGTTCTTGAAAGAATAGAAAGGAAAGAGATTGAAATAAAAGAGATTTATACAAAGATTCCAAGTCCATTTGCATTCAATATTGCATTGCAAGGAAGAACTGATATGCTAAAAATGGAGGACAAGGTCAAATTCCTAAGAGATATGCATAGATTAGTTTTGATGAAGATAGAAGAGAAAGAATAGGTGCCTACAAAACAGCATAAATGCAATCACCTATTATAAAATCATGCACCTTGAAAAAAGAAAAACTGGAAAAAAATAACAAAAAAGATATAATTTGATAATTTTTAAATAAGGTTAATCTTTTAAGTTTTGATTGTCTTCAAAATATTGATGTACAAGCTCTCAAAATCTTCAATAGAATTGATAAAAGAATGTCCTAGATGCTTCTGGCTCACTAATCATAAAATATGGAAAAGGCCTCAGGGAATTACTATGTCTCTTCCTTCTGGAATGGACAGGATAATAAAAGTTCACTTTGACAAGTTCAGGAATAAAGGAGAATTGCCTCCGGAAATATGCAAGAATTCTCATTGTAATGGCATGAAATTATTTGATGATATTGCTAAATTGAATGAATGGAGAAATAACTTCAAGGGAATAAGGTTTTCAGACAAGGATGGAAATGTATTGTTTGGTGCAGTTGATGATATTCTTGTTAACAAGGATAAGATGATAGTTCTTGATTACAAGACAAGGGGTTTTCCTTTGAAGGAAGATACTTCTGGCTATTACCAGGATCAACTTGATATCTATAATTTTCTTTTAAGGAAAAATAATTATAAAACAGAAGATTATGGATTTCTATTGTTTTATCATCCTAACAAGGTTCTTGAGAACGGTGAAGTTTTGTTTAATGCTGAATTAGTTAAGATGAAAGTCAACGTTGATAATGCAGAGAAATTATGGAAGGAAGCTTTGAAATGCCTGGATAGTAAATGTTCTGAAGAAAAGTGTGAGTGGTGTGAAGGTGTGGAAAATATATGAATATTTAATTCATTTGTATAATTTAATAAAAAAGTATCCTAAGAGATCTTTATTCATATTAATAATCTTCATAATTTATACAATATTGCATGAGTTTATACATTATTTTACTTTACTTTATTATAAATATCCCTCAAAAATTAATTTGTTAAGTTTTATTCCTACAGTTAGTTTTGACCCAAATATTCCTTTAAGCATAAAATTTATAGCTTCTTTAACGCCTTACTTTTTCAGTTTATTTTTAATTATAATCCTATTCAATTTCAGAAATAATATTTATATTAAAATAATATCTACTATGGCTTTCTTAGATTTTAGTTATAATCTGTTTTCATTGTCATTTGCACTTTTATTTAGTATACCTAACGATTTTATTTTATCTTATTACTTAGGAAAATTATGGTTTATTATAATATTATGGATGATTGTTTTGGTATTTTGGATTTTAACAGTGTCCAATAAATATCATAAATTGTTAAAATTTCACTAATTATTATATTTCCTTAAATCATCAATAAAAGACTCAATCAAATCCTTTTGAATATATCTGTAAATTATATTCTAAAACCAGAAGATTTATATATCTCATATAAGAGATAATATTATCTCAAAATGGAAATAAATAAAAATGAATTGAAAATTTTGGAATTATTTAGAAAAGAGCTTTTTCTTAAAATAAGTATTAGGAAAGTAATGAGCAAAATTGGAAGCAAATCATATCAAAGAGTATATGAGGCTGTTAATGATCTTGTTAAAAAGAATATTTTAGCTTTAGAGAAAATCGGCAACACTAATTTGATTAGTCTGAACTTATCTCGTGAATCAATATTGTTGTTAAGCTTTTTAGATGAAAAAGAAGGAAATAAAGCCCCTAACTATTCTAAAATACTTGATATTAAAGAAATTTCAGATTATCTTATTTTAATTACAGGAAGCTATGCTTCTGGCAGTTTTAATAAAAAGTCTGACATGGATTTAGTTATCATTGTTCCTGACAAGGAAGATGTTGTTTTTATCCAGAAATTAGTTGATAATAAAACAATGCTTTTTGTCCCTCCAATACATTTGTATATTTTTAGAAAAAAGGATTTTGTTGAAATGCTTACTGATAAGAAAGAGAATTATGGAAAAGAAATAGTTAAGAACAAGATAATATTAAAGAATGGACAGATGTTTTATGAATTAGTCAAGGAGGCAATAGATAATGAATATAAAGGTTAAAGGATATCTGGATAGAGCAGAAAATGAGCTTGTCTTGGCTAATGCTAATTTTTCATTTTCAACAGCTGATGATGTGAAGTTGAAACTTGGGATTGGTATGGATAAAACTTTTTTTAATAATGTAATTTCTGAAAGCTATTATGCAATATTTTATTCTGCAAAAGCATTTCTCTTGTCTTTAGAAATTAAAACAGAACCGCCTGAAGAGCATAAAAAAACTTATGAAGAATTTAAGAAAATAGTTGAATCCAAGAGGTTGAATAAAAGGCTGGCTGAAATATATGAAGAAGAATCAGGCAAAGCGGAGGCCTTATTAAAAATATTTTTTGATGAAAAAAGAAACAGGGGAAGATTCACCTACAATGTGAATGCCAATGCAAACAAGTCCTTTGCAGAACAATCAATAAAGAATGCAAAATTCTTCTGCTCAACAATTAAACATTTAATTGAGAATGAAGTTCAAGATTGATCCTTATGTTTTCTTAAATCATCAATAAAAGACTCAATTAAATCTTTCTGGACATATCTGTATATTATTCCTGAAGTTGCACCAATTCTTTCATTCCATCCTTTTCTTAATAGTTTAATTGATTCTTCTGACAGCATATCATTTAGAATTATTGTAAATATATAAAAATGATCAATAACTAAATAATAGCTAACATTAGTTAATTTTTTAAGTTTAGTATTCTCTATTTAGGTTATGAGTGAAGATAGCCCAATTTATCAAAAACCGGAAGACAAAGTGCGTCATGAAAAAATTAATCCTCTACTTGATAAAGCAGGATGGAAAATTCAAAATTACAAAGTAGCAAATCCCCATAGTTCTAAAGGTGTTGCTGTAGAATATTTTCAAATAGGAAAAGATCAGGCAGATTATATCTTATTTGTTAACAGGCAAGCAGTAGGAGTTATTGAAGCTAAAAAACCTGGAGAAACTTTAACAGGAAAAGAAAAACAAACTGGAAGATATTCAGAGGACTTTCCAGAAGAATTTGATAGTATAGAACTACCTTTGCCTTTTCTTTATGAATCAAATGGGCATGAGCATAGATTTACTAATCTTTGGGATCCTAAACCAAGAAGTAGAGAAGTTTTTGCTTTTCATAAACCAGAAACATTTGAAGAATGGATAGTAAAAGGAAAAAAAGAAAATTTAAGATTTAAACTTGCTAAAAATCCACAATATGAAAATAAAGGATTATGGCATGTTCAAAAAAAAGCAATAACAGGGGTTAAAGAATCACTTGTCCTTGGTAAGCCAAAAGCACTTATACAAATGGCAACAGGTTCTGGAAAAACTTTTGTTGCAGTTAATTTATGCTATTATCTAATAAAACATTGTGGCGCAAAAAGAATATTGTTTTTAGTTGATAGAGGAAACTTGGGGAATCAGACTCGTCAAGAATTTGAGAATTTTGAAGTTCCTGAAGATGGAAGAAAATTTACAGATATATACAATGTTCAACATTTAAATAATAATAAAATTGTGGGTGTTAATAGAGTAGTAATTTCTACAATTCAAAGAATGTATTCTATACTTCAAGGAGAAAAAGAATTAGATCCTGAAAAAGAAAATGATGAATCATTTATGGGAGATCCAACTATGCAAGTTGAAGCTCTTGAATATAATAAAAATGTTCCTATTGAAGAATTTGATTTTGTTATTGTTGATGAATGTCATAGATCAATATACAATCTTTGGAAACAGGTTTTGGATTATTTTGATTCTTTTATGATAGGATTAACAGCTACACCTTCAAAGAGCACTATTGGTTTTTTTGACAGCAACTTAGTAATGGAATACACTCATGAAGAGGCTGTTGCAGACCAAGTTAATGTAGATTTCACAGTTTATAATATTCGAACTAAAATAACTAAGTTTGGATCTATAATAGAAAAAGGTGAAACCATCCTAAAAAGAGATTTGCGAACAAGAAAGAAAAGATGGTATGTTTTAGAAGATGAAGTTCAGTATGGTGCAGATAAATTAGATAAAGCAGTTGTTGCTAAAGATCAGATTAGAAAAATAATAAGAACTTTTAAAGAAAAATTATTTACTGAGATTTTTAAGGATAGGCGTTGGGTTCCAAAAACTCTTATTTATGCTAAGGATGATAACCATGCTGATGAGATAGTCAAGATAGTTAGGGAAGAATTTAATGAAGGAAACGATTTTGCAGTTAAAATAACTTATAAAACAGAAGGAGATAAAGACGCATTGTTAAGAAGTTTTAGAAATAGTCCTAATCCAAGAATTGCTGTTACTGTTGATATGATTGCTACTGGAACTGATATTAAACCTCTTGAAATTGTTTTCTTTATGAGACCTGTAAGAAGTAGACTATATTTTGAGCAGATGAAAGGAAGAGGAGTTAGAGTAATGAAAAATGATGATTTTAAGTCTGTAACCCCTGATGCAATGGCAAAGGAAAGATTTGTTATCATTGATGCTGTTGGAGTGTGTGAAAATGAAGACTTGAATGAAACTCGTCCATTAGAGCAAATGCCTCATATCTCTTTTGAAAAACTTCTAAAGTTTCTTCAGTATGGGAAACCTAAAAGAGAACATCTTTCTTCTATGGCTTCAAGACTTTCAAGATTACAAAAAAGATTAACAGAAACTCAAATCAAAGAAATTAAAACTATTTGTGGCAATGAGTTACCAGATTATTCTAAGGGATTTGTAACAGCAATTGATGAAGATAAAATATTAGAAGAAGCACAAAAAAAGTTTGGAGAAAGACCTAAGAAAGAAGAAATAGAAAAAATTGCATCTGAAAGGATGAAAATTGCTCTTCAACCATTTATTGGAAATATGAAACTTATGACTCGATTACCTGAACTTAAAAAAGAAGTAGAACAAATAATTGATATTGTATCAATTGATGTTGTTGAAGAAGCAGGACATTCAAAGATAGCTACTGAAAAAGCTAAAAAGACGGTTGATACATTTAGAGAATTTATTAAGAAAAATAAAAGTGAACTTGTGGCAATCCAAATATTTTATGAAAATAAAGGAAGATTAAACTGGAAAGATATTAAACAACTATCTGAGAAAATTAGATCTCCTCCTTTTGTTTTAACAACTTCAATACTATGGCAAGCATATAAAAGATTGGAAGAGAAAAAGGTTAGGGGAAATACTAATAATAAGAGAATTACAGACTTTATTTCCCTTCTTAAGTATGAAATACAAAAAACAAGTGAATTAGAACCCTATCTTGATACTGTTGATAAAAGGTTTTCAGAATGGCTAGGAACTCAAAGAGAGCAAGGAGTTTCATTTAATCAAGAGCAACTTAATTGGCTTGAAAAGATAAAGAATCATATTGCTGCAACTGCTGAAATAGAAGCAGATGATTTTGAACTTGGAGAACTCCAGCAAATGGGTGGACTTGGAAAAGCAGTCAAAACCTTTGGACAAGAGAGATTCAATCAGATTTTAGTTGAGTTGAATGAGAGAGTTGGGGGATGAAATATAATTTATTTAAATATATAAATATATAAATATATAAATATACTAGTATTCTAGCTCGATTAATATGAATTTAATGTATTTAATAAGTATATATCATTTATTAAAATTTACAAAATAATATTTTTTAAACATAAAAAACACCTAAAATTATAATACCACAAAGTTTAAATACTGATTTCTTAGTTAAATATACTATGTTTCAAGAAAAAGATATGAAGGAATTAAAGGATCAACTTACTCAAATCGAGAGTCTTTTAATATTGCAACTTTTAAGAGATGGAGCAACAACAGAACAAATAGAAACTGTTTTGAAGATTAAAAATATTTTCCCAAGTAATATTAAGGCTACATTTCCGACTAAAAAGCTAAAAAAGAAAAATGAATGACAATCAATTTGAAGAAATAAAGAAGAGATTAGACAAGATAATTGCTATTTTGTCAATTCAAGGAATTAATGACGCTAATAAGAAAATTGAGATTTTGAAAAAGATTGGACTTAGTTCCTATGAGATTGGAGAGCTTTTAGGAATTGCAAATGTTAGACAAATGAAAGGATGGACTGGAAAATGAACGATGAATTATTGAAAAGTATTGATAATAAATTAAATAAAATTATAGCCTTACTTACTGTTCAGAATTTACAAGATAAAGATGACAAAATATATGCTTTAAAAAGTTTAGATTTATCTTCTTCAGAAGTTGCTATTTTAGTTGGGATGACAGATAATGGGGTAAGAAGCACTAAAGGATGGAGAAGAAAATGATAGATAAAACTGAAAAATTACTTGAGGATATAAGAAATTTATTGATTTTACAATTAACAGGAACAAAAGTAAATTCTGAAGAAATTGGTAAAGTCTTAGGTATTGATGGGAGTAGTGTAAGACATATATTAGCGGGAACTAAACATAAAAAAAGGAGAAATAATGAAACAAAAGAATCTTGAGAATAAAACTGAGAAAGAATTACTACAATAACTTATAGGTAAGATAGAAAAACTTATAATTATATTTGAAATACAGGGAAGTTTTAATAAATCTCATTTGAAAAAATTATATAGAGCAGGATTTAACCAATATGAAATACAAAATATTACTGGGATTGATCAAGGAGATATTTCAAGAGAGCTACGAGGAGTAAAAAAAACAAAGAGTAAAGAAAATGACAAGTGAACATGATATTAAAAAAGTAAGGGAAATGTTGGAATTTTTGGTTAAACAGAAAATTTCTGAAAGATTAAATATTACGGAAAGAAATATTTATGATTTAACTGGAAAAAAAGGACAAACTGAAATTGTTAAAATTATAAATACTGTTCCAAGTACAGTTTCAAATCTCTGGAAGAAGTTAGAAAGTAAAGGAATTCTTGTGAAAGATGGGAAGGGATATAGGAAGGTAATTTAATGGTTTCTTCTGCCGAAGAGATTTCCTCTAATTTGGATGCTTTAAGAAAGATACACTCCAAAGCAAATGAAGTTATTAATGCTGCTAAGAAAAGAACAAATGAGGAGATTTCTAAAGAAACAGGATTACATGTTACGTTGGTAAGTAGGATTCTAAATAGAGCAAAGAGTTTTGAATTTGTTGAAAAAAAAAATAATCGATGGTTTAAAACAAAAAAAATAAAAGGATACAACTTAAAAAGAATGTCAATTAATAAATCCTTAACTAAAAACAATAATCTACCTAATAATAATTATCATAAAAAGCCGAATAAAGAATTCAAAAAAAATTATGAATCAGAATTCTTACTTGAGGCTAATAAAAACACACAAGTTTATGTAAATGTTTATGTCATTGAAAACATATTAAGAAAAATTATTTTTGAAGCATTTGGAAAAGAAAAAAAGTGGTGGAAAGAAGAATTTGTGTCAAAAGATGTTTTTAAGCATGCAGAGGACATAAGAATTGCAGAATCTAAACATCCTTGGATTAAAAAAAGAGGGGACCACCCACTTTATTATGTAGGATTAGAGGAATTAAAGAAAATTATAACTAAACATTGGGAAAATAATTTTAAATGGATTGGAAATAAAGAAAAATTTTTTCCTTGGATAGATGAACTTATTCCCATTAGAAATATGGTAGCTCATAATGTTTCCCTAGAAAAAGAAGAAATAAATATTACGGAAATAAAATCTAAATGGCTTATAACCCTAATTAATAATCAAAAAGATGAGAACACAAATAAAACAACTCAATGAGATTTTTGAGATAACAAAAGGAAAAAAAGTGAGTGTGATTAATAAGAAAACTGAGAGATCTATTCCTTATCTACTAATTGACACCCTTAGAGGAAAAGAACCAGAATTTTTTACAAAAGATGAAAAATATACCTTAGCTGAAGAAAAAGATATTTTAATGGTTTTTGATGGTACAAATTCTGGTCTTGTTAGTACTGGATTAAAGGGGGCTGTTGGCTCAACCATTGCCAGACTTAGATTAAAGAAAGATATGAATACAAAGTATATCACTTATTTTCTTTCATTTAATTTTTTTAATTTGAATCAAGATATAAAAGGTTCTGCTATTCCACACATAAAGCCAAAAAAACTTTTGGAATTAGAAATTAGATATCCCTCTTTAGGAGAACAGCAACTCATCGTCTCCGCTATAGAAACCCAATTTACCCGACTTGAAGAAGCAGTTAAGGTTCTTAAATCAGTTAAAGAGAAACTTAGAATTTATAGGAAGGCTGTTTTGAAGAAGGCTTTTGAAAAGAAAGAGGATTGGCAAGAAAATAAAATAAAAGATATATGCAAATTAATTAATGGACGAGCCTTTAAACCTTCAGAGTGGGTAGGAAAAGGGTTACCAATAATAAGAATACAAAATCTAAATAATGAAGAAGCAAAATTCAACTATTGTAATTTTGATATAGACAAAAGATTTTATGTTGATAACGGCAATTTATTATTTGCTTGGTCTGGTACCCCTGGTACCTCATTTGGTGCACATATTTGGAAAAGAGGAAGAGCATTATTAAATCAACACATCTTTAAAGTAGAAGTTAATGAAAGAGAAATAAACAAGTTATTTTTTATGCACTTGTTAAATAAAAATGTTCAAGAATATATCCAAAAGGCACACGGAACAGCAGGATTAGCACATATTACAAAGGGCAAATTTGAAGAAGCAAAAATTTCCTTTCCATTTCTCCCTGAACAACAAAAAATAATCCAAGAAATAGAATCCAAATTTTCGGTTATAGATAAAGTTGAAGAGATAGTTAATCAATCCTTAATTAAAGCAGAAAAACTTAGAAAATCAATATTAAAATCTGCCTTTGAAGGTAGATTGATTAAATTTGATGAGGTGAAAGGAAAATGACAGAACCAATGCTTGAAACAGGTAGTGCAATAGCAGATTATATAAGAGATGTAAAGAATCAAATAAAAAAGGGTCTTGGAGAAGATGCTTCCCTTGCGGGTCCTATTGATCTTGAGATCTCCACAACACTTGAAAAATCAGCAGGAGGAGGTTTTTTTATTAGTGTTTTACAAGCAGATGCAAAGATAAAGCATGAACAAGTTCATAAAATGAAAATCCAAATAAAATTAAACTCTGAAGCAGATAAAGTAGAAGAAGAAGCAAGAATAAAAGAAGCAGAATATTCAAAGGAACTAGCTGAAAGAAAAGTAAATTCAATCAAAAAAGGTCCTTGGATAGCTTAAAATGAGCGAATCAAAACAAATAGTAAACAAATTATGGAATTATTGTAACATACTTAGAGATGATGGTCTATCTTATGGGGATTATGTTGAACAGCTAACCTATCTTTTATTCTTAAAGATGGATGATGAAAGAAGCAAACCTCCTTACAATAAAAAAAGCACTATTCCTAAGAAGTATGCTTGGCAATCTTTAATTGACAAAGATGGAACAGAATTAGAGACGCATTATATTGAAACATTACAAGAACTTGGAAAAGAAGAAGGAATAATTGGGGTTATTTTTAGAAAAGCTCAAAATAAAATACAAGATCCAGCTAAATTAAGAAAGTTAATTATTGAACTAATAAACAAAGAAAATTGGTTAAGTTTAGAATCTGATGTTAAGGGAGATGCTTATGAAGGATTATTAGAAAAGAATGCAGCAGACGTTAAAGGTGGAGCAGGACAATATTTCACTCCAAGACCTTTGATAAATGCCATAGTAAATGTTATGAAACCAGAACCAGGATTAAAAATACATGATCCTGCTTGTGGAACAGGAGGATTTTTATTATCTGCAAATAATTATATTGTAAAGAATTTTAACCTAGACAGAGATGAAAAAGAAATTTTAAAGCATAAAACATTCTCGGGACATGACATTGTTCCAATGGTTGCAAGACTTTGTGTTATGAACCTTTATCTTCATGGAATAGATGGAGGGACAAGCCCTATAGAAGTTACAGATTCTTTAAAGAAAAATCCTGGTGCAATATACGACATGGTTTTAACAAATCCTCCTTTTGGTAAGAAATCTTCTGAAACAATAATAACTGAAGAAGGAGATACTTCAAAACAAACACTTACTGTTGTAAGGGAAGATTTTTGGGCTGAAACAAGTAACAAGCAACTTAACTTTTTGCAGCATGTTAGAAGTATTTTAAAGATAAATGGTAAGGCTGTAATAGTTCTTCCAGATAATGTGTTGTTTGAAGGTGGAGCAGGGGAAATTATTAGAAAAAAATTAATGGAAACATGTGATTTGCATACAATATTAAGACTTCCAACAGGCATATTTTATGCTCAAGGAGTTAAAGCAAATGTATTATTCTTTGATAAGAGAGAGGCTTCCAAAACTGCACATACTTCTAAAATATGGATATATGATTTAAGAACAAATATAAATTTTACATTAAAAGAGAATCCATTAAAAGAAGAGGATTTAGATGATTTTATTAAATGTTATAATTCTGATAACAGACATAAAAGAAAAGAGACTGAAAGATTCAAATGCTTTGATTATGAAGAGATATTAAAAAGAGACAAGACCAATCTTGATATATTTTGGCTGAAAGATGAAAGTTTAGATGATTTAGATAAGTTACCCGATCCAGATATTATTGTAAATGAATTAGTGGAAGAATTGGGTTTTGCATTAGAACAATTAAATGAAATAAGCGAAGATTTGGGTAAGAAAAAAAATGTTTAAATGGAAAAATGATATAATTAGCATTTCCTAATAAATAAGCTCTATCCAAAAAGTCAAATTCCCCAGATATTTTCTTTAATCCAATATGGAGTTATATCTGATTTTTCCATTCCAATTTTATTACCATTTCTATCATACCAATCCATATGATTTCTTTCAGGATTATTTGTTACTAAATGCATTCCAGATACCATTCCATCCACACTTATTTTCTTAAAGTTAGGTTTTTCAAATATCTGCTTTATTTTACCTTCTTCATCTCTTTCAACTAAGATATAAAACGAATTTCCCCATATTTCAGCAGAATATTTTGTATATTTTCCTTTCTTTTTTGCAAACAAATCTTTTATCATTTTTTCATCCTTAATCTATTAGTACATAAACTATTTAAATGTTAGTATTATAATACATAACAATTTTAAAGACTTGTATAAATCAGTAAAGTTTATATATTTAAGAGTCTTACTAATAAAAATGTCAGATAAGACACAAGAGATTATTGATTCTGTTAAATGTAAATTAATGGATAAGCCATTATCGGTTAGTGAGATCTCTGAGAAATTGAAAATTAATTGGAGAACAGCTGAAAATTATCTTGAAATCTTAAAAAAACTAGATTTAGTTAAAGAAATAAATATAAAAAATACTAGAACTTTTTTCTATAAAGACAAGGATAATTATTTTGATCTTCCTGTAAAGAATAAAGATAGTAAGTTAATTTCTTCAATATACTTTAAAATTAAAAAAACTTGCTTAGATTTATATGAAAAAGAACCAACTAAGACTCAAGTATACAAAATAATCTGGAAAATTAATGAAGAGCTGAATCTGGGGCTTCCTGTTGGATGGTATAAATATGGTCCTTGTTGCGTTCAAGTATACAAAGGAGATAAAAAAGAAGACATTAAATTAGACAATAACCAAATAAACCTGATAAAAAGCATAACAAAAGAATATTGTATCTTAGATAATATTCAACTGCAGAAAAAAATATATAAAGATGCAAAGAAAGATTTGTATGAAACAAAAGAAGATTTATTAGAATTCAGTTCAGATGATAAAACAGAACTAAACATGATCCTTATGGATTTGATTAAATATGCTCCACAAGACACAATAGAAACAACAACTGATTTTTCAAGAGCTACTTTGCTTTTGGGCTGGAATAAAACTAAAACAGTATTTGATACATTCTGGAAATATATTACTATGGTTGTATTCAAGAAAACCTTAGAATTTTATTATGGGAATAATTTGGAAATATATCTGGATGAAAAGATAGAAGAGGCTAAAAAAGAAGCACAACTTGATATTACAAACTTAGTAAGATCAAATGTAAAACCTAAATGAACTCAGGAAATACAACTTTTACTAATTCTTCACAACCAGAAAAATCTTTTATATTTCTGGTTGCTAAATAATCAGCTTGTGCTTTACTAGCTAAAATAGCGTGCAATGAATCTTGCCAATGCTCTGATATTTTTCTTGCTTCATCTCTGTATCCTGCTTCTTCTTTAACAAAAATCAATTTGTTATTCCTTTTAAATTTGTCAAGAACTTCATCTATTTGCTTGTCTTCTAAATATCTTTTTAATTCTAACAGAAGCCAATCTGACACTATTAAATTAAAAGAACAGTTCCATCCCTTAGAGAAGAATTCAAAAGCAAAATCTTTTAATGGTCTCAATTTGTCAGACCTCTCATCAAAATAATCTATAAATATATTAGCATCACAGTAGACTTTTAAGACCATAAATCTTTAAACTTTTTCAGATATAAAAATTAATCTATTTATTATTTTCTTTATAATTCCAATATTTATTCCTCCCAACAATAACATGATCCAAAACTTTTATACCTAAGTGCTCTCCAGCTTTCATCAAAACTTTAGTAATTTCCAAATCTTCATTAGAAGGCTCACAATTCCCGCTAGGATGATTATGAACCAATATAATACTACAAGCACTTTCTTTAATAGCTTCCTTAAAAATTTCCCTTGGATGAGCCAATGAACTATTCAAAGTTCCAACACTTACTTCCTTAACACCAATAGGAACATTCTTAGTATCAAGTAAAATAACTTTCAAAACCTCTTTCTTATAACTCCTCATTTCATCAACAAGCATGTCATAAACATCTTTTGCAGAATTTATTGGTTTCTTATTATATCCTCCTTTTACTAATTTACCATACCTCTTACTTAACTCTATCAAGCTTAATAACTTCATTACTTTGATGAAATCAGAATATTTTGCTTCTTTATTGTCACATATAAGATCAACTAACTCTTTGTAGCTGGCATCTTCTATTTTATGCAGATAATATTTATTCAGGATTTTATTGCTAACTTCCAGTATATTATCTTCTTTTTCATTTGTCAAAAGAATTATGGACAACAATTCAGAATTGTTCAGCTTCTCAACACCATCTCTTGTAAGTCTAAAACCAGGCCTGTCATACCAGGGAATGTCCTTTATTTTCATCAAAAAAACAATAATTTAAGAATATTAAAACTTATTCAAAATCATGAACCTAACAAATAACATAGAAATAGTTGATTTATCTTTACACTTGAAAAAAGAAAAGATATTAATCATATCAGATATTCATCTGGGTTACGAAGAAGCATTAATACATCAAGGTTATTTAATACCAAGGCATCAATACAAAGACACTATAGAAAGATTAAAAAAAATCTTAAAAAAAACAAAACCAAAAACAATCATAATAAACGGTGACTTGAAGCATCAGTTCGGTTCAATCTTAAATCAGGAATACAGTGATTCAATAAACTTATTAAGATTTATAAAAAAGAATCACAAAGTAATCTTAATAAAGGGAAATCATGACAAGATACTAAACATAATTGCAGAAAAAGCAAGCCTAAAAACTCAATTATTCTGCAATACAGGAAACACTTACATTTTCCACGGTGATTTCATACCTGATGACTTATTCTTTACAAATTCAAAAACAATAATAATAGGACATGATCATCCTGCAATCACTTTGGAAAAGAATAGAAGGTTTGAGAAATACAAGTGCTTCCTGAAAGGAAAATACAAGAATAAATCATTGATTATAATGCCCTCATTCAACACAATGACAGCAGGAACAGATATCATAAAAGAAAGATTACAAACACCTTTAATAAATAACATAAAAGAATTTAATATTTATATAATAGAGGATAAGGCATACAACTTTGGAAAGGTGAAAGATCTTACTTCTTTGTCTTGAACACATAAAAATATATGCCAAAAACACCGGCAACAGTCAACACTAAAAATATAACAAGTACATTTCCTAGTTTTATTTTCTCATTATTAATTTCTCCAGGTATATTGACAGTGTTTTCAAAAACGCTTTCATTTAATTCTAGACTTTCAGAAATATTATTCTCTCCTATTTTCTCGTCAACAGTTATATCCTTAAAGCAGTATCCAAGATTAAAAGTGCAATTATTATTGCATCTTAAAATTCCTGAATCATATCCTAAATCAGTACAGCTTTTAGAAACAGTTCCATCACACTCTTCTTTTCCAGTAATATTCCCGTCACCACAAACACTTTTCACGCCCGTGCACTCCTTATAATCATACTTGACACAGTCATTTCTGCATTTTAAATCTCCACCTTCATAACCTTCATCCAGACATGTTCTTCCCCTTAAATTTCCTGATTCACATATTTCACCTTCAGATATAATTCCATTACCGCATACTTCTTCTCCAGTGCATTGGCTGTAATCATATCCGAAACAATCATCCAAACATAATAATGATCCTCCCGTATAATTAAAATTAGTGCAGTTTGAACTTATCCTGTTAGTATCGCAAAACTCTCCCTCTTCAAGAACAGCATTTCCGCATGCAGCGCCATCAGCATAAACAATAACTAAAACAAATAGACCAAAGAATAAATACCACCTCTCATCCATATCAACAATGAAGATTCATATTATATAAAATTTCCTAAAGCTTATAAACAAGCAAAACATAAAATAAATATGAAGCAGGTTATTCTTGTGAGAAATGATTTAAGGATGCCAAAAGGAAAACTTTCTTCGCAGGTTGCACACGCATCTCTTGAAGCAGCATTAAAATCAAACAAGCTTAAGGAATGGAGATCTAAAGGAACAAAAAAAGTAATCCTGAAAGTAAAAGACGAAAGTGAATTACTGCATTATTATGATTTAGCAAAAAAATCCAAGCTGACAAATGCTTTGATAAAAGATGCCGCAAAAACTTTCTTCAATCAGCCAACGATAACATGCCTTGCAATAGGCCCGGATAAAGAGGAAAAGATTGACAGAATAACAAGAGATTTGAAAATGCTGTGATTATTTCTCCGTCGGGGATTTGAATAAACAAAAAAGTTTAAATACTAAAATAACATATAATATTTAATAAAATTTAGTTAAAATAAGAGGTGATTCAAATGGCAAAAAAGAAAAAGAAGAAATAAATTCTGCTTATACTTTTATTTTTTTATTTTTTTATTTTTATTCCCTGATGCTGCATAATTTTGAGGCATCCATTTTTATTCTCCGGCAAAAACTTTATAAATAAGGAATCAAGTTACAGGAATGAACGACCAAAGGGGCTGGGAAACACCTGTTCTCTTTTCGAACACAGAAGTTAAGCCAGTTTCCGTTCCTGAGTTGTACTGCACTTCAGTGCGGGAAGCCGGGAAAGTTGTTCACTTCTTTAAATATAAATAAACGCTGTTTGCGGCTATTGAACCATCACCTGCAGCAGTTATCGCCTGCCTGAAAACAATGTTTGTTATGTCCCCTGCAGCAAATACGCCCTCAATACTTGTCCTCATGTTCCTGTCAATTTTTATATATCCATTTTCAAGTTCAAGGCTGAGTTTCCTGAACAGGCTTAAATTCGGCTCCGAACCTATTTCAACAAATACTCCATCCACATCCATTTTATTCCCATCTTTCAATATAACGCTCTCGACTTTATTCTTCCCGTTTACTCTTGAGATTTCTCCCCTTAACAACTTGACATTTTTCAATTTTTTGAACTGCTCCTGATAGGCCGGCTCAGCTCTTATATTGCTCCTATAAAGCATGATAACATCATTGTTATAAGATGCCAATAACAAAACAGCCTGGGCAGCAGCGTCCCCTCCACCGACAACAATAACTCTTTTGTTCTTGTAGAAAGCGCCGTCGCAGGTGTAGCAATAGCTTATGCCTTTCTTTTCAAGCTCTTTCTCTCCAGGAACATTCAGCTTCCTATGCTCTGCTCCCAGGGCTATTATAATTGTTCTGCTTTCATATTTGTTCTTATTTGTCTTGATGACAAAAGCTTTCTCTCTTTTGGAAACATCCAATATTTCCTCTTCCCTGACTTCAACACCTAGATAATTCACATGCTCTTTTATTTTATCCATGAGCTCAATGCCGTTTATAGAATGAAAGCCGGGATAATTCTCGACCCTGTAAGCTTCGTTCATCACCCCTCCTGGCTCTTTTGCTATGACAATGCATTTCAAGTTATATCTGGCTGAATAAATGGCTGCAGAATAGCCCGCAGGACCTCCTCCCAATATTAAAGTGTCATACATCTTGAAACCTCTTCAGATATTTTAAAATTATATCCGAGATAATCTTGACATTCATGCTTGTAGTGTCTATAACCAGATCGTAATGCCTTAAATCCGCAAAATCCACTTTATATAATTTTCTAAATCTTTCCCTCTCCAATAAAAATCTTTTGCTGATTTCATCCTTGACTTCTTCTATAGTCTTGTAATTCTCTGATTTTCTTTTGTCTTTGAATATCCTCCTGGCTCTTAAGTCTATATCAGCATCAAGAAATACATTGACTGCCTTGTCAATGAATAAAAATCCAATCCTTGAGTCAAGAATAAAATTATCCCTGTTGTTTAATTTTTTAATGCTTTCATTGAATTTCTTGTCCAGTTTTTTGTCAGAATCCATAATCCTGCTTAAGGATATTAAATCAAGTTTTTTTTTAATGGCAAAATTCCTCATCAAATCTCCTACGCCATAGTATCTTAGGTTTAATTTTTTGGTAAGGTATCTGCTGACAGCAGTCTTGCCGCTTCCAGGAGTTCCTGAGATATTTATTTTCATATAAAAGGAAAGAGTATTAAATGATATTAAAATGTTTTGAAAAAACAAGAGTGCGACTTAACAGTAACATTTATATATAACTTATAAAACCAAGATACCATCTAATTCAGAAGATTTATCTTCTGACTAAGTGAATACTTAATATCCGATTAAGTATGAATGATATGTAGTTGGTTATGAGTGAGATTATTCTTTTAATCAATCTTGCAAAAATTCCCGTTGATCCTGCGGGAGATCGCTGCTATTGGAATTCGACTTAGACATGCAAGTTGGTTCTCTTTTGAGGACGGCGGAAGGCTCAGTAACACGTCGATAATCTGCCTTATGGTTCAGGATATACTCGGGAAACTGAGGGTAATACTGAATAAAGGATTACTACTGTGATGTGTTTTCCTTGAAAAGTTTATGCCATAAGATGAGTCGGCGGCTGATTAGCTAGTTGGTGAGGTAAAGGCTCACCAAGGTTACGATCAGTAGGGGGAGTGAGAGCTCAAGCCTCGAGAAGGGCACTGAGATACTGGCCCTAATCCT
>Ga0209541_10005643_pt1 | contig 21747 bp, 22 predicted proteins | sample RifCSPlowO2_01_FD_184027 | JGI IMG/M metagenome (GOLD analysis project Ga0209541, IMG submission 184027) | Groundwater microbial communities from Rifle, Colorado - Rifle CSP2_plank lowO2_0.1 (SPAdes) (version 2) | ecosystem: Environmental > Aquatic > Deep subsurface > Groundwater | place...
ATACCACAGGAGTCTTCATTACAAGACTCCCTTAGAAGTTATGTTAGAATATTCACAAAAGAAAGGAGGACAACCGTTCCCTATCTAGGGTGCCAGGACATTGACTTAACCCGAATAATCATATAAATTAAAAATATGCCCAAAGAAGAACCAGAAAAACTATTGCCAAAAGAACCAATCGATTTGCCCAAGGAGCCCTTGGATCTTCCCTCCCCTGATCCTTCGGAGTCCTATCCGGGAGAAGTAAAGACTCTTTTATCATGGACGTCTCCGGGCAGACCATTTAGAAAAAGAGGCAAGCAATATTATCTAACGAGTCTTCTTATAATGCTTTTGGTGGAAGTGATTTTATTTCTCTTTTCCCAATATTTACTCATGCTGGTGGTTGCTTCTCTTGTTTTTGTGGCATTTGCCTTAGCAACAGTTCCGCCTCGGGATTTTCATTACAGAATCTCAACAGAAGGCATAACAATTGAAGATCATTTTTTCCTCTGGCAGGAATTATATGATTTTTATTTTAGAAAAATTGAAGGAATAGAGGTTTTACACATAAGAACACACTCTTTTATTCCGGGGGAGTTAACGCTTACCTTAGGAGATGTTGATAAAGAGCACGTAAAAAGAGTTCTTCTCCCTTATCTACCCTATAGAGAGGTAATTAAACCTACTTTTATGGAAAAATCAGGCGACTGGCTTTCCAAAAATTTTCCTCTTGAAAACACGAAAGTTGCTTCGTAATCCAAAATTAGATAAAATTAAAACCACTTTGTGCCCGTAGTTCAACGGATAGAACACCTGGTTGCGGTCCAGGCGGTTGGAGGTTCGATTCCTCTCGGGCACGCAAACATGTTTTGGAGGAGTGCAAGAGTGGTTTATTTGGCCGGTCTCGTCAGCCTTAGGCTGATCCGCCTTGGGCGGAAAAACTTGAATGTATTACGTATATATTTTGAGAGGTAAAAACGGAAAAATTTACATAGGGCTTACAAGAGATTTAGTAAAAAGAGTAAAAGTACATAATACCGGTAAAGTTAAATCCACCAAAAAACTAAGACCCTTAAAAGTAATCTACTATGAAGCTTTTGAAACAAGCAAATTGGCGAGAAGAGAGGAACTTTTCCTAAAAAGCGGAAAAGGCAGAGAAAGACTTAAATATTTAATTGAATAATGGGCGGGATGCGAGAGTGGTTGAATCGGGTCGTCTCGAAAACGACTGTCGCTGTAAAGCGACCGCAGGTTCGAATCCTGCTCCCGCCGCAGGGATGGGTTCTCAGCCCTAGGCTGATCCGCCTTGGGCGGAAAAACCCTCTCCCGCCGCAACGTAATAAATTACCTTGTAATTTAAACGTTGCTGAAACGTTTAATTTTTGAAGAAAATTATTACGTTTCGCAAGTATTATCTGCCGGGCGAAGGCAACGGAGGTGCTACTGTTTTACCACCCTCTATTACAGATCCTACAACTATAATCGCGGCGATTTTTATCAGTAGTGCCAATAAAGATTCTTTTTTCTTAGGATCCTGCTCTTTTTCTGCCATTGTTTGAGTCAATAGCATCAATATATCTTTCATTTCGCCCAATGCTTCATTTATTTGGGCTATATTATTCTTCAATTCTGCATTTTCTGCTACAAGACCATTAATTTTTTCTTCAAGCTGTTGAATTTTCTGCTGTTCGGGTGTTAATTGTGGCTGTTCTGCTTGTTTATCTTGACTATACTTAGCAAGGGCTTCTTGGGAAAGTTTTTGCTCATCAATCTCTTCTCCTCTTGCCTGTGCGGCAACTCTTTCTTCTTCAAGTTTTTTTTGAAAAAGAGGGTCGTTTTTTATCTCATCAGTAATACCAGAATTCGTCGTAACCGCTGTCTGTTCTGCCTGCGCAGAAGGATTAATGTCCTCTTGGGGTGGAGGCGTCGTAGCACCTTCTGCAGCTTCTGCTTGTTGACCTGCTTCTGCTTGCGCTACAGGAGCTTGATCTCCTGTTTCTGAAGGCGCACTTAACTTTCCTACCTCTTCATCGTATATAGCTTTTCTTTCAAAAAAGTCGGGATCTTTACCTTGAGCTTTTAATTCTGCTATCCGCTGATTTGCTGCATCAATTGCTCTTTGATCCATCCCGCTTTCGGTCAGATTAGACGAAACCTCTGCGGGTTGCGTTAAATCTTCTTCTCCTGAAACTATTCCTTTAAGTGCTGCGTCAGGACCGGAGGTTTCAAGTACAGTTTCGGCTCCACTCGCTAATCCTTCTTGCGCTGCTAATTCTACTCCAGCATCAACTGCTCCCGGAACCGCTTCGGCGGCAGCAGGTATAACTCCCGCTGCAGTTTCCGCCACTGCTCCGACAGATTGAACTGCTCCTTCGGCCGCTGCTGTTCCTGCCGCAGTTGCTACACTCTCTACCGCGACTGCGGCTGATGAAATTCCTGCCCCTACTGCTTCTGAAATCTGTTCCGGCATAAGCCTAACTCCCCTTATTTAAAACACCTGCGGCTTCAACCGCCTTATCGATATTTCCCTGTTTTATATGATCTCTCATTTGAGAAAGTGTCTGATCTCTTTGCTCTTCGCTTATTCTTTTAAGTTCGTCAACATAAACTTCTTTTGCTTCCAAATAATTTTCTCCTAGATTCTTCAGTTTTTCCAGTAAATCCTGCTGATCCGAAATCGGTAAAACATTTAAAAAATCTTCAGCTAATTTTTTTGCTTTTTCTGCAGGTAATTTATTTTCTCGTAAATGCTTTATAATAAGTTCTACTAATTCTTTCTTTACCTCTTCAACCTCTTGCTGAATATCCATCTCCTATAATAATGACTAATATTTCAAGAGGTGTCAAATCTTGTGCCAAAAATGGATTTAAAGTAAAATAGGACTTGTGAAATTTGAATTTTCTGCAGGAGGAGTTGTTTATAGAAAGAGTGATGGGAAAATGTCCATTCTTGTTGCTCAGCATTCCCAACATCATGGATGGGTTTTTCCAAAGGGATTGATTGAGAAAAAAGAATCAGGAATCAGGAATCAGGAATCAGGAAGAGAAACGAAGGAAGAAACGGCTCTCAGAGAAGTTGAGGAAGAAACAGGTATTAAAGGCAAGATTATCAAGTCTCTTACTCCTATAACCTACTGGTATGTTTTTGAGAAAGAGAAGATAAAAAAAACTGTCTATTATTTTCTGATGGAATTTGTTGAGGGTGATACAAAAAATCACGATTGGGAGATGGAAAATGTGGAGTGGATACCAATAGAAAAGGTGGAAGAAAAATTGACTTATAAATCAGACAGGCAAGTTTGGCAGGAAGCGAAAAAGCAACTAGCGACTAGTTACTAGCTACTAGTTTTTACCTAGGCGCAATTGCGGAGGGGGCGGGATTTGAACCCGCGATAACCTTGCGGTCATACGCGCTTTCCAAGCGCGCGCACTAGGCCACTATGCGACCCCTCCTTATTAATCTTGCATCTGGATTATAGTAAAAGTAATAACTAATTGCTAGTCACTAATTGCTAATAACTATTTTCCCCTTGACACGGTTATTGTAATTGTGTAATATTGTAATTGGGGAAACTAAAAATATGACAAAACTTGTACAACCGCTGCGAAGTGGGCAAATTACTATTCCGGCAGAGTTTCGAAAGCAACTTGGTATTACGAAAGATACCGTACTACAGCTCTCTTTGACTCAGGGCGAACTGCGCATTAAACCGCTTCAAGTTACAGACACTGCTGCTTCCTCACTATGGATGAAAGACTTATATGATATGTTTGCACCATTTCGTGAAGAAGTTCGCAAACGCAAATATACAAACAAGCAAATAGATACCGCTATTGGCCATGCTGTTGCGGCAGTACGAAAAAAGAATGCGCATCGTTCTTGATACCGTCGTCTTTGTTCGTAGTCTCATTAAGCCAAACAATGCTTGTGGACGAACAATATTTCTTCATGGCAAAAAATATAGATTAGTTGTATCAAAGCCACTTCTTGTTGAACTTTTTGAGGTATTGAGGCGTCCCGAAATACGCAGCAAATTCTCGCCGTCTGTAAGTATTGATTACAAACAAATTTTGGATTTTCTGTCCCAGGCTGAAGTAGTTGAAGTTGGAGATATTCCGGATATATCGCGAGACATAAAAGATAATAAATTTTTGGAAACGGCAATGGTTGCTCGCGCTGATTATTTAGTAAGTGAAGACAAAGATTTGCTTATCCTTGGGAAATATCGGGAAACTCAAATTCTTACCTGTCGTGCATTCGCTGATATTCTTGAATCACAAGACAGATAATCCTGGCTTGCCTTGACAAGAGTTAAAAAATATATCAAACTGGTAATTAGCAGTTAGTTGTTATGAAGATTTCTGCCTTTGTCCGACGAAGCTTTAGCGAAGTTGGACCACAAATCATCCTCTTCTTCCTATTTTCTATTTTCTATTCTCTATTCTCTATTCAAAGTGTTTCTGCTCAATCTATAAACCAAACTGCTCAAAATTCCTATACTGCCCCAAACACTAATCCGAATGTTCCCAATAATCTTCATACATATAGCCAAAATGTTTTAATCGAGGTCATGTCGGCAGTTTCCTGCCAGCTTGCAGGTGTTGATCCTACCAGTCCTTCACAAAAATGTCTTGGAGTAGATAATAATACAGGTAAGATAGGGTATGTGGAAAACGGGGGAGGAGCAATTGGATTTATGGGAAATATGATTACAATGCTCTATACTCCTCCTGCGCATACAGGCGACTATATTAAAAATCTTGCGCAAAACTTTGGCATTACAAAACATGCTTATGCCTCATGGAGTAGAGGTTGGGGAAGAATACCGCCCTCATCGCCCCAACAGAATATTGCAGGAACAGGTTTTCAAGGGCTTAGTCCTTTATTAAAGATTTGGGAAACCTTCAGAGATTTTGCCTATTTAGTCTTTGTTCTTGTGTTTATTATAGTTGGAATCGCAATTATGCTAAGAGTAAAAATTGACCCCCGAACTGTAATGACTATTCAAAATCAAATACCAAAATTAATAATAGGCATACTTTTGGTTACTTTTTCTTTTGCAATCGCAGGATTTCTTATTGATGTTATGTGGATTACGATTTACTTATTCTATGGAGTATTTAACTCAATTCCCGGCCCTCCCATTGTGGATGTAACGTCTCTTAATCCGCAAAATATGGTGGGCGCAACTCCTATAGGAGCTGTTGGATTTTTTGGAGATGGCGGAATAGGAGGCATTGCTTTAAATGGCGCGGGAGCAATCAATAATGTAATCTCTTCTCTTTTTGATAATAAATGGGGGAGAATAATTGCTGCGTCTATTGGGGGAGCACTAGGATTAGGCGCTGGTGGGGCTTTAGGAACTGTTGCTAAACTTTTTAGGTCCGCCTCGGCAAGTACATCTGGATTAGACCCAATCTCTCTGGCAATCGACGCTGCGTCAATCGGAGTAGGAATAACTGCCGGCATTTTAGCAGGTAGTAAGCTTTTGGGAATTGTGGGCGGAATAATTGCTTTCCTTATTATTGCTATTGCTCTTTTGTGGGCACTTATACGACTCTGGTTTACTCTTCTTATGGCATACATCATGATTTTAATCGGTGTTGTACTTGCACCTTTTTGGATAATAGCAGGGCTTTTTCCGGGAAGCACGATTAGTTTTAGCGCATGGGCAAGAGACCTGGTAGCAAATTTGGCAGCTTTTCCTGCAACAATTGTAATGTTTTTGTTAGGAAAAACATTCATAGACGCGTTTGCGACCTCTCCCGGACAAGGACAGTTCGTTCCTCCTCTTATAGGAAACCCGGGCGACATAAAATCTTTCGGCGCTTTAATCGGTCTTGGAATAATTTTAACAACTCCCAATGTTGTTAATATGATGAAAGCCGCTCTTAAGGCTCCCAAATTTGACCTCTCCGCAGCCGGCCAGGCAATTGGAGTGGGAGCTGGCTACCCGATATCGGTTGGTAGAGGAGTTGGGCAAACGATGGTAGGAAGAAACGAAATCATAATGAGACGCAATCAAGCTGGACAAACTGAGTGGGGGGAAAGAGGCGTGGGACGAGCTTTCTTTGGAAGATTCTTTGGTAGAGGGTAACTGAAAAAAATTAAATATTAAATTATTAGTGTTTATCCTAAAGATTTTGCAAGATCTCCCGGTACTAGTGTTTTGACAAACTCCTTTACCATTTCTGCAGGAAGAAGTACCATCAATAATCTTAGATACATAAGCCAAATGTTTCTTCTTGTAGCTTTCGCTTCCTTTTTTATTCGCTCAAGCATGGTAAATCCTAGGGCGTCTCGATTAGTTGTGTCATTGCCGATGACCTCATCTTGAGCAAGTGCCTCTAAATCTCTAGCAGTTGCTTCTTCGTCCATAGAAATAGCCGCATCTACGTTATACTCTTCTATTAGAGACGTTGGTTTTCGTAAAAGCCTCATGACTGCATAACCATACCATTTAGCTGCTCCCTTCATTGAATACAATTCTGTGCGTGTTAATACATGTGCCTCAAGTCTTTCTTGAGCGCCTACTCCTCCAAGTGGTTGAGAATACGCATCCTTTGCTTTAACCAAATGCTCCCTTGAGGCTGAAGGACGCATGGCAGGATTTGCAATTACTGCCGCAAGCTCCTGATTTATTGCAGCATTATACGCATCGTGATCGCTTACCAGAAGTCTTTCTAGATCTGCCTCTTTTAGCTCCATCCAGCCAGTTTTGGGTACATCGTCCAGAAACGGGCTAAATGGCCATAACATCCTTGCCAAATCTCTCGCTTTTCCATTTATGGGATCTTTCCCGAGGTCTATTATTTGCCTTATTATTTTCCTTTCTTCATCGGTCATATCCTCGCCAAAATGACCCTCTAATGCTTCATCTGCAAAATCCTTGTTTTTTATTTTATCTGCTTGCGCTTCGACCCTCATCTCTTCTGCTATCCACAGTTTCTGAGCTAGCGCATTCCATTTTTCATCAACTGATCTATCTACCTCTTTTCTTTCTTGCTCACTGAGTTTATCGTACGTTTTCCCCCCATACATACTTCTCGAGAACTCATCTCTACTAATGTCTCTTCTCTCATTTGGAAAAAATGCGGCAATTCGAGAAGGAAGATATTCGGATACGTTTCTCCAAATTTCAGCTTTTAAGCGGGGAGTAAGATTGGGATGACGGACTAAAGTACCTAAATATAATCTCTGATTTAAAACGACTTCAGACACCCTGCTACTAAATATAACATTTTTAATACGCGAGGTTTTATTAACGAGCTGGAGACTTGGATCATTAATATAAGCTAGCTCTTCTCTCCTCTGCTCTTCGCTAAGTCCTTCCCATGACCTTAATATATCTTCCAGCAGTTTTTTGTCCTCAGGTTCTTTTGTGGCTAGTGATGCATTTTTTATTTTTATTAATACATTAATAAAATTCTCAAGCTTTCCTGCATTCGCAATTCTTAAAGCATCGTCTATATCTTCAGATACATCATCAAAATATTTCCCTATTGTTACAGGTGAATCGGGATTTCCCGCATCTACTATGGCATACTCTCTTTCTTTTAAGAACATTCCAGTAGACCTCCAAGAATGACTCTTTACATCTGGGACACCTGTGTCTAAGAGAATCCAGGAGTCTGTGTCATGACCATAAAGGCCACTCTCTTCGCTTCCCTTCTTTTTATAACCATAAAACAACCCTTTAAGGGCACCGAGTTTTTTTGTATTTTTTCTCCATAGCTCCATATATTTCTTCGATGCACCGGTTCCTTGCGCCAGAAATCTCTGGCCTATGACTTTCATCCCCGCTATAACTCTAGCAATGTATTCAGAATCTAAAGATTCAAACAAGGTATCAACTTTCTTAGGCACTTCTCCTAATACTGCATAAGATGTTCTTCTCTGGGTAGCAGCAGCTACTACCCTACCTATTACGATTGCCCTGTCTATTTCCCAGGACCTAACGCTTCTTCTTACGTGCTGCCCATTTACAACAATGGTTTTTTGCAAGGGTTTTTTATCATGGCGTTTCTTAAGCAATTCATTTATTTCCTCATGGGCATTCCTTAAGTCTTCTTCATCTAACCACTCCGGCTTCCCTGCCACTTTATACGCTAGAACTTTCTCCCAAAGTATCTGGGTTGTTGGAACCCCTACGATTTCGTTCTCTAGGAAATTAAATCCTTCTGCTCTCAAGTATCTTGATATAACCTCTTTGTATTGCTCTCTATTTTTAATACTTCTAAAGAGCTCATGCGCAATATATCTTTTATTTCTGAGCCGGCCTAGATATTTGTAAAAATCTTTTGTTTTACTTTTATCAAAGTCTCTCGCTGCAAGAATGATTCTTGCTAGATTCTCTTGTTGATAATATGTAAATTGCACATAATCATCTGTTGGAGTAATATCTGATTGATTTATAACCCGCTCCATCGCATACTCGAGATGGTATCCATACATTCCGTTTGTCATTGCCTCGTTGCTTAGGCTAATTTCTGCAAGAGCTTTTATCTTAAGACTAGCGTAGGGATCTCCAAGATCTAATCCTTCATCAATGAGCCTATCGATCTCATCGAAATTGCCCTCTGCAGTAGCTCTTCTTATTTCATCTAACCATTCATTATCCCTATTTTCTTGATTTCTACCATCTCCTTCTCTTCCAAAAGGAGGACTTCCCCCTGGAGGCTGGGGAGGTAAGATACCGTCATTTATGAGTTGCTCTTGTAGATCTCTATCGATGCGTGAACCGAGTCCCAGTTCGTTATATCTTTCCCATGCACTTCTAGCCCTCTCTGATTGATTTTCTTCATAAGGCGTTCTATCTTTTTTTAACGCTGCATCTTCTTCGCCCAGACTAGATAATAATACATCATCGGGCGTAAATCCTCTTTTGATAAGATCCTCCTGGGTTCTTCTTTCGTCAACCGATATAACTCTCCCTGCATTTAGCTTTTCCCATCCCTCACGGGCTTTTTGCACCATTTCCGGAGTAACTTGCCGCTTACTTTGGTCTTGAGAAATTTCTGGCTGAGGAGGAACTACGGGTTTTGGTTCGGGCTGTTCTGTGGGCTGTTTATCTCCTCCGGATTCTGGCATAAAAATATTTCCTCTTACATCAAGTGTAGAAGGACTGAACCTTGCTGTCAAATCAAACTCTTTCATAGTGAGGGGAGTTTACACTGAGCGAAGCCGAAGTGCTTGATATTTAGCTTTCAAGAAGATTACAATATCTTTACTTTACCCTATAATTAATAGAAAATGGTTGTAGGAGAGTTGAAAATAGTAATGGATATTAGAAGATGGACAGTAGTAAATTTAAGAAACCGATAAAGACTTTTCAAGATTTAGATGTATATCAGAATTTGTATAGAGCTATGATTTTGGTTCTGACCAAAATTATTCCAACTCTTCCAAAAGAAGAAAGGTTTGATTTAGTTGATCAAATGAGAAGAGCATGTAAAGCTGGCCCAGCATTAATTGCTGAAGGATTTGCTAAAAGATATCAGAAAAAGAATTGGGAGAAGTATATTAATGATACCATAGGCGAATGCAATGAAATGATTCATCATCTGTCAATTTGTATAGATATCTACAATACAAATGTGGATAAAGATACATGCAGACAAGCCATAGACTTGTATGTGATAACATGCAAACAATTAACAAATCTTAAGAAGGTGTGGAGAAATTATCATGACAATTCCTAAATCCGCTTTCTTATTTCTAGCTTCCATAACAAATTTCCAATTTCTATCAACTATTTTCTCTCGTTTATGATTGAAGAGTCAACCCATTTCGAAGCATTATATCCTGCCGAGAGCAGATTTTCCGAGATAGAAAAGATGTTAAAGTATATTAAAAACGGAAATTCTGCTCAACTTGTTGGTCTTCCCGGAGTCGGAAGATCAAATCTTTTGGGACTTTTAACTTACAACACGAATGCCAGAATAAAACATCTTTCGGAAAACCAGAAATGGTTTCATTTTGTACTCTGCAATTTTTCGGAAATCCGAAAAAAACCGCTTTTTGAGGCTACAAAATTCATATTTTTATCCCTAACTGATTCTCTAAGGGAGCGAAAAATGAAGGAATACCAAAGGCTTAATGAAATATTTAAAGAATCGGCAAGTGCAAATGATGAGCTGGTTTTATTTCAGGGCTTAAAAAGAGCCATAGACTATCTTTGCATCGAGAAAGAACTGACAGTAGTTTTTCTTTTTGACCGATTTGAAGAATATATATCCGAGCTTTCGACAGAATTTTTTGCAAACTTAAGAATTCTTCGAAACAGAGCAAAGTATAGATTTTCGGTTATTTTTTCGCTGAACAGGCCTTTGGAAGATTTAATAGAACCAATGCTTTTTGCGGATTTTTACGAATTTTTAGCAGGAAATATTATTTATCTTCCGCTCTTAGACAAGCCCGGTCTTGATTTTAGAATTTCATATTTAGAAAAAGTAAGCGGTAAAAAGATCGATAAAAAGTCTATTGAAAAAGTTCTAGAGCTTACAGCCGGGCATGGAAAATTAACCAGGCTTTGCCTTGAAGCAACACTTTCGAATCAGGAAGCAAGAATAAAGAATAAGGATTTAAAAGATTTCTTTGTCGGGCAGAAATCTATAAAGGGTGCTTTGTATGAGATATGGAGTTCGCTGCTTCCCGAAGAACAGACTTTTTTCAAGAAACTTATATCCACCTCAGAGGAGTCACTTCGTAACACCTCCGAGGTGACCACGAGGGCTCCTCGGAGGTGGATCCTGGAAGATCTTGGACTTGTCAAGAACAACAAAATTCAAATTCCTCTTTTTGAAAAGTTCATTTCAACAATAAAACAATCGAGCAATCAAGCAATTTCTTTTGACCCAATCACTAATGAAATTAGAAAAGGTGATATTGTCTTATCAGACTCCCTCACTTCATCGGAATTTAAGTTACTAAAATTCCTACTGGAAAATTCCGATAAAATTATCGAACGAGAAGAAATTATAAAATCTGTCTGGAGTGATTCAAAATCTACAGAAGGAGTAACCGATCAAGCATTGGATCAGCTCATCTTCCGCCTTCGAAAAAAAATAGAGGAGGATCCAAATAATCCAACACGCTTGCAGACATTAAAAGGAAGAGGTATTCGTTTTATCTCGCAGTTATGATAAAATAATAGTATGGCAAAATTACCGCCGTTCTTAAAAAAATACTTTTGGGATGTTAACTTTAAAAAACTTGATTCCCAAAAAAACTCCGAGCATATCATTGTTCGGCTGCTTGAATTTGGCGACGAAAAGGCAATCCGCTGGGTCCTTAAAGTTTTCTCAAAAAAAATTATTAAACAAGTTGTAATGACGTCTCGCGGAATTTCTCCCAAAACAGCCACTTTTTGGGGACGTGTTTTAGGAATTTCGGAAAAAGACATTCTATGTTTACAAACGCAGTATCTAAAAATGCGAAGGGCGCATTGGCCATATTAGGAAAATCCGGATTGTTTTCTAAAGCTTATCTTGCCGGAGGTACAGCTTGCGCACTTTGGCTTGGTCACCGCTACTCATTTGATTTGGATTTTTTCACTAATGTTGTGTTCGAAACAGAATTAACAGTAAAGCAACTAGAAAGTTTCCCGGGATTTAAGCTTCAAAGAACTGAAGAGTGGACTATTCTAGGAACATTCCCGGAAGTGAAATTCAGCTTTTTCTATTATCCTTACCCGCTAATTGAAAAGACTTCACCTTTCATGCAAATCAATATCGCTTCGCTCCCTGACCTTGCCGCTATGAAGATTGCCGCCATCTGTGACCGAGGGACAAAACGCGACTTTATTGACCTTTATCTAATTGTTAAACAAAGATTTTCTCTTAAAAAGGCTCTTGGCTTTTACGACAGCAAATACAAAAAGCTGTCCAACAATGCTTATCATATTACACGAAGTCTTCAATACTTCAGAGATGCAGACAGAGAGGAAGTGCCGCAGATGATAGAAAAAGTTTCCTGGCAGGATGTAAAAAAATTCTTCACCGAAGAAACAAAGAACCTTACTAAAAAACTATTAGAAATATAAAAAGGGGGGGGTGGGATTCGCGATATCGATTAATTAAATGAACTACTATGGTAATACTTGCTAAATAAAACAATTCATGGTAGAATATGTATTACTATGCAAGGAACATCTACTCTTACACAGAAAGGTCAAATCGCAATCCCAAAAGGAATAAGAGATTATTTTGATCTGAAACCTTCTGATAAGTTACATTTTTCTATTGAAAAAGGGAAGATAGTAGCTGAACCAATCTTTTCCGTAAAAGAAATGAGAGGCTTTATCAAAACAAAAAAAACTCTTTCAAAACAAGAAATGAAGAAAATAATTAAAACTAATGTTGTTGAAAAATATGCAAATCGTTCTTGACACAAGCACACTCATCAGATTTTTCACAAACGACATCCCTCAAAAAGCAGAAAAAGTAGAGAAATTAATTGAAAACGAGAAGCATATTGTATTGCCTGATGTGGTTTTTCCTGAGTTGGAATACGTACTAACAAGCGCATATATTTTACCACGCACCAAAATACTGGATGCATATCGTTTCCTTCTCTCTCGGGAGAATATTAAAATATCTCCTTACATCAAGAAGGCAGTCGAGACATTTAGTAAAACAAGTCTTGATATGGCTGACTGCATTATTGCATCTCAGGCAAGTAAAGGAAAACTTGCAAGTTTTGATAAAGAATTATTGGAAGTAGAAAACATAAATCCTCTCTGGAAATAATTAAACCCTATTGATTTTCCAATTATCTTATGTTATAGTGCTAAACTATGCGTCTCTCGGAAGCAATTGACAGAAGACAATTTTTAAAAGTCGCTGGACTAACGGTCGCAGGCATTTCTGGCGCCGCCCTCCTCGGATGTGGGCCTGACAAATCTAAGAGTGGTAATCAAAAACCAAATGGAGTCAATTCGCCTGAACAAAATCCTGATGCTGGCCTAATAAGTCCGGAGGCGGGATGGAAAATATACCACGGAGAAGCCTATGAAATAGAATTTCCTCAAGATTGGAGCGCGCATGACACTTCCAGTGATCCTAATGAACAGGAACGATTCATCGCAGATGGTCATTTTAGTAATTCCGAAAGCGATGATAAATTAGTCTACATAAATTTTAGTATAGAAAAACTTGACCCTGACGAAACCACAATTGACGATTATAAAGACCGTGTAATCAGAGACATTCTTTACAGAAGAGGTGATGAAATTACCGGTAGAGAAGAAGGCATACAAGAATCTGAAGGACAGGAACTTCTTGGACAACCCAGTACAGAACTTTATTACGTAGAACACATAGAACTTAATTACCCAGAACGCGTTGTTGTTTATGACCGGAAGAACTTGCTGCGAATGCAGCTTTTGGGAAGAAATGTAATAAGATTATTATTTATAGCAAATTCAGATGATTTTGATAAATATAAGCCAGTTTTTGAACATATGGCAGCTTCTCTGAGGCTAAAATAAGATCGTCTTTTCCACCTCTTACCACATGGAAGGTAAACCGCACGGTCTTTAGACAGGCAGGACAAGAGCTTGCAAAAGAATTTATAGTGTTCTACTATAAAATTGTGAGAAGAATTTTTTCAAAAACTTTTGTCTTCTTTTTTATCTTTCTTCTTTTTTTTATTTTCTATCAATCCCAATCTCGTGCTTCCGCTAGTTACGCTATAACAGCAGATCCCGAATCAAATCTGCAGCCTACTACTGATGAAGCCCGTGATTATATAAGAGGGGACGTTCAGTGTACAGGCGCAGGGTGTCAACCAATTGTAACAGAAAATACAAAAACTGTACATATTACATTTACCGGACTTAGAAACAAAGAGTATATTGTCTGTCTAACCCCCATATGTTTTCTTACTAAAGGTAACTATGGGATTTCTAAAAAACGTACCGCAAGAGACAATACTTTAAAGCTTGATGTATGCGCAGACGGAGAAGATCAACTAAAACTGCTGGATACAGAAGATGGTAGTGGTCAATGCAACGACGAAAACGGCGACGGCGGAGATTATTTTTGGGGACGGCATGTTTATGCTGTTGCATTATTCGCAAGTGGCGAACCCAATCGTATTGGAGCAGCTACATTTTATGTTTATCAATATTATCCGAAGGTAACAGTTAGTCCGGAAAAACCAACGCCGGACGACCCCATAATTGTAACTATAACAGGCACCAAAAGACCGCATGGCAGAGGAAATAGAAATAACTATGCTGTGGAGATAGCGCGCCAAGACGATCCGGGATCAATATATTCACAAGCTTGCATCACTGTTCCAAATGACCCCCCCGTAATACTTGATGAGCGAGAAGAAGGAGATTACATCATTAAAATTAACGAACAAGCTAACGAAGGTAATGATGGAAAAGACGACTGTTCAGCCGAATTCACTTATTACTGGATAAAGATTAAGGTAAGGAGCGAAGACTTTTGGAGATTTAACCCGAATCAAAGCGCTACGGAGATAATCCCAGACCCCAACGGAACAGAGATGGCTGGACTTACCAAACCTAAAAAAGCGCCTCCGCCGCCTTGCACAGGTGGCCTAGACGACTCTGGCAATTGTCCTAAAGTTAAAACAGCGCTCGGAACTATCGAAACAGATCCTGCCGGATTTATAAAATCTATTTTTTCTCTTATTCTTGGTCTCTCAGGAGGAATTGCTCTTCTTCTCATTATTTACTCAGGCTATCAGCTTATGGCATCACGAGGAGAACCAGAGGCGCTTAAGACTGCAAGAGATCAGTTGATTGCCGCAATAATAGGACTTATCTTTATAATTTTCTCTTTGGTAATTTTGCAGATAATCGGAGTTGATGTTCTCCGAATCCCTGGATTCGGTGAATAGCGTATAGAAAATAGTGTATAGAGAATAGTTAACTAAACGCTAAACGCTTAAAAGCTAAACGCTAATTTCAATATGAAGTTTGCCTTATCAATAAACGGTACTCCAATAGAAGCGCCTGCAGGTGTTCCGACAGGTGGCATGGACACTGGGGAAAAAATTATCACTCTTGGCTTTAATCTTTTATTCGTTTTAGGAATTATAATTACAATTGCTCTTTTTATTTATTCCGGGATCCAGTGGACGCTCTCAGGCGGAGACAAAGAAAAAATAGCCAGCGCAAGAACCAGATTAACGTACGCCATTATTGGTCTTGTAGTAATTATCACTGCTTTTGCAATTGTAAAGATTGTCCTTTCGCTTCTTGGTTATAACCCAGGTTTTTTCTTTAATTTCTGAGTATCACTTGACCCCCTAAATCTTACCACTCGCCTTACCTATTATCCATAGCGCGGCTCGTGCTGCGATTTTAAGGGGTCTTCGCCCCGATTAAATCGGGGCTTGACAAATATTAAAAAGCTACCTATCATAAGGTTAATGAGGAAAACTTTGGGATTTATTTCTTCTGGCATATCCTATCTGTTGTTTACCGGGTCTGTCTTTGCCCAACCAAAAGTAGATATTGTACAACCGATTGGATCGGCACAAAATATTAAGGTTGAAAATATTCCTCAATTTGTCGTATCCATTCTCTTTGTCATAGGAATAGTCGTTGCAATTGCTTTCTTTATTTACGGCGGTATAAAATGGATCTTATCCGGCGGAGATAAAACTGCTGTAGAAAGTGCCCGAAATCATATTGTCGCAGCAGTAGTCGGGCTTGTAATAATTATCGCAGCTTTCTTTATATTAGGTGCAGTTATTCAATTAATAACCGGTCAGCCGTTTAGCCTACAACATCTTTGTATTCCTTCTCTTGCTAACCCAACCTGCCAGTAAAAATTCTTCTCTTGCCTTTTTAAAAATTACTTGTTAATCTTATTTTATGCCCGAAAGTTGTTTGGAAAATGGAGTTGCCACACTTAACTGCATCCCTTTCGTTTTTGAAAACATTGTAAATTGGGCATTAATTTTTGCAGCGGTTGTTGCCATATTTATCATTATGTTTTCGGGAATAAAATTTTTAAGATCGGGAGGGCAAGAAAAATTAGTAGAAGACGCGAGGAATACATTAACCTATGCAATAATTGGGCTTGTTGTAGTTCTGCTTTCTTTTCTCATCATAAATGTAATAAGCGATATAACCCAAGTCCCCTGCATTAAGCAATTCGGATTTGGCAATTGCTAGTAAACAGCAACTAGCGATTAGTGACTAGCAACTAGCTACTTTCTTAATAGAAAAGAAGACAATAAGTATAAGATAGAATCAATCCCAATTGGGATAAGAATAAGTAAGTTAATTTTTTTAATAAATTCTTCAGCACCCCTATTTAAAAGGCTCCCTATCCATTCAAGCGGCATACGAAATCCGCTTATATATAAAGCAAAAGAGATTATTGCAATTACAATTAATAATTCTATTGTTCCCTCAAGATCTTTTTGGCTTGAAAACATTGTATTGCCAATTACGAACAATATATAGATCAGCAAAAATATTCCGCCTAAATCAGCCAGTTTTATGTTCATAAAAACTATAAAATTCTGCGTTAGATAATTTGCTAGCATTAATAATACCGATAGGCCTATTAATACCGGAGCAAAACCAATAATTGCCCGTCTTATTGGATCTGTTCTTTCGATTCCTACGCTTCCCAGTCTTATTCCGTCTTCTGTAATTTCGGGCACAAATTTGATTTCGCCGGTTCTGACAAAAAGTAAATTTGCAACCAAATAATGCGAGAGTTCATGAATAATAACTCCGGGGAGAAAAAATAGAAAAAAAATATTTACAGTTATATTTTTACTTTTGGTTATTTTAAAAACAATTCTTGATAAAGATTTAAGCAAAAGCTGGGAAAGAAAATATAGCAGAAAAAGCTCAAGTCCCAAAACGATAAGAAAAAACATCTCACTTTTAGTATAAAGAAAGTAACGTATATTGACAAAGCGAATTAAATTATGAAACACTGAATATATGGATAATCAGCAAAATCAGCAACAAAAACTTGAAATTCCTCAAGAAGTCAGAAACTTCCTAGACGGGCTTTTAACAGACGCCAATATGACTACTCTTGACGATAACATGAGAGAAGAAATGATAAAAGAGCTCTATGCCCGCCTTGATAATTTTATTACAACGGCAATAATAGATAACCTTCCGCCGGAATATCTTGATGAGTTTATAAAATTAAATGAAGAAAAAAAGCCGCAGGCAGAAATTGAACAGTTCCTAAAAGATAAGATGCCAAACCCTCAGGAAGTTTTTGCCAATGCTTTCTCTGAATTCCGAAGCCTCTACCTGGGGAATGTAACTGCCGCACGAAACGCACCGCCCAAGACATCACAAACTGCTAAAGAACAAGCGCCGGAAAATAATTAAATATGTCAGAAGCCGGAGAAATTGGAATAGGCGCTCCACCAGCTCGTGATATACAAAATCCCCTCGAAATCAAACGCGACAGCAGGGAAGATGTAATCAGTGCTCTTAATTCTGCTTCTGAACTTCTTGATAAAACACCGCAAGAAGATTTAACTCCAGATGAACAATGGGTAAAAGAATCTGCTAAAGGCGCCCGTAATAAAACTATTGATGAAGGTAAGGATACTTTTACAAATAGTTTTGAAAACCATCATACGGGAGAAACGTTTGTTCAGGAAGAAGGAATTCCCATTGAAGGACTGCTTAGTTTCTTGAAAAAAAGAGCAGAAAGTCTGCCGGCTGACTCAGACGAAAAAAAAGATCTAATACGCACTGCTCATATTTTATACAGAAACAGCCAGCCATATCATAGATTTCCGCATCGGATGGAGCCTTCTCAATTTGAAGGACGAGTTCATCATGAAGCATATTTTATTTCCAAGGACAGCAGGACAACTGGAAATGAAAATGAAGACTGGTTTAAGGCAATTGGAACACTAAACGGACGTCTTGAACTTGTTATTCCAAAAGATAAAGAAGTTCCTCCTCTCCCCATTGAACCGACAACGCCAGTACCTGAAACTGCCGAACCCGCTCCAGCGGAACCGGCAACAGATGAAGTTGTTGAACCTGCTTCTTCAGAAGAAACACCTATTGACACTGCCTCTGCGGAACCAGAATCCGTGCCGGAGGAAGTAGTCGGACCCGAACCGGAATCTGAATCAGAAACGATCCCCGAACCGGAATCTGAAGACATAGATAAGCCAAACCCTGAAGAGCCCCCTTCCTACACAGCCAGCATAGTCCCCAGAACCGAGGATTATATAAAAACTTCCTATGAACAGGCAGAAAATCTTTTACAACAAGAGATGAGAAGAGGGAGTTTTTTAAACCCTCTTAACTGGGGAAGAAAAATTGGAGTCAGAATAATGGAGCACTATTGGAGACAAAAAACCGCACTGCAGCTTCAGAGAATAGCTCGGGAGAGCAATAACTCCTATCTACAGCTAGATTTAGTAAGAAGCACAATAGGCGCAAGAGATCTGGTCGGAAATATCAGAAATATTGAGGTAGATACCGAATCAACACGAGCCGACGAAGAGGAGGCGGGCGGAGCTATCCTCAGAGACATAGCAAGTGGGGTATTAACAGAGGGTCAGACCGGATATAGGGAGGCTGAGGGAGAACTTAAGAGAACGATGCTTGATGAAGTCATAAGACCTATTGTAGATGGAACTGTTACGAGCAGGGAACAAGTTCAGGAAATCCTTAGAACATTCGTAGCAGAACATCAGGATGACGTACAAGTTAGAGAATTTTTTGGCAACGACGCCAGCCAATACGGAAGAATGGCTGACTATTTTGCCACAGATCTTCTTGAAGTAGGGGAAGCAGTAAGAACAGATTTACAGGCTCATAGGTTTACCATGGAACAGCTTGACAATGTAGTAAAAATACAACTTGGAAATACAACCTTGGCAGCCGAAACACAGGTCAACTTAAATATGGTTGACCGAGCGATTAGATGGGCAGAAAGCCACAGGATAACAGGAACACTAATAAATCCTGCTACTATAGGAATGGCGTTTTCATTAGGAACATTTGCGCTTACCAAAGCGCCTTCAATAGGTTCAAAAGCCTTATGGGCAGTTCCGGGGGCAGGAATGATAGCGGGCGCAACCTTTGCCGCCTTTAGAAGAAACTACGATCTTAAAGTTGACAGAGCTTCTGCTCAGATCGCAACAACATATAGTCAGCGACCGGAAGAGGGAGCAAGACGGCGGGAAGCCATGGGACAGTTCTCATTGAATGTTGCTTCTGTTGATGAATTGAGAAATGGCGGAGGTCAGGATCCTCTTACGGGAACCGATAGGGAAAGCCTTGAGATACTTCTTTCTCGAGATTTATCTGAAGGTCAGACAGGCAACAGAGAAAATGTAATAAGAAGAATGGCAGAAACTATAGCACGTTTGGATTTTTCAGTAAGAGAAAAAGTAGACCTAATTACATTCGAATCTAAAACCAGAGTTCAGCAAGGAAGACTTGCTGTTAAAGAGGACGTAGTAAGAGCAAGGCAGGTCTTAAGAAATGCCGGTATGTCGGACGAAGAAATTCAAGAAATTGAGAATAGGTTCATAGGAGAGTACACCACAAGCTTTACTCAAAATCGGGAACAGCAAGATAGAGCTTTTGCCCGCTACAGACTAAGAAATGCGGCAGGCGCTGCTGTCTTTGGAGGCGCGGTAGGACTTGGAATGGGATTTGGAGTGCGGGAAGGCCTTGAAGAACTAAGAATAAATCCTGTTGGAGGAGCTATAGATAAGGTTCGCGAGCTGTTAGGGCATCATGAAGAATCTTCCGCTCCAAACGCAGAAAATTTCAAAGATCTCTACAGCCACGGCGGAAGCGCTGAAGTCAACGATCATTTTAAGGCAGTGGTTAATCCGGCTGATCACACTGTTTCTATTATTGATAGTAACACAAATGAAGCAGTTGCCGGTCTTTCTAAAATTACTCTTGCTCCGGACGGTCATATGACTGCTATCGGAGACATGCCTCCTAAAATCCACGATGAATTACAACAGGCAGGATTTAGCATTAACCAAGGTCCTGATATAATAACGCATTCATCTGTTGACGTGCTCACTCCTTCAGGCACTCATGTCGATACCATCACTGGTCATTCAACTACTATCCCCAATGGAACCGAGTGGATTCATGATCCTTCTGATCAAAGCAAATGGGATTTGGTGGTTTCGGGCAATCCTGACAAGACATTAATCAGTGATGCGCAATTTGATGCAACTGGAAAGATAGTTGATTGGGATCATGCAAATTCTATGGATTCAATAATCTCTGTTTCAGACACCACAGGTGAACCGCAGATAATAACAGGCGGACAAGCAGTTGATGAGTGGCTAAGACACGGAACTCAAATTGACCATCGGGAATGGTATTCCTATGATCAGCCTGAGTCGCAGGGAAATGAATTAAGGCTTTATGATTTTAAGCAAGGGGATTCTGTTGTTCTTGATATGAATAAGATGGGACTTGCCTATCAGCAAGGGCTTACCCCAAATCCAATTAGCGTACAGGATGTAATAAGTAACCATGAATCGGGCTTTGCCTTTAGTCTTCCCGGACACGAAGGTCAGCCTGTCTGGATTCCTGACGGCGCAGACGGCCAATGGGATGGACTGCTTCATCTTAATCCAAATGATACTGCTCATTTTATTACTATGCCAGACGGAACCCAGATGCCTATTGCAGATTTCTCCAAAATGGTCGTGAATCAAGATTTAGTCGGTAAGTTTCCAGACGGAAATATTGCTTCAGAACTTTACAGTCAGCAAGATATTTTTAGATTGGGAGCAGATGGGAAAATGGGATTTATCGAAGCAGGGCGGATGGTTGATCAAAACGGAGCAAAGGTCCTTCAGGCATTTGCAACCATTAGAGGAAGCGCAGAAGCCCAGGCTGTGATTCCGGGAAACCCAGTACCGGTAATCGATTTAACCGGCAATATTACAGAAACAGTACAGGTAACAACACCATCTTTTGATATAATTCCCCCCGGAGAACATCCCGAGATCCCAATTATTCCTATTCCGTTTGCCCCCCGCCACCCCCTTGAACCCTTAAGACGCCCTCCTGATAGAATAGATGTTCCACCATACGGATATGGTTACCATTCGGGTGAACTTAGCCCAGAACTTGCGGAATTTTATAGAAGCCGGCGATCAGCGAGATTAAGAAATAATCCTGATGCAATTCTAGATCCGAGCATTGAGATTCCTGATTATTTTTCAAGAATGTCGCCCGAGTACATAAGGGAGCTTGAAGATTATTTAGCGCAAGGGGGAATGCGAGAAACAATGAGTGAAAACGCAAATTTGGTTGTTGCTATTCCTGTCTATGATCTGGGTGAAGGGCAAATCATACGAAACACCCTGGAACAGTATTTACTTCAAATTGACAACGCGCGGAATAAAAACGCAATCAACTCATCTAGATTTGAAATTATACTTTTCCTAAACCATCCCAGAAGAGTCGAAGGAGATAATACCGATAATCCTAGAGGAAGAGAGGCTCTTGATGCAAAACTTGGACATTCATATCGAGACGGCGCAGATGACAGAGTCAGAAGTGGAAAGCCTGACAACTATGACACAGAAGAAGTAATAAGGCAATTTCAAGAAGACCACCCCGAAATTAAAGTTCGTGTAATGACTAAAGAATTTGAAACAAGATCCCAATGGTCCGACATAATTAAACCTTTATATGATATTGCTCTTCTTAGGTCGGCTAGAAGACAAAATCCGTACAGAAGAGACATTTCTATAGTAACAAACGATGCCGATGTTGTAACAATGTC
>Ga0209541_10005645_pt1 | contig 21744 bp, 19 predicted proteins | sample RifCSPlowO2_01_FD_184027 | JGI IMG/M metagenome (GOLD analysis project Ga0209541, IMG submission 184027) | Groundwater microbial communities from Rifle, Colorado - Rifle CSP2_plank lowO2_0.1 (SPAdes) (version 2) | ecosystem: Environmental > Aquatic > Deep subsurface > Groundwater | place...
CCTGTGGCTCGCGCCCGCTGCCTCTCAACGGCGCGCCTCTTTTGGAGACCAAGCGCGCGCCGTTTCCGAGAGCTTCTGCACGAAGCGCGTCGTGCGAGCTTGTGTCGTTATTCTGCGCGCTCTTGTTATTTTGCTTTTCTTTCGTATTTTCGCAAAACCATGCCGGGATTTGGATTCCCCAGACGATTTGGCGGGAGATGTTCCAATCCTCAATGTTTTTTAGCCAATGAAGCAGAACTTTTTTTTGTCGCTCGGGAATAATTTTTATTTTGTTTTTTTCCACAGCCTCTATCGCGGGTTTCGCGAGCGGTTTTGTTTTTATATACCACTGGGGCAGGGGAATGGGTTCCAAAATCCGTTCGCACTTGTAACAGACCGCGAGATTGTGAGTGTAATTCTCATCTATTTTTATTAAAAGTCCTTTTGCTTTCAAGTTTTCCACTATTTTTTCCCGCGCTTCCAATACTTTCATTCCGGCGTAGGGACCCGTTAATTCGTTTAATTTTCCGTAGCGGTCTATGACCTGTTTTATTTCCAAATTGTGGCGTGCGCCGATTTCGGCGTCTTTTGGGTCGTGCGCCGGAGTAACTTTTAGAACTCCGGTTCCGAATTTTGGGTCTACGACCTTGTCGCCGATTATTTTTATTTTGAATGTTCCAAGAAGCCCCTCTACTTCTATTTCCCTTCCGATGTATGTTTTGTATCGCTTATCGTTTGGATGAACCGCAACCGCGGTGTCGCCGAACTTTGTTTCAGGACGCGCCGTCGCGAGCGTGAAAGGGCCGTATTTTAGATAGTAGAGTTTTCCTATTTCTTCTTTGTGTTTTACCTCAAGGCCGGAGAGGGCGGTCTGGTGTTTTACGCACCAGTTTACGGTGCGGAGACCGCGATAGATAAGGCCGTCTTCGTGCATTTTGACGAATGTTTTTTGAACTTCCTCCACGATTTCGGGGTCAAGCGTGAATGTTTCGCGGGACCAGTCGCATGAGGCGCCGAGTTTTTTTAGCTGATTCTCCATGATTTTTTTGTTTTCCATGGAGAAGGCGTACATTTCTTTGTAGAGTTCGTTGCGGGGAATTTGGAATCTGTTTTTTCCTTCTTTCTCAAGTTTTTTGTCGTAGACGGTCTGGGTTTCAAAGCCCGCGTGGTCTGCGCCTGGGAGCCAGAGCGTTTTCTTTCCTCGCATTCTGTTGAAGCGGGTCATGATGTCCTGGAGGGTTACGAAGAGGGCGTGGCCGATGTGGAGGGCGCCGTTCGCGTTTGGGGGAGGCATTACGACACAGAACGAGGATTTAGGATTAAGGATTAAGGATTTAGGTAATTTGTCGGGATTAAAAAAGCCGGACTGTTCCCAGAGGGAGTAGACTTTTTCTTCGGATTTTTGATGGTCGTATCTTGGTTCCACAGACGAGAAACTAGAATCTAGTATCTAGAATCTAGAATTACAATGTTTCTATCATACGAAGAATTTGGGTTTTTCGCAAAACATTGTCAGGTAGCGTATGGATGGTATCATGGAAAAATGAGAATGAAAGGATTTTTTGAGAAGCTTCCAAAAGAACCGGTCTTGGAAGTTCCGCCCGATGGTGATAACGAGGTTCTTACTGAAGAAGAGGAGACGTTCAAGCGGAATTTAATTAGAAACCTCCATCTTCCTTCCTATACTTCTTATGAGGATGCGTTGAAGTCTCGTGAAGACCTTCGAAATTTAGTTCCCGGGGCAAGGGAGAGGGAGGCTGAAGAACTTGGCTTGCCCGCAGACGCGAGCTATACGACGATAGAGCGAGCAAGACAAAGAGAGCAAAAAAAAGGGGAGCGGAGAACATATCTGAATTTAAAAAATTGGCAGAAGGGGACAATGTTGACGATGTGCGACAAGTTTTGAGACAACTTTTTTCAGAGCAAGACCATAATGCGGAAAGAGCTCTTTGTCCTGAAGAGATGGATATTATTCATGAAGGCATAAAGAAGATAGAAATAGAAAAGCCTACCCAACAAGATAAAGAGGAAAACAAACAGTGGATGCAACTTATTCATGCGATTGTCATAGATCGCAGAACTGCTTGGCCGTCCACTATGAGTGTTTTTTTGGAACGGAATGCCGAGTATAGAGATTATGTATTTCGGCCCGACGTGAACGATGAGAGAAATCCTCTTCTCGCGCTTGAACGAATCGTAAAAGATTTGATTCGTTCGTTTGATAAGTTTGATCCTGCAAAAAAATCGTTGAAAGAATCTCTTTTAGATATTCTGATTGAAATACATATATCCGCTGAAAGAGATGAGCCGGACATAAAACGCATTGACGCTCTTCTCACAGACGCGTTTCCGCTCCTTATTACTGATTTTTTTGAAAGAGATTATGAGAAAACATTGAACAAAAAGGTGCTTTTGGGGAAGGAGACGTCAGGAATTCCAGGGAGAGTAATGAGTGAGGAACTTCACAAAACATATGATCCGCTTCTCATTCAAGCAAGAGAACAATTTCAAGAAATCAAGGCGTTGCCCGAATCTGAGTGGAAGTCAAAGAGACTTATTAGCTTAGATTTTAATTCTTTTAATGAGTTAATGAACGAGAGTTGGGGAGATCAACGGGAGGCGGTTTTTAGGTTTCCGGCGCGTCAAGAATCGTCTTCGTGAGGTTGGCGTAATCAGGAGTTAATTTATTTTTTCCTATTACTTTTTGCGTGGCGCGGATTTAGTATGACCTCTCTTTTTCGAGGTCGGGGGAATATTTGCCCTGCGAGGCGAGGGAGTTCATTTTTGAACGGAAGAGGAGCGTGGCTTGAGCTTTTTCTTTGTTTGCGTTGCAAGTTTGCCACGATCGTGGAAGAAGTGTAGCGTAAAAAACAAAGGGACGGCATGGCCGTCCCTTGCGAGAGTGGGGCGCGTTGCCTCACTCTCTTCGTTCCTGCGCCTCCGCGGCTTCGCGGAGGCGTTCTCCGGAACTGAAGAGGTTATTGAACCGGAGAAGCTTCTAAAGAAGCTTCTTTAGTTTTTCCCACATTGGACTCCTCCTTTCTAATATCTTTTTACATCTTTTTTCCTTGTATGTAAAGGTCTTTATTGATTATTTTTTCGCCGACTCAAAGAGGTCTGCGTAGGATTTGTAGTTTTTTGCGATTTGTAGAACGGCTTCTTCGCGGGAAAGCGCGCCGGATTTCATTCGTGTTAAGGATTCTTTGAAGACTGTACGGCCTACGGCAAACCCTATTACCCCCTCAATTTTTGCGGCGGTGCTTAGCCACACGCGTACTTTTTCGTCGCTTTCTCCGCGTCCCAATACTACCACACCCACCTTACTCCTTCCGCCGCTTCTTGTTTCGTTCACCACGGCTTTCATCTGCTCCATGCTTTCCAGCCCCTCTATTTTCCATATTTCCGGCTCAATGCCGCTTTCATAGAATTCTTTAATGCTTTTTCGCATGACCTCCCATCGCGTTCCTTGTTCGTATTTTTCTTTGTCGTCTCCCGCGGTTTCCAGTTCCTGTGGCGTTGGAATCGCAAGGAGTTCAAAAAGAAATTTGTAACCCCCTTCTTTGCAAAAATCGCTTACGGTTTTCAGGCGCGCGCGCTGGCGTTGGTTCATCGCGGAGTCGGACATTGGGTTGTAGCGGACGAGTACTTTTACATATTGCGGAGAGAGCGCGTCAATGTGTTCTTTGAAGGCATCTCCGTATTCAAGATCAAATTCGTCCTGGCCAGACTTTTCAATGGTGAGGATTCTTGTAATACCTTTCGTTTTTGCCTCCTCGTGTATTTTTTTGCCGAACTGCTCGTCCACAAGAATCGCGGCGGGCTCTTTTGGCACGCCCATTTCAAGCGCCCTCAAAAAACCCTCGTAAATAACGTGCTTGTAGTCCGAGAGAGACGTTATGTCTTCGGGTGAGAGATTTTTTTCGTCATACCCGAACATTTTGATAAACGACCCTCTGTGGTCAAAAGGGAGGATATAGAGTTTGTTCATAAGTTAAGATTTAGGATTAAAGATTAAGGATTAAGGAAAAAAGAATTACGACGTTTTATGTTTGGTTTTAATAAATCGCGTTGTATTTGATTTTGATGATATTACTATGGTGTGTGTTGTGATGTGGTTTTTTCCGAAGACCACTCCTTTCGCGAGCGGGCCGGTAAGTACGCCGGTCGCGGTAAAGGTGAGGTCGTCGCCTTTCGCGAGATCTTCCGCTTTTAGTATATCATCAAATTTTGTAATTCCCGCGGCGTTCAGGCGCGCGATGTGTTTTTCATCTTTTGGTTTCCAGCGAACGAGGAGTTCTCCTCCAAAAGTTCTCATTGCGGAGGCGGCAAGCACCGCTTCCGAGCTTCCTCCTGTTCCCATTAAGATATCCACCGGGGATTCGGGGAGGCAGGTCGCGAGCGCCATTGCCACATCGCCGTCCGTAAAGAGCTGGAGGCGGGCGCCCGCTGAACGAACCTCGTTTTTCAGTTTTTCGTGGCGTTCGCGATCAAGGATAGCCACGGTTATTTCGGAGATGTCTTTGCCGAGCGCTTTTGCCACTTTTTGAATCGTATCTTTTACCGGAGCGTCCAAGTCCACTATGTTTTTTGCGGATGGAGGCACCGCGAGTTTTTGCATATAGGAATCCGCGGCTTTGTAAAGCGTGCCTTTGGGGCCTGTTGCAATTACGGTTATGGCGTTTGTTCTTCCGTATGCCACGCTATCGGTACATTCCAAAGGATCTACGGCAATATCTACTTCCGGCGCGTTTCCGTTTCCTACTTTTTCTCCCACGTAGAGTTCGTGGGATTCGTCCTTCGCGCCCTCGCCGATTACGATTTCGCCGGAAAAGGCAATTTGGTTTAGGGCGGTTCGCATAGCATCCACCGCGGCCTTGTCCGCGGCTTTGCCATCTCCCCTGCCAATCCATTTCGCGGCTTCAATTGCCGCGAGTTCGGTTACGCGCACAAATTCAAGGGAGAGGCGGTGAAGAGAGGAGTTCATGGGGGTTATTGTAACAATTGAGGAGAAAAAGCAAAGCGGGGCTGGTCTTTTTGTTTATTTTGTGGTACATTTTTTATATGAAAAGAATGCAATTGCCTGTTATTGACATCAAAAAATATGGAGGAAAACAAGTTGCTATTGTTGCCGGAAAGATTGTTGGCGCGGGCGACGATACACATGCTCTTGTGAAAGGCGTTAAAAAGAAATTTCCTCATGTAACGTGGAGGGAGATTCTTTTGGTGAGCGTGCCAAAGGGGCTTACGGTTATTTACGGGATATGAGCGTCGCTGTTTTTTCGTACGGGATACGATTTCAAGACGATGGGCGGCTTGATGTGTTTCCCGCGCTTGATGCAGAGATTTTGGGGCGTGGCGACCGAGGCGTCCGCGCTGTTTTTGTTATTGATTCTGGAGCAACCACAAGCTTGATTCCTCGCGGCGATGCTGACCTTCTCGGTATTTCCTTTTCTGCCGGGAAGAAAATTATTGTTCGGGGGGTTGGCGATTCCGTTTTTTTTGGGTATGTTCATTCGCTTCGCATTTGTTTCGCTGGACAAATTTTTCGCGCGCCTTTTATTATTGCAGACCGCTTTGACTCTCCGCATATCTTGGGAAGGGAGGGTATTTTTTCTCGTTTCGGAATTATGTTTCACGAAGCGGGAAGACGAACCGCATTTTTGAATACTAAAACGGAAAAGAGGGCTATTAGTTCGGTTTTTTCTTCATAAAGTTATATATCTATTTCTTTAACACGCGCAAAATAAAATACTCGTCTTTTTATTTCTGTGCCAACGAGAACCTTGTTTAGAAGGCCATTAAAATCATATTTGTGCCAAACGGGCTTGTCGCGGCTGGCTTCCCGGAACACGGATCGTATTTTGCCTTTGAAATTTTCACCGTCAATAAACAGGAGGGTTGCCTTTTGTTGTTATTTTAACAACAAAAAACGAAAAACCCCAGCGGACCTTGCGGCTGGCTGGGGCGTGTATGTATTTACAGTATATGTTTGTTATAAAAAGTCAAACTGTTTACACGTCGAGTGTCCCAACGGCTTTCAGGGGGTATTTCCTCTTTTTTAGATACGCGATATAACCCGCGACGGCAATCATCGCGGCGTTGTCGCCTTGGAACTTTTTATCCGCTGATAAAAAGTTTAGTTGTAAGTTTTTAGTTGAAAGTTGAAAGGATTTACGAAGAGCTTGGTTTGCGGCGACGCCGCCGGACAATATGACGGATTTTGCGTTGTATTCTTTCGCGGCGCGGAGGGTTTTTGCCGTGAGGACGTCAATGACGGCTTCTTGAAATGCTGCCGCTACGGCGGCCGCGGATTTGCGCGGACTGGACGCGGACTTACGCGGAAGTTTGTCTGCGTTTTTTTGCGTGTAGTCTGCGTTAGTCTGCGATTGGAGGTAATATAGCACCGCTGTTTTTAGGCCGCTGAAACTGAAGTCATAATTTTTATCGTGAATCATCGGTCTCGGAAATTCTATCGAAGTCGGACTTCGATATTTTTTGGCGAGGCCTTCTATTTCTGGTCCGCCCGGGTAGGGGAGACCGAGCATGCGGGCGACTTTGTCAAATGCCTCGCCCGCCGCGTCGTCGCGGGTTTCACCGAGTTTTTTGTATTTCGTGAGGGATTCCATGAGTAACAATATCGTATGTCCGCCGCTTACCAAAAGTTGGATGGTCGGAAAGAATCTAGAATCTAGAAAATAGAATCTAGAATTTTTTTGCGGGAGCAAAAAAGAATACATGTGACCATGTAAGTGATTTGTGGGAATAATTTTTGCCTTCGGGAAATGTTCTTTTTGTATTTTTTTTGCGAATTCTATGCCTTGCCAGAGACAGGGCTCTAGGCCTGGACCCGTTGTTACTGCCAAGAGGTCAATGTCGGGGAAGTCCGACATCCTCGTTTTGGATGTCGGACTTCTTTTGCCAACGAGTTTTTTGAAGAGGAGCGGAAGATTTTTTTGGTGTTCGCGTTTGGCGAGGTTGGGGACGACGCCGCCGAATGGGCGGTGGGTTTCAATTTGGGAGGCGGTTAAAAGTTTTTTAATTTTGAATTTTGGCGAGCTTAATCCGCCGTTTGCTTCAATAATAGCAAGTGAGGTTTCGTCGCAGGAAGTTTCAATAGATAGGATATTCATAGATATTTGCTCACTACGTTCGCGAATATTACTCGCTTCGCTCATAAAATTCATTGAAGTTTGTTATTTTATGGTAGCCGAGTTTTATTGCCTCGCGCAATAGATGTGCTATCATGTTTCTATGATTCAACCATTATTTGTATTCGGGGACTATGGAGTTTTGATATTGCGGGTCGCGCTTGGAATTATTCTTGTCGCGCATGGATTGCCGAAGTTGAGAGATTTGAAAAGTACGGGCGAGTGGATGGGGAGCGTTGGTTTTAAGCCCGGTGCTTTTTGGGCGCTTGTGGTTGGGCTCGTTGAGGCGGTTGGAGGAGTGATGATTATTTTCGGGATTTTGACGCAGATTGTTTCGGCGTTTGTCGCTATTCAATTCGTCGTGATTTTTTTGACCGTGAAGCGAAAGGCGAGTTTTGAGGATAAGGAAAAAGATTTGCTTATTTTAGCCGGAGCTCTGCTTCTTCTTGTTTCCACTTCGGGAGCATATTCGGTTGATGAGGCGTTGGGTTGGATCTTCTATTAGAAGCGCAGATTAACCTCGTAGACCCCGCCTTAGCGGGACACGGGGCAGGCGCAGACTGAACGCCGACTTCCGCGGACACGGCGCGGGCGTGGATGTGGTTTTATGCGCGAGTTTTTAAGCTTTTTATGAGTGAGGTTGTTTTAGAGGCAATTGTTTTGGGGTCAGAGACGAGAGGAGAGTATGACCGTTTGGTTCACGCCTACACGCGAGAGCTGGGGCGCGTTGAGGCCCGGGTTGTAAGCGGGAGAAAGATACGTTCAAGACTTTTTCCTCACCTTATGCCCGGGAGCAGAATTTTTCTTCGGCTCGCGCACAAACATCAGTATACGGTTACAGACGCGCTTACCGAGGAGCTTGTTCTTTTTGAGGCGGAGTCTCCCTATTTTCATATTCGTTTTCCCCGCATACTCGCGCTTGTCCGCGCTCTTACCCCTCCTTATTTTCCCGATCCGCGTTTTTGGCACGCGCTCCTTTCCGTTATGCAAACGAAAAACACGGATATTTCTTTTATGCTTCGGCTTTTGGGTTATGATATGAGCCACGCGCGATGCGGGCTTTGCGAAGAAAAGAACCTTTTTGCTTTTTCTCTTTCGGACCACGCGTTTACGTGCTCATTTTGTTCTTCCAGGTTTCAAGAATCCGACCTTGTTTTTTTGAACTGATTTTTTTCGGTCTTTTTCAAATAGCTATCCTGTTATAATAAGTTTTATGAAAAAATCTTCTCCTGTAAGTTCTACGAAGAACAAAAAGAAAACCTCTTTGCGTGTTCTAAAGAAGCGAACAAGGAAATTACAAAAAGAGATAAGACTTCCCATTTCGCGGGAAGAAGGAATTTTTTCTCCGATTTCAAAAGAAGCTGAACCTGTTCAGGTTTCTGTTGTTTTGGATTCTGATGAGCTTGACGCGAGAGACGATGGTGTGATTTTGGAAGAGATTTCGGAAGTTGGAGAGGGTGAGAATGAAAACGAGGAGACGAAGAGAGTTTTTGGTTCGTCCCACGCGCTCTCTTTTTGGAAGAAAACTATTTTTTTCTTTCTTGGTCTTTCTTTTCTCGTGGCTGGACTTAGCGCTTTTGTCATCTTTTTTTATAAACAGAAGTCGGGAGACGTGAGAGTGAAGATTGAGATTCCTAAAGAGGTATATCGGGGAACTCCTTTTGAGGTTGAGGCGCAGATAGAGAACCTTTCCGAGGTTTCTCTTGAGGATTCGGCTCTTACGCTTCTTACGTCTTCTGACTTTCTTATTCTTGATAAGAATTCGGAACAGGCCCTGATTCATGTTCCGCTGGGAGAAATTGTTCCTGGCGGGTTGCAGAAAAAGAAGTTTACGCTTGTTCCGCTTTTGGATGTTTTGCCGGATACGAATTCCGGTTCCGCTGGCGTTTCTTTGTTTGAAGATGAGGATAAGCGAGTTATTTCCGCCGAGCTTTCTTATGGTTTGGGGAGAAGTACGGGTTTTACAGCAAAAGGGGAGGAGGAGGTTAAGGTTAAGGATTCGGCTCTTAAGGTGGAGGTGAAGCAGGATGAACAAATTCTTAATGGTTCCACCTTTCGTTTTCAGATTTTGTACAAAAACACTTCGCGCGCGGATTTGCCGGATTTGCGTTTGGGTGTTCAGTATCCCGATTCTTTCCGTTTTATTTCCGCGAGCATTGCTCCCGACTCGCTTTACAACTACTGGAAACTTGGGTCGCTTCGCGGAGGCTCAAGCGGAGTTATTTCCATACAGGGAAGGATTGAGGGGGCTGATGGTTCGGAATTTTCATTTCCCGTTACGATTTATGGGAATTATCTTAATAAGGATTATCCCATTGCTCGGGAAGGAGTGTCCGCGTTTTCTGTTTCGCCGTCGCCTCTCGCGCTTCAGACAACGGTTAATGGAAGCGAGCAGTATGTCGCGACAATCGGCGACTCGTTGAAGTATGTTATTAGATATACGAACAACAGTGGCGTGCCTCTTTCCGATGTTGTCATTTATACTCGTTTGACCGGCGGACTTTTTGACTTATCTTCTCTTCAATCCAACTCTTCTCTTGATTCAAGAGGCGGATTGCGATGGGACAAGGAGAATACTCCCGCGCTTTCTCTTCTTGCTCCGGGAAGTTTGGGCGAGGTGGAATTTACGATTTCTTTGAAGAATGGGTTTTCGGGTTCCGGAGACAAAAATTATCAGGTTCGCGTAAACGTTGAGGCGAGCTCTCCCACCGTTCCGTATTATTTGAAGAGCGACAAGACGAGCGCGCTTCAGGAGGTTGCGACAAAGATTGCGGGATTTGTTTCTGTTGACGCGAAGGCATTTCGGCGAGAGGAGGCGGGGATTTCAAACGACGGAGAATTTCCTCCTCGTGTAGGTCAGGCGGGAGAGTATGTTGTTACTTGGACATTACGCAATCACGCGACGGATATTCGGTCGGCTGTGTTTCGCGCCGTGCTTCCCTCGTATGTTTCCTGGACTGGGATTGCAAAAAGCAGTGTTGATTCAACTCCTTCTTATAACGAGGTGGAAAGAGAAGTGTTGTGGGAGATTGGAGACGTGCAGGCGAACACGAAGCCGTTGGAAGCGAGTTTTCAGATGAGTGCGATTCCCGAACAATCTTTTTTAGGCCAGCACCTTCCTCTTTTACAGATGACGAGATTTACCGCTACTGACGCGTTTACCGGCACTTCTTTGCAGGCGACGGATTCGGTTTTAACAACGGAGCTTGCTGACGATTCTACTGTTGGAATTGGGGAGGGGGTGGTTAAGGAATGAGTTGTAAGTTTTAAGTTGAAAGTTGTAAGTTACGACTGAAGACTCAATGTCACACTTTCTTTTCAATTTTTGGTTTAGATGATAAGGTAAATGAACATGTCTTTACTGGAAAAAGTGGCTAATTTGGCGAAGAGGAGGGGGTTTGTGTACCCATCTTCGGAGATTTATGGCGGAATTGCTGGAATGTGGGATTTTGGTCCTTTGGGCGCGGAGCTTACGCGAAATATTAAGAATGAATATTGGAAGACTATGGTGCGGGAGCGGGATGATGTGGTTGGAATTGACGCCTCTATTATTATGAATCCGCGTGTGTGGGAGGCCTCCGGGCATACGGAGGCGTTTTCGGATCCGCTTGTGGATTGCAAGAAGTGCAAAAAGCGTTTTCGGGCAGATCATATTGTAGATGATTTTGGTACGCTTGATCCTAGTGATTTTGTTGGTTTAGTTAATGAGGTATACGCCGATCCAAACACGAAACCGAAGTGTCTCGAATGTGGAGGGGATCTTACTGAACCACGCCAGTTTAATTTGCTTGTAGAAACATTTTTGGGTTCGGTTGAGGGCGCAAAAGAGAAGGCGTATTTGCGAGGAGAGATTACGCAGGGAGTACATACGAATTTTAAGCAGATTCTTGATTCTACGCGGGTTAAAATTCCTTTTGGCGTCGCGCAGATCGGGAAGGCATTTCGGAACGAGATTACGCCCGGCGGATTTATTTTTCGGTGCCGAGAGTTTGAACAGATGGAGTTGCAGTATTATGTAAAGCCGGATAAAAAAGCGTCACAGAAGACATTTGAAGAGTGGAAAGAGAAGCGCTTGCAGTGGTATTTGGATTTTGGTTTTTCAAAAAAGAATTTGCGGTTTAAGGAGCACGCGCCGGATGAGTTGGTGCATTACGCACAGGCGGCGTTTGATATTGAATATAATTTGGAAGGAGAGTGGAAAGAGATGGAGGGCGTTCATCATCGAGGGGATTGGGATCTTCGGCGCCATCAGGAATATTCCAAGAAAGACATGACGTATTACGACGAGGAAACGAAAGAGAAATACCTGCCTTATATCATAGAAACGTCCGCGGGGGTGGGGAGGGTCGCGCTTTTCGCGCTTTGCGAGGCGTATCACGAGGAGAAGTTGAAAGAGGGCGAAAAAAACGACGATACGCGGGTTGTGTTAAAACTGCATCCGAAGCTCGCGCCTTATAAGGTGGCGGTGTTTCCGTTGCTTGCCAATAAACCGGAGCTCGTTACTTTGGCAAAGAAGATTTATAATGATTTGAGAGGAAGTTTTATGGTTGCTTGGGATGAGAGAGGTAATGTTGGCAAGAGGTATCGGGCGCAGGACGAGATTGGCACGCCCTTTTGCGTAACGGTTGATTTTGAGAGCTTAGAAGGAAAAGACGTTACGGTGCGCAATCGTGATACAATGAAACAGGAGAGAGTTTTGATTGCCGAACTTTCCTCATACATTCAGTTGAAGCTTTCGTAAGTTTTTATGAAACGAATCATCCTTCTTTTTGCGTGTGTTACCCTCTTTGTTTTTGGAGGGTTTTTTCAGAGCGCGAGCGCGGCTGTTTCCGATCCGCCGAGCGCCGCTTTTCTTAGCAACGCGCTTAGCCTGCTAAAGAGTTTTCAGGCTCGTGTTTTTGAGATTCAAACGATGGTGCAGGATTTTGTCCGAAGAGCTTCTCAACAGCCCGTGGAACATGTATATCGGTACGCGAATCCGGCGTATTCGTTCGCTTTTAATTATCCCGAAGGATGGGCCTTGAGTTCTTTCCAGAACTCGCCATTCCGCGCTCGATTTGGTCTGCGAGGCAATAACAGTGTTTTATTGAGGGCGGTTCGGGGTTTTGAAAACTACTCATGGATTAATCTTCGTGGCGAGAGGTTTTTTTACAGCAAAGACCAGGGCAAGTGGTATTCTCAAGATGAGAATGTGATTCGCGCCACTACTCCTTGGGGAGAGACTTCTTTACGCAACCCGATTTTTCTTTTTTCGGAAGAGGATAAGGATTTTGCCTCTTTTACGTATGTTATTCCCCTTTCTTCTGATGTTGTTTTGGAGTTTTCGTTTGAGAAGTATTTTCTTGACGGGTCTTTTTCGGATGTTTCCTCAATTCGTAAGGAGATAGAAAAGGTTCTTTTGACCGTGTTTCCTCTTGAAAAGAGCTCTTCATACCTTTCTCTTATTTCTCCTTCTTCCGGCGAAACGTTTGCTCCTTTTCACGAAACAAGGATTCGCTGGGAATATTCAGGTCTTTCGGAGAGCGTTTCCAAGATTCAGCTTGTCGGGGAAGGCGCCTCACGGCTTATTACGCTCTTACCGGCGCGGAGAGGAGTTTTTGGTTCGGATACCTATTCTTTTGAAGTTCCTTCAGAAACGGGAACATACGTTATTCGCGTTTGTAACGGGTCGGTGTGCGGAGAGAGTGGGGAGTTTTTAATCGCGACGTCCGCTGACACAGCAACAACTTCATCTTTGCCAGTTCAGGCGCCATGATAATTCAAGCTTATGAGGCAGTTTACTTTTCATACTCTTCCTAACGGATTACGCGTTCTTTTTGTTCCCCGAAAAGAAAGTTTTACCACGACGGTTATGGTTTCCGTTACGGTTGGTTCAAAACATGAAACCAAGGAAATAAACGGCATCTCGCATTTTTTGGAGCATATGTGTTTCAAGGGCACGGAGAAGAGGCCAACCTCAATGCATATTGCTTCCGAGCTTGACGGGTTGGGCGCGCAGTACAACGCGTTTACTTCTCAAGAATCAACCAGTTATTACGCGAAGGTGAAGAATGAATTCTTACCGCAGGCGCTTGATGTGATTTCCGATATTTATCTTCATCCCGTGTTTTCTCCCGCGGAAATTGAAAAAGAGAAGGGCGTTATTGTTGAGGAGATTAATATGTATGAGGACATGCCTTCGCGGAGAGTGCAGGAGCTTTTTATGGAGCTTGTGTATGGAGACCAACCGGCGGGATGGGGAATCGCGGGAAGAAAGGATGTTGTGCGCGGTTTGCAACAGAAGGATTTTATTGATTATCGTTCCAAGCATTATATTCCCGCGTCCACCGTTGTCGCTGTTTCTGGCGGATTTGATTCAAAGCTCGCGCTTAAGGAGATTCACCGCCATTTTGGTGCGCTCGCGAAGAAAAGACAGGTTTCGCGCGCGAAAGTGAGAGAAAAACAGTTACAACCGAAGGAGCTTATTAGTTTCAAGGATTCCGACCAGACGCATCTTGTGTTGGGATTTCGGGCGTTTTCTTTTTTTGATAGGAGGAAGTACGCCCTAAAGGTACTCGCCGATATTTTGGGAGGAGGCATGAGTTCGCGCTTGTTTCATAAGATTCGGGAGGAATTGGGAGCCGCGTATTACGTTCGTGCTTCGGATGATTTGTATTCCGACCATGGAATTTTTGAGATGTCCTCGGGAGCCCAGCACGCGAAGGTGACGGAAGTTATTTCCGCGATGCTTCAAGAGTGCGGACGGCTGACAAAAGAACTTGTGTCTCCGTCGGAATTGCGGAAGGTGAAGGACCATCTTGTCGGCTCCATGTTTTTGTCGCTTGAAACGTCGGAGGATATCGCGTATTTCTACGCGGGACAGGAGATTGCCGGGCTCCCTCTTTCCAATCCGTCAGAAGTCGGGAGGCGCATTTCTTTGGTTACGGCCGAGGATGTCCGCGCGGTTGCCCGCGCTCTTTTCCGCGATGCCCGCTTGAATCTCGCGATGATAGCCCCATTTAAAAATAAAAGTTTTAAGGATATACTTAGCGTGAAGTAGAGAGGTAAATTTTAGATTTTTGATTTGATGGAAGAAAAGTATCATTTAGAACTAAGTTGGCAGGCATTGTGGAGGATATTTGTTTTTATTCTTCTTATTTTTCTTTTGTATATTTCTCGGCAGGCGATTGGAGTGCTCGCGGTCGCAATCGTGGTTGCGGCGGGGCTTGACCCGATTATCTTTTTTTTGGAGAAGCGGGGAGTTCACCGTTTGCTTGGCACGGTTTTGATTTTTCTTTTTACTCTTCTTTTGTTTGCCAGCGTATTGTATTTTATTCTCCCTCTTTTAGTTACGGAGGCCGTTGGTTTTTTAGGAGATTTTAATCAGGCGATTTCCACTCTTTTCGGCATTAGTTTTCCCTCCTCATTTATCAAGGGGGTTAGCACGAATTTAAGCAGGGTGCTCGGTTTTCTGCAGGCGAATCATATTTCCGTTACCGTCGCCATTTCGCAGATTCTTTCCAAATCTATTCTTGTTCTCGCGACGCTCGCAATCTCTTTTTATCTCGCGGTTGAAAAAAACGGAACGGAACGCTTGCTTCGTATTATTCTTCCGGGCATATATGAAAAGCCTGTTCTTTCGGTTTTTGCCCGGTTTAAGGTGAAGATTCGGCGATGGCTTGGAGCGCAACTCGCTCTTAGTATTCTTGTTGGAGTTGTCGTGAGCATCGGGATGTGGCTTTTGGGAGTTCGATATCCGCTTGTGTTGGGAGGACTCGCGGCGCTCTTTGAGATTGTTCCGATTATCGGACCTGTTCTCGCTGGCACCGCCGCTTTTTTGGTTGCTGTTCCCGAATCGTTCGCGCTTGGCATGTACGCCGTGCTTTTTTTCGTTATTGTTCAACAGTTGGAAAATCATATTCTTATTCCCGTTATCATGGGGCGCACAATGAAGCTTCATCCCGTGATTGTTATTATTTCTCTTCTCGCGGGAGGCAGGGCTGCGGGGTTTGTGGGAGTTCTTTTGGCCGTTCCGATTGCTATTTTTGTCCAGGAAACCTTCAACTATATCGCTGAACGGAAGCAGATTGAATAATGAAGTATATTGATTGCCATACGCACGCGCAGTTTGCGGCGTTTGAAAAGGATTACAAAGAGGTGATTGGGAGAGCGTTAGATAATAACGTTTTTTTGGTTAATGTGGGGACGCAGAAAGATACTTCCTGGAGAGCGGTAGATATCGCTCATGAGTTTCCATCGGGCGTTTACGCGACGGTTGGGGTGCATCCGATTCACGTACACGCCTCGTTCCATGACGAGCAAGAACTCGGCGTGTCGCGGACTGACGCGGAAGTGAACGCTGACTCACGCGGAAGTGGATTTACGAGCCGAGCGGAGGAGTTTGATTATGAGTATTATAAGAAGCTGGCGATGGATGATAGGGTGGTTGCGGTTGGGGAGTGTGGACTGGACTATTACAGGATTGAGGATTTAGGATTAAGGATTAAGGAAAAACAACGAGAAGTTTTTGTGAAGCATATTGAGTTGGCGTATGAGGTGAAAAAGCCGCTGATGATTCATTGTCGCGATGCTTATGAGGATCTTTGCGAGACCTTAATTTCTAATTCCAAATTTCTAATTTCTAATCCGGGCATTGTCCACTTTTTTAGAGGGACGAAGGAAGACGCGCGGAAACTTTTGGATATGGGATTTTATTTTACGTTTGGCGGGGTTATTACCTTTGTTCGGGATTATGACGAGATTGTGAAGTGTATTCCAATGGACAGGATTCTTTCGGAGACAGACGCTCCCTATGTAACGCCCGCGCCGTATCGGGGGAAGTCCTTCGGTGGCACTCAGGGTAAACGAAACGAGCCGGCGTATGTTATTGAGGTGGTGAAGAAGCTCGCGGAACTTAAGGGAGTTTCAGTTGAGGATGTGAAAGACAAGATTTGGGAGAACGCGAGACGAGTTTTTGATTTTTTAAGTTGATAAGTTATTGTGTGAGGCTCTTTTTTTCTCACCTGTACAAAAAATGTTTTATATGTTATATTTATTTAAAGGTCAAAATTAATTATCTCATCACATAATGAAGAAAGGTTCAAATGTAGTTATCGTTTTGGTTGTGATTGTGTTGATTGCTGGCTTGGGATACTGGTATATGCAGCGCAATAAGGCGCAGGAGACAGGAACATTGCCAGAAGAAGGCGTTCCCGCCGATTCCGGTCTTCCGGTAACAGACGCGGAAGTTCCAATTGTGGATGCTCCAGTAGCACCGTAACCCCATTACAAGGCGACCACAAGTTTGCTTCGTGGCTTTTATCTTGATGTTACATTGATGGTAGTTTTCTTGTAACGGGGTAAACCCCATTACAAGGCGACCACAAGTTTGCTTCGTGGCTTTTATCTTGATGTTACATTGATGGTAGTTTTCTTGTAACGGGGTAAACCCCATTACAAGGCGACCACAAGTTTGCTTCGTGGCTTTTATCTTGATGTTACATTGATGGTAGTTTTCTTGTAACGGGGTAAACTTTTTACGTTTTTAGAATTCAAACCGCCCTCCAATACTTGAAGGGCGGTTTGAGTTTTAAGGACTTAGTCCTTTTAGAGTTTCCTAAAATCCGAGGAAGCCTTTTACTGATCCAAGGAGTGATTCTATCGCGGACGCGGATTGGGATGACTGATAGGGGATAAAGGCTCCCGGTTGTCCGTTTGTCGTTCCTTGAGTTTCAATTTCTTGGATTCTTCCCTCGAGTTTTTGTTCAAGAGATTGCATCTTTTTCCGCAAATCTGTGTTTACGGTTCTGGATCTTCTTAATTTTCCGAACAGAGAAAAGAGTTCTTTGTTTATTTCACTTAGCGCCATATTTGCTTCTCTGAAGTCGCCCGCGGAAATTGCTTCATACGCGGGAGAGATAACTTCCGTGACAGCCTGTTTTATTTCGGCGTTTTTAATTCTTTTTAACTGCTTTGTGATTTCCCGAAGTTGTTGAAGCACGCCATACATTTCTCCCGGGTGCGTGCCTTCATATACGACTTGAAGGTATTCTCTCGCGCCTTCCGCGTCTTCTTCGGACAAGGCGCTTTTCGCGCCGCTTACCGCGTTTTTGACTTCCTCAATTTTTGACCGGACGAGGCCCATATCCACGCCATCTGCCTGAAAGGTTTTTGCCGCGATGAGCTTTTCCAGGCGGGCGAGATCTTTTTCCATCTTGCTTATTTCTGCCGGCATTTCAATCTTTGCTCTCCAGACATTTATCTTTTCCCAGAGTTCGGCGTCGTAGAAGTCCTGAAGGGCTTCACGAGAACCTTCTTTAATTCCCGCCGCGTACGTGCCGAGTTCAGTTAAGAAGTTTTGCAGTTCCGCGGTTTCGTTCGCAAGCGTGGTTTTTTTCGCGGTCTTTTTTAGCAGTTGCCCAGCCTGCCTTTTTAAATCGCTAATTTGTTTTTGCGCCTGCTGAATTTCGCGGGGATCTACGTATTCTCCCGGGTCTTCTCCTTCTTCCTCAAATTCATTTTCTTCGTTTCCAAAAGGATTTTGGAGCTGTGTTTCTCCTTGATTTATGCCCCGGCTTTCCGTTTGACTTCCTTTTTCTTGATTAAAGAAAGGTGTGGGTTGTTGTTTTTGGTTCCCCTGATTGAAGAAGGGCGTTGGTCCTTGCCTGTTTTGTTGACCAAAGAAAGGCGTCGGCTGTTGTTTCTGGTTTCCTTCATTAAAGAAGGGAGTTGGTTGTTTTCCTTGATTTTTGAATTGAGGCTGTCCCTGGAACTGGCCTCCCGGAAATTGTCCCTGCTGTCCATTCTGAAACTGTTCTTCAAATTGTCGCGGAGGAAATTGCCCGCCTTGAGGAGGAAAACCTCCTTGTTGTGGAAATTGTCCATTTCCGCTTGGGGGTGGGAAGAATCCTTGGTTTTCAGGGAAGGGAGGCTGGCTTCCGAAAGAGGGCTCTCCGCCTCCTTGTGGTTGTGTTGGTTGCGAGAATGACCCTTCGCTTGGAGGAGGCAATTGTTGTCCTCCGAAGTCTCCCTGTGGCGGGGGCGGAAGAACTCCGCTCGCGTCTTGCGCAAAGATGCTTATGGGCGCGATGAGCGTTCCCGCGAGCGTAAGTGTGAATATATATTTTTTCATTGGTTTATTTTTTGGGTTTTAGTCTTTTTCTTCCGACCTTTGGTTAGTTTGCCATTAGTTCTATTATTCTAGCATTTTTTGCTTTGTGTGTGTGTGAGTGTGCTATACTAGGAGAAAATAATAAGGTCGGGTATGAGACACAGGTTGAATTCGGAAATGTTATAGTATGATGAGGGGAAATAATGAGGTCGAGTTTAAAAATAAATTAAAATATATACATTTATGAAAAAAATTTTTCTTTTCGCGGGGGTTGGAGTTTTATCTTTTGTTCTTTTCGCGGGATCGGCGCGCGCGTCAGTACTTGATGATCTTTTGCGGCAAGCTAATCAGCTTCAAGAGGTTGTCGCCAGGCTTAGAGCTCAAATAGAAGCGCAGAGGACGACACAGCCGAGCGTGATTGTCGCGCCTACGATAGCGACACAAGCAACAACGGGTTCGGGTGGAGCGCTTGGTTTTGTGACGCTTGATGAGTTGCCCGGGAGCCCTAGGGCTTCGTGTGAGATGCCAGCGCTTTCTCGGGGAAGCAGAGGAAATAGCGTGTATCTTTTGCAGATGTATTTAAAACAGAACGGCAATTATCCTGAAGGACTCATTACGGGTTTTTATGGAAGTTTGACGGAGAAGGCGGTGCGGAGTTTTTCGATCAGTCAACGGGATGATTCGATCAATCAACGGATAGAAGATGCTATTACTAAAGATCTTGGAAGATATTTCCCGGAGTGTAGTGGTCAATCAGAAACTCGAAATGTAGTTTCTGACGATTTTGTTTCTGTTACGTCTCCATACGCAGGCCAATTTGTTAGGATTGGAGACGTGTTAGAGATTAAGTGGTTGGCTAAGAACGATTCTTCTCCTCATGCTTATTTTGATATTGAATTTGGCGCTGACAGAGTGCCTGCTGCGTTTCAAGCCACTGGAAGTAACATTATTGCGCAAAATGTTTATTGTTTAGGTGAGACGTGTTCGTATAAGTGGACTGTTCTTGAAAAATTTTTGGGATTTGAGAATCCCATTATTGTTGTTCGGGATAAAAAGAGTGGAATTAGCGGGAGGTCAAAAGCTTTTCGGATTGATTCGGGTTCTGTTTCAACGGCGAAGTCTATTGGGGTGATTTCCCCGAATGGAGGAGAAATTTTGAAGGCGGGTGAGACGCGAACGATTCAGTGGAATGCGACCAATATTGATAAGGTGGCAATTGAGGTGTGTTACAGCGCTGGTTGTTCACAGATTGCTCCTGCCGTGCAGGCCTCGCTTGGGAAATATCAATGGTATATTGATCCGAATGCGCTTTATATTCCCGGTTCGACGTTCAGAATACGAATTAGTGAATCTGGAGCTAAGGAATTGAAGTGGGGTGAGTGGGATGAGTCGGATAGGGTGTTTACGATTACCACCACTTCTTCTGTTTCAACGCCGACCATTACGATTACTTCCAATCCTCGAGCGGATAGCGCTGGCAACGTAACCATTAAGCAGGGAGACAAAATTACTATCACGGGCGTGCCGTCAAATCTTTCAGGAAAGATGTTGGCGGACTATACTCGATCGTTTTTCTTTGACTCCGGATTTTATCCTGATTGCTCGAATACTGATTGGGTTATGACCTGTACTAGTAGCCAAATTGGAACAAGCAACTTTTATATCACGATATACAAGGACGGTCAGATATACCAATCAAATCTAATTAAAGTAACGGTGGTAGCTTCAACGCCAACATTCACGTTTGCGTATCCTGCAGGCGGTGAGGGTTTTCTTTCGGACGCGACATATACGGTAAAATGGAGCACAAATTCAACGGCTTCAACGGTAAGGCTCTTGTTGTACAAGGGTGGGATTTTAGTAACCACAAATACTTTTGGGAGTAATCCTTTTGCTGACGTGCCTAATACAGGTTCTTATAACTGGTTAATCCCAAAAACCTTGGCTGATGGGAACGATTATTCATTACGGATTTTTGATCCATCAGATCTATCCGATTTATTCTCAAGACGCATGATTGAAAGCGTCAAGTTTTCCATTCAAGCGGGGTATTATGTTACGCCCGTAGGATCTCCTAAGCCTAAGAGCATTTTGTTCGCGGGACAGGTTTATTCTATGAATTGGAGCGGAGGGATTAATCAGTATGGCGATATCTACCTTGTTGGTCATAAGGCCGGTAAGCACGATGTTTTAAAGGTAGCTTCAAGTGTGTCCCTTAAGGAAGGTCTCTTTAATTGGACTGTGCCGGCTAGTTCAGAGCTTGGCAAGGAGGCGTTTACGATAGAATTTAGAGATTCGTCCGGCAGATACGCGGAGATGGGGAAGTATTTCAGCGTGTTTAAGGACGGCGACGCGGACGGCGATGGTCTTGTAAATTGCGTTGATAAGGCAATAGTTGATTCTTCCGACGGCAGTTTGATATCAATATCTGATGCCATGAGACTTAGAGACACTACTTATCTAGTAATGAGTTGTCCCGTCTCAAGTGGAGCATCTTCTGGTACCAGCTCTTACTTCGCTTCTATCCTCGGCGCTATGCAGGCGCAACTTGACCGCGCGGCGGAGATTTTGAAAGGATTGTCCGAAAGGGTGGGAAGATGATTTCTTGGTATCACTAAAAACCCGTTCGGTTTCGTCGGACGGGTTTTTGGTTTGAAGTTTTTATTTGAGAATGATAGGATGGGCTTATGTTGAATGATCAGGTAGTTACAATACAAGAAAAGATTAGGCCTGTTTTGCAAGAAGCCGGTATAAGCCGAGCGGGTCTTTTTGGTTCGTGCGCGAGAGGAGAGATGAACGAGGCGAGCGATGTGGATATTTTGGTGGAGCCGCCGGAAAAGTTCACCCTTTTTAGTTTGTCCGCGCTTCAGCGTCGTTTGGAAAATGTTTTAGGACGGGACGTTGATGTCGTCACATATCGATCGCTTCACCATCTTTTACGAGACAGGATTCTTGCGGAAGAGTTGTCGCTTTCTATTTATGGATAAAGACCCGAATATTTTCTTGCGTCATATTTTAGAAAGTATTGAAGCGATTGAAAATCATATGGCTGGTATTTCATGGGATGATTTTGAGTAATCTCTTAAATCACAGGATGCAGTTGCCCGGCGATTAGAAATAATCGGTGAAGCGGTTAAGAATTTATCCGATGAATTTAAGGCGCGACGTGTTGATGTTCCATGGAAAGATATCGCAGGTATGAGGAATAATGTTATTCACGAGTATTTTAATGTGGACATAAAGTTGGTTTGGGATACGGTACGGGATGATTTGCCGAAGCTGAAGGAACAAATTAAAGAGATGCTTGGATAGTAATCAATCACCCTATCTCACCTTTCTTCCCTTGATGTGTCGGTTGAAGATGGAAATGGTAAGGTTTTAGGTCGGGCGGCCTTGAGAAATATAGCAGGGCAAGAGATGTGTTTGCCATCGTATTTTTCTGTGACTGTTAGCTATAGTAAATCTGGTTTGAAAGTCGGTAATCTTGTTTTTGTAAACGAGAATACCAGTGGCAGGCCGGATGCAAAC
>Ga0209541_10005646_pt1 | contig 21742 bp, 19 predicted proteins | sample RifCSPlowO2_01_FD_184027 | JGI IMG/M metagenome (GOLD analysis project Ga0209541, IMG submission 184027) | Groundwater microbial communities from Rifle, Colorado - Rifle CSP2_plank lowO2_0.1 (SPAdes) (version 2) | ecosystem: Environmental > Aquatic > Deep subsurface > Groundwater | place...
AGATGGCGCCTAATTTTCTGTTTGTTTGTAGTTTCATTATTTTATTTCCTTGCCAAAATTAACAATAAAGTAAGTTAGATCAACGGCGTTAACTACGCCGTCACCATTCACGTCCGGTGTTTTTCCTGTATCAAGTAATTGAATTTCCGCAGTTTCATTGCCATATTCTTCCATCGCCATCAACAGGTCCGCCGCATTAATAATACCATTATCGTCTAGGTCAAAACTTTCCAATTGGATCGTGCTGGGGTTGGTAGCCGAGTCTATATCGTTACTCTGGTGACAGTTGATAACATCTCCAGATAGCTCATTATTTTGTTTTAATGTTATGGAATAAGCGGCAGTAATATCACTGCGGATCTCTTTGGTGGGGCAGCTACAACTGGCCACATGCTTGTAGTCTGTGAAAGGATTATCCGTAGAATAAAGATCGACATCGCAGCTAACATATCTTGTCTCGTCCTCCCGAATTGTGTATGATTTTGACCCCGATTTGTATTGATTTCTATTCTCAAGTTCGAAGGCGGCTAAGCTGGCATAACAGCCACCGTCTCTGGTGCGACATAGCTCTGGATAGACTCTAATTTGAGAATACTGTTTATTTGATGTCAAACTGAATGTGAGATTATTTTCTCTTCGTAGTATGGGAAGCCGGGGAGCGTTGTCATTTTGCTTACAGCAATAACCGCTACCTACAGGAATCGGTTCATAGTTATCGCCATGGGCATCTTTACAATACGTTGCGGCGCTACAAGAAGCTTCCGGTATTCGTCTGGGATCAAAAGGTGAGCCGGGCTTAGTTCTTAACCCTTTAGAACCCTCAGGACAACTACCTGGCAATATTGGATCACCGCCATCAGCAGCGCATTGGTCGCCGGGTGAAACTACTGGCGAAGGAACGGTTCCGCCACCGCCGGGTCCTGGATTAGAGGGTGGGGGAGGGTTGCCACCACCGCTGCCGTTCATGTCGCAGCAGGCGTTGTTTGAGGGGCCGCACCAGCCAGCGAACGTACCATAGGTTTCGCCGGATTGGGTGCGGGCCTGGTCACACCGGGCTTGGGGATTCCTCTCGAATTCACTGTTATTGGCGGCGGTCCCGGTGCATTTTCGTTGGTCTGGTGGCCAGCAAGCGCCCGGGCCGCCGCCTTCACCACCACCGTCTTTCTTAAACTTACAGCAGAGGTAGGAACTGTTGCCGATTTTTTCGCTTTGGGCGCCGCAGGAATTGCCGCCATCTTTCTTACAGGCGCTACAGGTTGTTGCGGTGTCACAGGTAACTTCTGGGTCTGTTTTGAGTACTACGGCAATCTTAGTGGTTTCCCCTGGCTTGATAGTAATATCTTTACTCCCGTCACAGCGGTTGGCAACTTCCAGATAGTTGCTGGGGATATCGAAGTCGAGGTGATAATTCCCGGCGGAAATATTCTCGAAAATAAACTCGGAGCTGTTTTCGTTATTGACACGGGAATTATCACGAATCCCTCTCGATTGCTTTTCGGGGCCGTCAATTTCCACTCTAAATTTCTCGATCCAGCGATAAGCTCTCCAACCACTACTTTCACCGCCATACTTGGGATGCGGTGGCGCTTTGCGGAAGACACTGTCATAGTCACAACTGGCTGGTTCTCCATCCTCGTGCATAGCGACAATGACTTCAAGATTGCCTTTACCACTCATTGGAGCATCGGGGTCTTCTTCTACAATCCAGCCGTATTCAAGATCGGTACCACAGGTGACTCGGAGATTCTGGAAAATCTCTGGTTGATAAAGACTATTGGCATTGGCGGAGGAACCGGAGGTGTATGTGGGACATGAGGGGACGTTCTGATTATTACTTTTACATTCTTGACGGAGAACCTTGTATCCGGGAGCGATTAGTTTTACTGAAGCGAGGGCGTCGTGGCCAAAACCTTTTTCGGTATTGAAATCAACTAGATTATTAACGTTCGTATTAATTCTACCTGAATTATTACCTAGGTTATTAAAAGTTTGGGTGGCAACGGGAATGTCGCCGTTGTCGAAGCGCTGCTTGTTGTTGTGAGTTCCGGCCACTGATCCTTTGCCATCTAATGTCGCAACGTAATTGCCTTGGACGTCTTTGACATAGGCTATGGCTTTAAAACTACAACCACACGTTCGTGACGCGTCTACTTCAAAGTCGCGCTTTGCACCTGGACGGACGAAAAGCTTTCCAGTAACATCTTCGCTTTGGGACCAGTAGGGCGTGCCGCTATAAACGGCTTGCGTGCCCTTAATTTCATACATTTTTTGCGCGTCAAGATTCCCCCCATTGGGCCCCTGGGAAATACGGTAGCGGTAAATCCAGGTGCTATCTGTATTTGAATCGTCAAGCCAGATGCCGTTGGTTTGGGGTGTGGAGCCGGAACTCCGCATTGGATTATCAGTATTACAAGTGGCGCCGTCACAATAAATCAGTCTCACCGAATCAGGTTTTTGACAGGAATAGACAGAAATGATTCCTTCGATTGTATTTGGAATCAGTGGTCTTTGTTCGGCAATGATGGGAGTGATCGTCGGCGAGACAACAATCCCGGTGACACCAGCAGGAGGAGTGATGCCACTGCTTGAGGTTCCTGGCTGACAGACACCTTTATTTTTGAAATCAGAGAGACGGATTTTGGCAAACGGCCTACCGCCACGGAAGGTTCCTGAGTAATTAAGATACACGTCCGGGCAATATGTGTCGCTGAGATCCCTGCCGAAGGTGGCAACAAGTGAAACCCGCCGTCCCTGAGCGCTAGAGCTGTTAAGTTTTGCTTCTCCCGTTTCCGTATTGGTGTATTCACATGGAGCGGGGAAGCCGAATCCGGCATCGAATTTACCCGTGGTAATATGTTCATTGGAATCGTTGTCAAGCAGCTGGCCCGAGGCGTCAACTACTGATACCGTGTAGCGCTCAGTCCCTGAGCTGATATGGGTACCAAAACACAGTCTCGCTTCGACGTCAACGCTACGCTTGTCAATGGGATCGACATCGACGCTGCCTTCTTCAATGCGAACATCGCCAAAGGGGACACTAGCTTGCGTATTTGTAACCAAATTGCGATTATTAATAGCAATGCCGACCGTGGCGGCAATAACGGCAAAAACGCCCACACCAGCTAATAGAAGTCCGGAAACGGAGCCTCGTTGTCTTTTCATGCTATACATTTATAGTAGAGAAATACCAATCGGAAGTCAAGCCGATCCCGGAGCGGTTAGAGTTGGTCGATGACCAGGGTGTAGTCAAGGGCGTCGACCCGGGAATCATTGTTGATATCTCCCTCGATATTGCTGCCGCGCCTGCCGTACGATTCGATAACGATCAGCAGATCAATCGTATTGCAGGCGCTATCATCGTTTAAATCGCAGGTTTTAAATTTCGCCGGCACCGTATTCATTATCGTTGCATCATTTTGAACAGCGATTCTTCTCTTCTTAACAACCCAACCCAGATCTAGATCCATGTTACAGCCCAGTTTTATACCAGAAATGATATCCAGATTTCCATTAGTATCAGCCTCACAAAGCCATTGACCCGTTTCTCGAGTGGTACAGAGCTTGATTTCTTTTTTGACCACATCATATTGGCTGCTGTCGTAGTAAAGTTTGAGATTAGTGGCCGCTCCTTCCGGATAAACTTCATCTGCCTCCGGAAAGGGGACAAAGGCCAGCTCGCTCGCATACATCGCATACCGAGCGAGCTGGCCGCGATTAAACGCGATTGCCGCCCGCCCTGAACCAGAAACCATATGTCGAGTGTCGCTTAATCCCCAAAGAGAGACATCAGCATCCTCATCGTCAATAACCAAAGCCGCTTCCTTCCCATTCCCTAAAAGCTCATTAACGTACACCGAGAGATTAAGGGGACACAAGGGTAGGGAATAGGTGTTTTCTGTAACATTATCAATAGTTTCTGCTCGCGGTAAAGTACTCAAGAAAGCGCCGCTTTTCAAAAACGATGCCCCAATCACCAAAGTGAGAGTAATGAAGATAAGCAAGGAGAGAAGTAAAACTGATGTCGCTGCCGTTGATTTCACAATTACTTGGTTTCCGTGGAAACTACTGTGCCAAAGTCAGAAAAGATTTCGGTTACATCGAGAGAGTTAACGATCTTGTCGCCATTGACATCTTCGGCAATGTTTTCCCCACGGGCAAAGTAGTTATCAAAGACGAGGAACAAATCGACGCTGTTAATCACGCCATCCTTGTTAACATCCTTGGACCTTAGTGAATTGGCCAAGTTAAGCTCCGCCACGGGACAAGAGTTTAATTTGGCGCTTATCTTACTCATGATATCGGAAAGGTTACCTCCTGTAGAGATGGCAGTATTGGTAGAAAAGACCCATTCATCATTCGAGGCGATTTTCTTAAGAAGATCTATGTAGACCTTGGCTGCGTCAGCGGTGCCTGGATCACCTGGTGCAAAAGTACCGTAACCAATAGCGGCTAATGTCTTATTCTTCCCTTTAAGCCCATTCGCCTGAGTCAAGATTTTTGCTTCAGCTGATGGTTGGTTTGGGTCACCAGGTTGACTATTGGGAAGTCCATCGGAAAGAAGAATCACCATGGGACGTCTTGTACTGTCTTCTCGATTAGTAACGAGATCATTCGCCAGCTTAAGTCCACATTCGATACAGGTGCCTTCTCTGACCTTTGATCTTAGTTCAGTAGTAATAATACGCTGAATACCGTCCAAGCTCGCTGTAAATGGACTTAATACCGCTGTGGTTGAGGGATATTGAGGATGAGTCTGACTATACGCTGGATCAGAGTTAAAGTTTACCAGTGCGACACGACTATTGGTACCACTATTTTTTATTGCCTCAACGTATGAATTTAGATTGGCGATTGCCGCATCAACTTTATTACCCTGACCGGCATAAGGATCGGGAAAATTTGCCATAGATGTAGAAGTGTCTATGACGAATACATAATCTAAATCTAGTTTACATTTTTGCAGAGTCCAGCCATAAACAATGTCATCACCACACTGGATATTAAAGTTTCCAATTTCACGGTCAGTTGTATCTCTTACATCAAGAGGAACCCCATTGACAATGCTCTGGCAAGCCGCCTTACCAAAAGGCACATTATCACAGCGTAGAATCTCATTGCCTTTGTACGGCGACGCCTGTTGATTAGATACAAGACTGTACTCCTCTTCGTCCCAGAAAAGTCTCGCAAACGCATTTCGCTCACCATTAGAATACAGCTCAGCGGAAACTGTTCCTGGCTCACCGATCACAATTCCAGAAGTGCTACTGAAATCAGTAGGGTCTTGTCCTTGTTGGAGGGGGAAGTTGATATTTACTGGCCTGACATAGAAATCTCTCGTTATCATGCCTGGCGTAGGGCTAGGTTGTTTGACCTTAAGCTGTAAACGCTTAAACTTTGTTTTAGTTGTCGCTGTATCTACTAGCAAATCAACAGGAGCAACCTTGTTTCTAGCAGTCATCTGTCTGTTGTTAGCCGTGCCCCAAAGAGCCCCTTTCTTCAATTCAGACGGATTGATGGGTTTAACTGAGTGACAAATATTAGTTGCTAAGTCGTAGTCAGTACATTCCTGGACATAGGCGTAAGAATTAAACGTACATGCCTGAGGTGGAACTGTTGGCGGGGGAGTGACCGTTTTTGGTGGATTACAAGCTAACGGCTTACTAGAACAGTTAGCGTCGCCGTCAATACAGCGAGAGGGTAAACATTGACATTTGGCTGACCCATCCTTACAGGGACCAACGATTCTAAGACCTCCTCCGCTCTGGCCACCATTATTGTCTCCGGGATTTTGCTGTGTGGCTTTGGTTGGAGTTGGACCATTGACAGTTTCGAAACATCTCACGGTTGGGTCTCGAGGATCGTTACAAGTCACTGTGGGATTTTTCGTACTACAGTTTTCAAAACAAGCGGCACTCAATGGAACTGGTGTAATTGTTGGCGTCGTTGGAGTTGGAGTGATAATAGTACAACCCTTTTTCCCGATGGCTTTTTGGGAATAGCGACTGGTGACGCCAGCGAGTTTGGCATCGAATTCAAAATAAAATTCGGCATCATCGGCACCAAAGGCAAATTCACGGGGATAGACAAAGTAGTGGATTCCTTGTCCCCTCCAAGATGAGAGACGACTGGTTCCACTGACGACGGAGATAACGATGTCTCCCTGATTTATTTTGAAATCTCTGACCAAATCGGCGTTTGAGTATATTTTGGTAGGATCATAGTCAATCTGAATACCTTGAGCTCTTCCCGAGCAGCTACTACCGATAACTAATCCGAGAGGACTGTTACCATTTTTGTCGACATTAAAAACCTGGGTACCTATCGGCGCTCTTAGTTCCAGCTTCCTTATTACTGGGTCTGAAGTACAAGTAAACTTGGCAGCACAGACTAAAGACTGAGAACCCTCGAACCAGCTAGACTTAAACTCTTTATTAATTGGCGTGGGGGTTGGCGCTGAGGTAATTGGGCCTTGAGTTGGTTGCTGGCCAGATTGTCCACCGCTGGCTGCCTGGGGTGCCGTGTTTACCGGTCCGACCTGTCTGCTGACTTGGGCGCCAACAAATAGACCGAACCCAATAACAGCCATTGAAACAATGGTCAAAAGCGTGGCGACTTCGCCTCGACGATGGTTCATTTTCGGTAATAAATACATGCGACGTTATTGCGTTACTGTGATCTTGGTTTCTTCAGCTGAACCCAAAGTATTGACGCCATTTTTCGCGGTTATGGTGAGGTCTCGGTCAAAGGAAAGCGTTCCTTCTCCGGTGGCCAATGCCTCAAGGGTAAAAGAGAAGACGTCACCCGTTCTTAGATTGGTCGGATCGCTAGGGCTGACAGTTCCGGACATAATTACCTGCCCATTGCCAACTTCACTTCTCAAAATATCATCGTATACAGTGCCATTAACAATGTTTGAGGCTCGAAACATTTTGGGATCAAAATTAACAATGACGTCAACTGCCTGCACCGGAGTTTGCGAGAGGGAAACAGTTACAGTTGTGGTGGCGCCAACGGATAACTGAGCCGGGTTGGCGGCCATAGTTAAACTAGTGGCATCAGCATTTTGTGCTGTTTGAGAGGTCTCGGACTTCTTTCCTGGAATAGTGAGCAGGGAACCGCCTTTCTTTGCCATGTAGGTGCCAATAAGAATCGCAAAAACAAAAACGAAAACCAAAATTCCCATTATGGCTATCTTTCGGTCTGGCTGGAGCTTGTGAAAATCAGTTACATCTTTTGATACGTCACTCATGTCATTCATTCTACCCATACCGCTTTTTATTTGTCAAGGACTAAAACACAAACAACCATCTCTTATTGTGAAAAAATTGTCGATCATGTACCATCTTCATATATGTTTAGTGGAAGAAAGCGCCTACTATTGATACCAGTTTTTTTACTTTTCTTTTTATGCTCCGCTACCAAAGTTCAGGCGGCTTTTTTTTATCTAGAACCAGAGGCGGTTTCGGAGAAGCCGGGAACTCAATTCTCGGTTAAAGTCAAGATTAATACGGAAGGTAAGGCGCCTAAAACGGCCGAAGCGGTGATCTTGTATGACGATTCTCAGTTGAAACTGGTGCGCGTTGATGAACCAGCGGAGAGTGAGAAGTTTTTTCCCATTTTTCTCAAAAAAATTCAGAATAATAAGGTTAACGTCGGCGGCACCATCAGTTTTGGCGGTACGGAAGGTAAGTCGGGAGCAGGATTAATTGCTACCCTCGTTTTCGAAGGCGTGATTGAAAGCACTAATGTGGTGACTTTTTTATGCAACCCGGGTCGGGATACCACTGATACCAACATTAATGTTGGTCGGGGACCGGATGGTGATGTGGTGGAATGTGGCAAGGTTAATGAGGGATCATATGTGATTACTGGTCAGGGCTCAGCCCCAACGGCCACGCCCCGGCCGACTGTTTCTGGCGGGCCGACCGCAACGCGAACGCCAACGCCACGATTTAGCCTAACACCAACCAGAACGCCGACCCCCACAACTATAGTCAGTGCTTCACCAACTAGTACGAGGACCCCGACCCCGACTCCCTCGGTAGTGTCGGGGACACCAACGCCATCACCAACGCCCTCGACACTGCCGGCAACTGGTATACTGAGAACTACCGGCACGGCAGTCGGCATTGGCATGATGTTCGTAGTTATTAGTCTAGTAGTCAAAGCGCTGATACTCTAGGGGAGTATCTTTAATATGATTAACATTGCCAAATTAAAACAAGATAGGAAACGCTTTTGGGGTCTGGTTATTCTGGTGATTCTTTTGCCACTGGTGATCGCGAGCGTCTTTGTGGCTAATCGACTTCAGCCCCGGGCCGAATCGGCTTCAAAACCCAACGATATTAAAACTAAGCGGCTTACGGGAAACTCCTTTCAGATTTCCTTCTCTACTGATCTGCCGATAAAAGCGACAGTGGATTGTTCTATCGGTATTACTGGTGCCAAATTCCGTTGCGCGGAAGATGCGACTGCGGAAACCGTTCACAAAATATCTAACAATGATCTCGAACCGCCGGTGAATCTTAATCCGGGACTCGGCTACTATGCTTACATCAATTCCGGCCTGGAAAAACCTACGCTGGCCTACATTGCGGCACAGCCTGACGATCCTACCTTCTCTCTCAGTTTCACCTCGTTTTCCGAGGATAGTCTCTGGCTGTGCCGCGACGACCAGGGCTTTGACCCCGCCCTCGATGTTAACCAAGATGGCTGTGTAAACCTCGCTGACATGGTAGAGCTTTATCCGGAAAAATAGTGGCGATTTCCTTCTTGACATTCCTCAAAAACTTCTCTAACATGAATTATTGTTATGAAAATCACCGTTTACACTATCGCTGATGAAAAGAGCGCTTTCTGTAAGGATCTTAAGGCTTATCTCAAAGGTAAAAACATGCCCTTTGAAGAAAAAAGAGTCGACCAAAATCGTGACGCCCTTTCCGAAATGCTTACAGTATCAAATAACTTTGCCGGTGTTCCTTTCACTGTGGTAGAAAAAGACGATGGCCAGAAAGCGATGTTGAAGGGATTTACTCAGTCAGAATTTGACCAAGCAATGACTACTGGCAGCGCTACTACTCCAACACCAGTCAAACCAATGTCAACAACACCAGCCACAACGACAACTACCACCACGACTACAACACCAACTACGACTCCATTGAGTGTGCCGTCAATGCCAGCGATGCCGTCAATGCCAGTAACACCAACAGTGTCGCCGATGCCCGCGGAAGGATCATCGTCAAAAGCCCAAGCGGAATTGGATGGAATTCTCAATGATCTTAAATCAAAGGGAGGGGTTGATCTTGGTCTCCAACCATCAACTCCGACCATGCCGCAAGCACCACAAGTCCCATCCATGCCATCAATGCCGATGCCGTCCATGCCTTCAACGCCACCGGCTCCAGTTTCTACCCCGCCGCCAGCACCAGCGATGCCACCAATGCCACAGACCCCTCCAGTCACCCCACCATCACCGACTATGCCACCGACACCGCAAGCGCCAAAGATTCCTGACTTTCCGGCCAAGTAATCACGCCACTATGACAGACACTGTCGGGCCCCAAAAAAAACTCTCAGACGAGCCCAGTGAGGATTTTCGTCAATGGATTGAAATGGAAGTACTCCGGATTATGAGAGAATTAGTGTCTCGAAAAGACGTTCAGAGTAAGCGCGTCAAAGAAATTGCCAACCGGACTTTAGAACTGGTCCGCCCCGGGATGACGATGGGGGAGCTATTTCAAAATGCGATAAAGTTGAATAACGGCTATCCCGAGCTCGATTCATTGGTGATCAAGCTGATGAAAGAATATGAACAGAAGTATAAGCATCAAGCAATAGAGCAAGTAACTAATTTGGTAGAAAATGGCCATTATGATGAAGCGCAAAATGTGGTTAAAAAAGTTTTAGAATTTAAAATGGCGGAATAATATGGTAGAAGTTGTTGCCCCAATTAGGCCACCGGAACCGGTAGTGCCACCAGCGGCGTCGCCCGAGCCGCGACTCACGGCGATACAAGAAAGAATGGCCCGGTTGTCGGAAAAAGATGGCGGCGTGCTTGTTGGTGGAACGGCTCAGCCAGAAACTCCTCTGCCAGCGACTGAAGCCGCAGTAGAGATCGTCACTACGACACCAGAAAGCGACGGACGTACTGAAGCCCTTCCTGAAGACCCCCAGGAAGCGATTAATCTTAGAGAATGGCTAGCGCTGGATATAAACGTAGATAATGCAAGGGAAATGATGACGCTGATCAGTGCTAGAGTTTCATCGAGAGGGCTGAGCATTCGTCTTAGAGACAGTAACAGATTCTTTCGGGGCGAAATAGCCGCTAAAAGAATGACCGAGAAACAGGCGGTCGAATTTCAAGGCAAGCTCAATGCCACCATTGACCAAAAAAATAAGCAATATGATGAGCTGGCCAAGCGGCTGAAGAAGAGCGCTAATCCTCACGATCAAGCTCTCATCGCCGATGTCGATCTTCATATGGATAGAAATGACTACCGAGATCTTGTTACCCGGCGTGATTTACTGAGGAGTACTGGTGGGGCAACTACTGAAATAGATAACGAGATTGCGGCAAAAGGCAAAGCAATAAGAGAGGCGGAAGCACAACGGCGCGAAATCAATGACAATGAAGGTAATCCGATTGAAGATAAAATTGGCCCCGGAGTAATGACGATTATTGAAAAGAGTAATTTGGAATCTATTACCGGAGAACCACTAACCGCTGAGCAGAAACTACAGTTAGAACATGAACCACTTGGTGTTCTAGAAGAGGTGATGACAAAATTACTGGATCCGCAACATCCCGATAGAATCGAAGCTTTTGTCACTAATTTACAGACGAGTAACATTCTGGATGAGTCACAAGCGAAGCAATTGCGTCTCATGTTAGATACCGCCTTTAATGAAAAGAAATCAGGAAGAAATACAACGCAAAACATTGCTCTCGGCGTTGGTGGACTTTTTCTGGCGATGGCGTGGGCGGCGAAACAGCGAGAAGGAGCGGCCGCCCAAGGTCAGGGTGGTCACTAAATTCTCCAATTATTTTAGTTGACATTGCGATTAAAATTCTGCTACATTTAAGTATTACAGTTTTTTGGGAGGGGGTGTGGATATGAACGATAATAATTTAACGATTCCAGCTGAGGTGCAAACTTTTCTTGAAGGTATGCTTCAGGATGCCGGTATGAACCTGGCGGATGATGATATGAAAACGGAAATGGTCAAGGAACTTTATTTGCGACTTGATGCATATATTACGTCCGTGGTTGCCACCGCTTTACCACAAAAACATCTCGATGAATTTATCAAGATGAATGAAGAAAAGCGGTCACGGGAAGAAGTGGAGCAATTTTTACAAGATAATATGCCTCATTCAAAAGAGGTTTTCGCGAAAGCTTTTTCCGATTTTCGCTCACTCTACCTGGGCAACGTCAAAAAAGCCCGGGACGGCGCGAATTAGCCTATGACTGAACCAGAACCAGCACCTATTGAAACAGGGCCGGAAGTGACTGGATATCCTTCCGGCGATCCCAGATCACTCAGCAATCTACGTCGTGAATTCTATATTACCAATGGGACTATTGGGGGCCGAAAGCACGCTCGAGAATTAGCCGATGAGGCGATCCGCAAAGAACAAAGTACTCATTATGAAGGGGACAAACGTCGTATCGATCCGCGTTCTTGGAGAGAGCGGATTTCTAAATTTGCGCACAATAAAAAATTTCATGTTTTGGAAGAATACTACCGGCAAATATGGACCGAAAGCGCCTTCAAAGCGATGGTGGAGAATAATAACTCCTTCTTATCAATGGATTTTGCTCGGGGAGCGGCTGACGATGCTAATAAAGAACGAGATAACTATCTTAAAGAAGGCCAAGCCAAGATTGGGGAATTGAAGTCAGAATCGGAAGAGAGGGGAGCGGCTCAGGCAAAAGTTTTTGAAGTCGATGGCGAACTTAAGGAGGCGCTTATTGCACAAATATTACAACCGGTAATTAACGGAACTATTACTAGCGAGCAGGAAATCCAAACCAAACTTCAAGAATTTTTTGCTAATAATCAGGGCAATGATACTGTTCGTCAACTCTTCGGAGCCGAGGCCAATCAATATGGAGAAGCGGCGAAACTATTTGCTACTGATTTATTGGACATGGGGCGGCTAGTGGCCCAGGATATCGCCGCCCACAAATATTCTATCGATCAACTGGGAGAAAACATTGCCATTAAATTAGCTAATCCACAGTGGGCGCGGCAAACTGAGATGGCTGAGTCAAGAGTCGATAGAGCGGCGGCCTTTGGGCGCCGGAATAAAGGGACAGCTTGGATAATGAATCCGGCGGCACTGGGAGCGATTACTGCGTTGGGGACAACGGCGTTATTTAGACTACCGAGAACTGCTTTGAGAACGATGATGGCGGCGCCTATCGCCGGGTCATTCGTTGGCGCCGCCTACGCTGGCTTGCGCCGCTGGCGAGAAGTCAAAATTGATCGCGCCATGCACATGGGCGAACTTGCCTACGGCAGAACTTCTCCCGTTGATGCCAAACGAAGACAAAGAATGGACGAACTTAGCTACAGTATGACTTCAGTCAACGAACTAATCGACGGCGGCAATCGTGATGAAGTGCGCGGCAAAGATCGGGAAGGGTTACAAACTTTAATTAACCGACTCACCTCTAATCCCAGTGATACCGAATTAAGACAAGACATTCTGTCGCGTGTCGCCGAAATTCGCACGCGACTCGACCGCTCCACCGCTGACAAAGTCGACCTGATAAAATTTTCTTCCCGCGAAACAGTGGAACAGGAAAGATTTGAGTTAGTAAAAAATATTGCCGCGGCTAAAGTAGCCTTACGCCGTGCCGGCATGAGCGACGCTGATATCACCACAATTTCCGGCACCTTTGAACGGGATTGGCTTGACCGAATAACCACAGACCAATCCTCCAAAGACAGTGCCTTCAGCCGTTTTAGGCTCCAGCAATCGGTAGTGGCTGCCGGTCAGGGAGCGATCACCGGAATGGTTTCCGGCCTGGTGGTCCAAGAGCTCGGCGAACTGGGCTTGATGCGTCACTTACGGGTTTCCTCCGCTACGGCACTAGAACACATTCCTGGAGTCCGAGGAGTTTTGGAAAAACTTTCCGAATTAGGGGGTCCCTTTGACAATCTCCCCCCGGTGGAACATTCAAAAGCGGAATTTATCGAAGGGTTTAAAAACGGCGGCCACATGACTTTAGGCAATGTTGGTGGTATTGAATATGAAGCGATTATTGATCCTCACACCCATTCAGTCGAGCTCTATGACGCTACTGCCGGCACGTTTGTTTCCGGAGATCTCCCCGAAATGAGCATTGGACCAGACGGAATTATGGCGATTCAGGGGCACATGGATCCGGACATCCAAGCCGCCTTAGAACAGGCCGGATTCCACATTAACAGTATTGATACCAGTGACTTCGCTAAATTTCCTCCGTTACACGAAATGATTCTCAAAGACACCGATACTTTTCACGAAGTAACTATTGGCGGTCATCCGATAACGATTCCTGACGGCACTAGTTTAATTGCCGACCCGACTGATGCTTCAAAATGGGATCTGGTTCTTGACAGTGATCATGGTCATTTGCTGATGGAGCATATTCACTTTGATCCGAGCACAGGGGCGATGGAACCGGACTTTGTCTATGGTCCGGGGGTGGATCATACTCTATTGACGGTAACTGAAGGTGGTACTCATCTGGCGACACATGACGAAGCGTTACAATTCTGGGACAAGGCGCATTCTCAAATTGATCGACGAGAATGGTATGCCTATGATCAAGCCGGTTCCCAGAGTAATGAATTGCGCGGCTACACTCACAAGCAGGGGGATACTCTTATTTTGGATATGAGTAAGATGGGAGTGGGGTATCAAAAAGGATTGAATCCGAATCCAATAAATGTTCAGGAAATCATTCGTCAGGGACAGGCTGGTTTTGCCTTTAGTCTTCCCGGAATGACGGATAAGCCAATCTGGATTCCTGATAGCGCTGATGGTGTCGCAGACGGACTGCTCCACCTTGATCCGCACAGCACTGCCCAAGTGCAACTTCCTGATGGAACGAGAACTACGCTTGGAGAGTTGTCTCGAATGCTCGTTGATCAAGAAGCGCTTTCCCAATATGATGATGGCAATATTGCTACTGAATTATATGGCCGACGTGATGTTTTTCGATTAGGCGTCGACGACAAGCATGGCTTTTGGGAAGCGGGCTGGTACACCGAGCAAGAAGGCCAAAATGTCCTCAAAGTGTTCGCCACCGGACTCGGCACGGGTGACCTGGGTGGCGAAATAGGCGGTGACCCAGTTATCGAACTTTGTGACGACATTACTAAAGAGATTCCCCAAATTCTTTATGATGCTATTCCTACTGGCGGCGAGCCAATTCCCATTATCCCCATCCCCATGGCCGGTCGCCGCCCACTAGAAGCGATGACGCCAGGGGAGAGGAGACGCAGACGAGATATGATATATTATTCCGGTTATTATGGTGACGCGGGACGATTCGGTACCGAGGGTGTACAGGCAAGACGACTTAATTTATCTAGTAATCCTCGGTTAAATGATTTGCTTATTCCTTTGGTTGGCGGCTATCCTAATGCAAATTATACTCGACATGACGTTCGTCTTACTGAAAGAGAAGACTCTGAAGGCGATAGACACATATTAAAAGATATTCGTGAAGCTGATGATGTTTATTTTGCCCTTCCTCATCATATTGGAGACGCTCTTATAACTTTAGGATACGTGAATGCATTTATCGGTAAAGTGCGCAAGCATAATCCCGAAGCCATAGTCCATATTTTTGTACCAGGCGCAATTTATGATTCTCTACTTCCCCTTGAAGATCAAAAGCTGAAAATTGTCAACGGTCAACAAGTGGAGCCAAGGAATGACCCAACCAGGCCAGGTATTACTGGAGAGTATCAGCTTAATGCCTCAGAGAAAATTCTCAGCGAAATAGACCAGCTGGAACCAGGTAAAAAAGCGGTTGTTTTGGATTTTGAAAACCACGTAGTCAGTGGCACAGAAATTATTCGAGGAGATTTACCTGAGAAGAAACTTACTTTTGTGGCCGGACTTTTCTCGCCCACCTTTGCCTATGCCAATGGTAGTGATGGTAGAAATAGATATCGAAATTTTGCTACGGAACTTGTTGGAGACGTTGATAACGGAGAACGTGTTGAGTCAGTAAAAATACCACTACCAGCAAACGCGGAAGATCTTTATAGCGACTTGGTCAGTCGATTTGGGATAGAAACGGATCCAAGTAAAAAGCAAATTTGTCTAATTCTAGAGGCGGGTTCTGCCGGTAGACAATACTCAGTTGATCAATGGGTCCAGGCCGCAGCACTTATACAACGAGCTGATCCTGATACACAATTTAATTTTATGATTAATACCAATAAGTCTGCCGATGATCCCACACTAGTTGACCAAACACGGCTTCAAGATGCCATTACTGCGGCCGGATTAAGTTCAGCGAGAATGATTTCTGGATCAATGCCGGAAATGATCGCTTTATTTAATAAGCAGAGATTAATTATATCGGATGATGGCGGCATGCTTCATGTCGCGGCCGCCACCGAAGGTGGTCCAAAAGTAATCGGCTTGTTCTTCCCTGGTTTTTCCAATCACTGGGTAATGGATTTGGACAGAGTAGAGGCAATTTCCGCTCCTGATGGCATGGGCCCTTGGGAAGAGCAATGGGGAGAAGCAGATGAAAGTAGAAAATGGATTAACAAGATTCCTCCGGATCAAATTGCGAGAAGAGCTTTAGCCAGTATGGCCTAGTTATTTTCCATATCTTTGCATTCTCGCAAACGTACTAGCCACAAACTCGGGATTGAACATTTCATGATCTCCGAACATTACTTTAGGGACATTACGGTTATCTATTTGACCTCGTGCGATGTCGTAATATTCTTCACTTAATCGAATCGCTTGAGTAACAGAGGCTAAATCGCCATTTTTAACCGCATCAAGATAGGCGCTAATCCCGTCTTCATCAGGATCACGAAGCAGGAGATATCTGTAGAGTTCCGTAAGCGCTCTTCGTGCCCATTCTTCACTTCTTAGGACCTCGTCAATAGCCTCACGGGGATTGTTGAGCGCCTCAACATAATGATCGAAACCTTCTTCATCAGGCATTCTATGGAGCACCCTGTCATACAGGTGGAAAACGGCTCTGTCACGGTCCATTGCAGCTAATTCATCCGCGAAATCTGGATCTCGAGCAAAATTCGCTTCGATTTCAAATGGAGTGAGTAATTTCACACCCAAGTCATCCATCATCCATCCCGCTTCTTGGATATCTGGTTCATGTCCAAAATATCCATCAAATGTGTGAACTAAGTCATAAGTTGCTGATTGATACGGTCTTTGTTCGTGTCCCGCAAGAGGTTCTGTCATATTAGAGGGGAATTATACACCTGAGGAGGGTTTTAGTCAATCACAACAGTCTATCAGTGAAATGGGCCACTCCGTCCTGGATGTAAGCGCCTACTTGAGAAGCGTCAGCATTTTGAGCTCGAAGGCGTTGTACTTCTTTATACTCTTCACTTTCCTTAATACTCTTTCTAATGGCCGCCAAATCTCCTGATCTCGCCATTGGTTGATAATGTTCTAATCCACCCTGATCCGGGTCTCGAGCCAGTAAGAAACGGTACATTTCTTTAACCGCTCGCTCCGACCATTCATCGCTAGTTATGGCACGATGAACCACCTCGCTTGATTTGTGAGCCATGGGTTTATAAAATTTATATCCTCCTTCGTCAACCTCACGATCGAATAAAGCCCGATACATGAGTGTGATTTCTTCTTGACGATCTTTTTGGCCAATGTGGTAAAGTCTCTCAGTAAAATTAGTTGAAAGCGCTAATTCTTGCTCGACTTCAATTGGAGTCAGACCATCTCTAGTAACTCTATTAGTCATTACTAAAAGTGACCCACTATCTAATCTAGTCGGTGGGTGGCCATTAAATCGCTCAAACACATTACCAAAATCGAATCGTTGGTTGAGAAACGGTCTTTCTGGGGGTGGTGAAAATTCGGGAGAATCATTCATACAGATTAGTATAAATTTCTAGCAGGAACAAGTCAACGCCTATTGATTATGTGGTTCTTTTTCCAGTAGGATATAAACATGCATTCCTATGAATGAACCTATTGTTAGTATCCCCGAAGTAATGGAAGCCAGCGTGGCTGGTGGACCAACTCTGCATGAGGAGCTTCTTAGGCATCTTCAAAATGAGCCTTCGTCCCAGCCAGATTTGAGACGGGAAAAACTGGCACCTGGTCCAATTGACGCCGCAGTTTTAGATTGGTCAACTATTCTCTACAGAACTTATGTAACCGGAGATCTTTCGATAGAACAAGGACAGCGATTGTTAGAAGAACTCCAGGGAGAATCTGCCAAGACGGAATTAGTTCGCCTGGCACATGACCCCACTTTAAGCAGAGCTTTACAGAGGAACATCGATCGGAGTAAGAGGGAATTGCCCGGGACAAGCCTTCCTGGCAATTCCCAAGAGGTCATAAGATTGTCTTCAGAAGAACCCTTCAGCCTCTATAATGCCAAAACGGGGCGGTCTCGCATGGTCTCCTCTTTTGACACTCAATTTTCTATGCAAGTAGCCAAACAAATGGCAACAACTATCGAGCAATTTATTCACGATCGTGACCCACGCCATTTAGACAGCTTAGCTTCACTAGCACTATCTGCAGGGGACATGAGGGAACTTTACCGCGAGATATCGATAAATCATCTTCCTCAGATCCATGCTTTGCGAGAGCGAATGCAATATTTGGGCTTAACAAGAAACTTAGATGTCGAAGGACAAGGCGCCGAGCTTATTCGTAGTCTGGCAAAAGCAGCGGAATTTGGTCACTTGACGCCCGAAGACAGGGGTAAAAATGGACCTGCTCCCAGAAATAGAATTGTTACCGGTGAAAATCCGGCGATGGTTGGCCTAAATCCCGCCTTGAGTGATCAGGCTCTTTTGAGCGCTATAAGAACACTGACGACACTTCCCGAATTGGAGGCGCTTAAGCAAAAATATGGCAGCGAACCGGTTACTACGCTAATAGACTGGACGGTGAGACAAGTAGTGGTTAGAGAATTATTACCCCGCGAAGCCTCGGTGCCAGTACGAGAAATTGATCTAAACACGATGAGAAAGCTGAAAAGTCTTTCCGAAAGCGATATGGGAGATCATTTCCAGGCCTCTAACCCAGTTTCTCTTTGGGAAGATCCCAAAACAGGGAGGCGGTTTTTTGCTAAAGAATGCCCCGAACACACCCTCCAAGCCGATTATTTTGGGCTAGAAATGCTCCAACTGTCTGGTGTACCCATCTATGAATTTTACACGGGATTTGTCCCGGGGGCTGATAGTCAACCACCAAGACGAGTTCTGGTAACGGGATTTCTCGAGGGTTATAAAGATCCATCTGAACTAGTAGAATTGCCCGAAGGCGCTCCAGAGGTCATGAAGAAATTTCGATTACCAGAACATCTCCATGATAGTCGGGATATTCAAAGAGCCTTGCTAGTTGAATTACTTATTGGTGAATATAATTCCCGAGCTCATAATTTTATGGTGCTGGGAGATTCAGTAATGCATCTTGATCAAGGCGGGGCGTTAACTTCTACCGCCTCAGGCAAATTTAAAGGTTTATCAGAACGGATTGCGATTCAGGATATTGAGGATATTTTGAGTTCACATCCTGATTGGGATTTTCATTCCAAAGAACCGACTAACGAAGCCTATGCCAATATTGCCGAAGTGATTGATGGAAAACTAGTGATTCACGACATTGATTTTGCTCGCAGTCTCCAACAAAGATTGGCATTAATTCCCGCTCGAAAAATAGATGAGGCTCTAGAAAAGGCTGGATACGAAAATGGCGAGCGTTCTAAGGCACGCATGAGAGGTTGGATTCAAAGAATTGAGACTGATTTATTACCTCAATTTAGAGCAAGAATGGAGACGACTCCAAGCCCAAGAGCCCAACAGTATATTCGTTGGGCAGAATCGGCCCGGGAAACCTTTGAAAGAGCGATCGAGATGGGTGGAGAACTAGCATACTATCAAAGCGCCATGAGAACTCGAAGAGAATCCCTAATAGACATCTGGAATGAAGCGATTCAGAGAGCTGAAGCCTCAAGATAAACCTTTCTAGTTTGACAAAGTCTCCTTCTTTTGGTATACTATAGGTCATATTTAGACACCCTGTGGGATAATTGCGTCTCCTCGTGTGTTTATTTATTTTTTGGCACTTTAACAATCGGGTCGCACGTTTTTTAAGCTCAGATTGAGCCGATCTGAGAGTGAACACCTATTATTTGTTTATTTTTAGGTTCACTTTCGAACCGGCTCAATCTATTCATATTTTAAAGAGAGGAGTAGTTAAGTTATGTTCCCCGAGGAATGGACCGACCGTCAAGCTTTGTCCAGGCAGATCGTCTACCTGACGATTATTCTGGTATTAGCCCGAGTGACGGTCCTAACGGTACCGTTCATCGAGGGAATGATCATCGTCAGTGTTCTTGGCGCTTGTGCGTCAATCATCGTTCTCCTTGGACCGGTTGGCCCGCGCAAGCTTTGCGCTGGACTAATCGTCCTTGCCGTCATTCTAGTCTGGGCACTATACTATGTCGTCATTGTGCTTGACTGGGATCTAGGAGACCCTCGTCTCATGGTAGGAATGCGCGTGAAGTTCACAGTAGGACTACTGGGTTTCGCAGTAGCATTCGCTATCTGCAAAGCCATGGGCATCACCTTGGGCTTCGGTACCACTGACAGCACCAAGCCAGATAGAGAGGTCCGCGTCTTCCAAGACAACGATCTTCGCTTTGCCCTCGGAGTATTCACCTGGAGAAAAGGACGCGCCTGACATGGATCCTGGCACCTGGAGTGGACTAAAGGGTTTTCTCATCAACTTGGCCTTATCGGTCATGGCAATGGGAGTTTACTTTGCCGTTTATGACGAAATGCTATCGCCCATGGTGGGAACAATTCTCCTGAGCATCCTTGTGACGGCGGTGGTAATGTTCGTGATGTTAGGTCCTTTGCTTTTGCGAATCATTGTCGTGCCGTTGATTGCGGTTTCCTTAGTTGATTGGAGCACCCTCCCAACCCTTGCCACCAACGGTGGTACGGTCAAGCTTTTCAACCCCAACGACATCGGAGGTGTCACCATGTGGTTCTGGCTCATCCTAGCGGCATTTCTTATCGTGTTCTTCGCTCTCGGCTATCGACTCGGCTTCGGGTCAACCGATAACACCAAGTCGGACATCGAGGTTCGCGTCTACAAGAAGAAAGGGGAGAACAAGGACCTACGTTTGGCCTTTGGCCTCTTCCTGTGGCGCAAGGGCCACAACTGATGAGGAAGTTCCTTGCTGGCGCCGCCGCCGCCGTTATCGTTCTAGTTGTCCTCTTCTTCTGGTCGCAGGCCGCGTTCTGTGCGCCAAGCGAGAGCCAACTTGAAGCGGTAACTCGAGGGGAGACGATCTACCTCGAAGGCTGCCTGGCCTCACCCATCAGTCTCGTCAGAATTGACGGACACCTGTACATGAAGTACGCTGATGGGCAACTGAGGCGCCTCAATACAACTAAATAGAAGCAAAGCGTGCGGCTCGTGTGGGGACTCCCGGAGCTTCCGGTTTGGCGTAGCTTTTGCTACATCACCAAGCCGGTTGTTTTCCCGGAGTCCCCACGAGTCTTTTCTTTAGAGAAGTATTAACTTAGAGTTGCTTTGATTCTTTGGCCAGTTGAATAATCTTCTGAAGCGTTTTCCTATTCTCCTGATTATATCCCAACAAAGTGTAATTCTGCCCTTCCTTTTCAATTCTTATTACCGGAGTGGCGATTTTCCCTGTTAGCTTATACATTTCCAACAAACCAGCTGGATCTTCATCAACCTTTTTTTGAGTAAACGTGACGTGTTGGTCAGTAAGATCACCCACCAATTCCTGGGAAAAAGGACAGACGCGACCGGTATAAACAATAATATTCATAGTTACTTTTCCTTTGCCAATTGCGCTGTTAGCATTGCCTCGCGGCGCGTCGACATCGATGTGCCACTAGTTTCATCAACCGCAACATATTCGCCACCCTGATTGGTTACCAGGGACGAATCCGTGGCATTTCTAAAGTGAGCACCATCGACATAAACAAATTTTGGCCCTATCAAACCGGCATTTTGCAGTTCGGCCAATCCATTCGATTCGGAAGCGATGATCATTCCTTGATTGCTGGGAGTCACTTCTCCCGGGGCTACCAGAGTGATCGGAACCATGTTCGGTTCTAATCCCAGAGAAATGGGGCCACCACGGGTGACGACTAACGTTTTGCCGTTGGTCATTTCTGCTTGAAGCGCTGGGATGGCTTGAGTCCAATTCAAGGCAGGATTTTCCGTGACTATCTCTGGCGTCGTTGCATCTGGTCCATCAATCATACTTTGATTGTACTACAACGAGATTGTATAACACAAAGATTAAATTTCTCTTAACTGGAGGCGGCGATAGAAATTTGCTAGACCCGGAGCAATTTGAGAAGAATAAATACTAAAGAATTTCCCACTGTCGCCACTAGAAGATACAAGTTTAGTTTCCCCATTATCGCCAGCGCCGTATCGGAGAAAAATATTTTTGACACATCAATATGAAACCCAATCAGCATCGAAATAATTAAAATT
>Ga0209541_10005647_pt1 | contig 21737 bp, 18 predicted proteins | sample RifCSPlowO2_01_FD_184027 | JGI IMG/M metagenome (GOLD analysis project Ga0209541, IMG submission 184027) | Groundwater microbial communities from Rifle, Colorado - Rifle CSP2_plank lowO2_0.1 (SPAdes) (version 2) | ecosystem: Environmental > Aquatic > Deep subsurface > Groundwater | place...
AAGATTTGGAGGTCCACTTTTGGCTAGCTCTCATTCGAAAGGTGCTAGAGTGCCAGTAGCTCTGGTTGGAAGGGTTCCTCTCAAAACTTCTGTTGAGAATGGAAGTATTAAGGTGGGAGACAGATTGACTGTTTCATCAACTCCGGGTGTGGCAATGAAAGCTACCGAACCGGGCATGACTGTGGGGTATGCCTTGGAGTCTCTTGATAACGTCTCTCCCGGCTCCTATCAAAAAATCCTAACTTTTATAAACATCAGCTACTGGGCGCCGGATATTGATTCCATACAATCCGAAGAGTTAGCTATTAACGGTAGCACAGTGAACGATAATTTAATATTTAACGCCGTCATCTCTATGTTCAAGGATATCTTTAATATCGTGTTCGAGAATGGTTTAATGAAGGTGGCCCAGATTGTTACGGACAAATTAGTTGCTAAAGAAATTTGCATCGAAGAAGTGTGTGTGAATAAAGAACAATTGAAGTTGTTACTGGAGAGGAATAGCACTTATGTAACACCGACTCCATCGCCGTCGATCACTCCTGAATCTATGCCAGCACTGGAATCTACACCGGAACCATCGCCAAGCGAATCACCGACGCCGACGCCAGAAGCAACGCCTGAAGTTACAGTAGATGAATCTCCGATACCAGCATCGGAAGGTTGACAACTTTTGACCATTAGAGTATAGTGAAAGTTGTCAACAATACCTCATAGTGTGATAATAAAAAAAGAAATGAATATATCTAAGCTGATATTAAATAAAGCCATAGCACAGGAAGAAGTAACTGTTGCTGAGATAGCAAAAGCAACAGGTTTTTCACGGGCCTATATTTTTCGCTTTTTTCAGGAATTAATAGAGAGCGGGAGATTGGTAAAAATAGGCCATGCCAACAGGTCTAGCTATGTTTTTGCTGCCAATAAATCTATAAAAAAAGCTAAAAAAAACCTGCTTAATTTCAGTAGAATTTTTGATAATAAAAATCTTCAGGAAGATCGAGTTTTCAATTTAATAAAATTGGAAACAGGTATTTTTGACGGAATTAAAGACAATATTCTGCATATATTGGAATATGCGTTTACTGAAATGTTGAATAATGCGATCGAGCATTCAGGATCATTGAAAATAAAAGTAGTAATGAGGCGGGATGATAAAACCGTCAGATTTGAAGTCATTGATTGGGGAGTGGGAATTTTTGAGAAGATCATACATTCGCGTCACCTATTAAGCACCGAAGAAGCCATTCAGGATTTATTAAAAGGAAAACAGACAACTGATCCCGAAGCTCACAGCGGAGAGGGGATTTTCTTTACTCGTCGAATAGGTGACACCTTTTCTATTAGAAGTTCAGTAAAGAAACTATTTTTCAATAATATAATAGATGATTTTACGGTTGTAACCATAAAGCCTGTTTTGGGGACAAGGGTTATGTTTAATATAATGAGTAATTCCAAAAAAGAATTGAGAAATACTTTTAATCAATATTCGGATGGGTCGTTTGAATTTAGCGCTACTGAAGTTACAGTCAGATTGTACGAGAAAGGAGCGTCTACATTTATTTCCCGTTCGCAGGCTCGACGGGTTCTTTATGGTCTGGAAAAGTTTAAAAAAATAGTTCTTGACTTTGACAAAATTAAAGCTATAGGTCAGGGGTTTGCTGATGAGATATTTCGTTTATGGAAATCCAAACATCCTGATGTACAAGTAATTTATGAAAATGCTAATGAAGATGTTGAGTTTATGATTAAGAGAGCATTAAAATCCCTATCCTAACATGAAAGATTTCGGAGATTTGTTAAAACAAGTAGGGACTCCCATAGGAAAACCTAGAAAATGGTACCGAATAATTTTGGCTCATTTACGCTTCAGACTTATAGGTTTAGCTGTTATTTTAATATCTCTCTTTATAACTATCTCGGCAGTCTATCTGAAGGAAGGGGATACTAAGGCGGACTTAATGGCTGGGAGCACCCTTGACAATAAGTTGGTAGCCAAACTGGGCGAACTGATTGTTCTACCGGAGGAAAAACCAGTTGTTCAGGTGATCAAAAATGAAGATTACGCCGGAGCTAATATCTTTTTTAAAAAAGTGAAGGGAGATGATGTTCTATTTCTTTTTCCAAAATCTGACATTGCTATTTTATACAGACCCGATGTTAATAAGATAGTTAACATAAGTCCGATTAGTTTAATAAAATGACCTACAAAGGGCATCTTTGCGAAGATGCCCTTTGTAGGTCATCGCAGGTGGATATGAGCAGTAAGTTTTTAAACAATTTTAGAAAGGTTATTTTTGATGTAAGGCCTTCAAGTTTGACAGGCTCTTCGGGCTTTGGCGGGGAAATAAACTTAAGAAAGCAAAGAGAGGAGGGTATACCTGACTCGTTCGATAATTTAATGTCTGAAATATTTGTTGCAGATCCGAAGGAAGATATTGGGCATGAGCTTACCTCTGTTATTAATCAGGAAGAGGATCTCAAAGCAGAGTTTGCAAGGATAGGAGTAGTTGTTCTAGAGGGTAAGAAAAATGCCAAACCAAGGCGCAGGCCCGTTCTACAAAAATTCAAAATTCAAAATTCAAAATTCAAAATTAATGAAGAAGACTTTTATGAAAGAGTAATGGATAAGATAAGAGAACCAGTCGTTGCCAGAAAAGCTGCAATGATTTCAAGTTATAAAAGTATTGATAAAATTGAGAAAGAATTTCACCAAAAAAGAGAAAGCATGGTTGAAACTGACGTAGCTTCTTTTTATCAGAGACCCGAATTCAATCAGGAAAACTCAAAACCCAAGCCCTTCAACATTGTTCAGGGCAGGCTGTTGAATTTTTCTTCGCCTGCCAAAAGAAAGAAAAAGTTTTTTAAGTTTTGGATCCTGGGCGTTCTGGGTATTGGAGTCGTGATGTATGGGTTTACTTTGAAGCGGGAACTTTTAAAAGATGGTACGCTGGGACTCGATAATTTACAACAGGCTCAAGAGAGCCTGAAAAGTTTTAACTTTAAGGAGGCGGCTGAAAGTTTCCAAAAATCTTATGAAGATTTTGCTCAGGCTGGCAGGAGCTTGGATCTAATGGGTGCGGGGTTGGTTGGCACCGGTAAACTGAAGTCGGCTAAGGGTCTTGTGGAAGTCGGGAAGCTTGTTGCCGATGCGGGCCAAGCTATGTCTTCGGCTCTGTCATCGTTATCGAAGACTGGAGCAATACTGAATCCAGCCGATTCAGATAAGACCAAGCCCTCGAAGATAATAGGCCAAATTAAGGAAGCAGTTTTATTATCTGACAAGAATTTTAGTAAGGCTAAAACACTACTGGCTAGTATTGATGAGGGGATAATTCCAGAAGATAAAAGGGAAATTTTTACTGATTTTAAATCTGAAATCCCAATTTTTGAAAAATCTATTGTTGATGCAGTAGGCTATATTGATTTTCTGGAAGCGTTTATTGGTATTGATCGACCCAAGAAGTATCTATTTTTATTCCAAAACAATAGTGAGCTAAGACCAACAGGGGGATTTCCGGGCACCTATGGGGTTATTTCTTTCGCTAATGGTGGACTAGATAACTTTTTCGTTGATGATATATATAATTTGGACGGACAACTGAAGAAAAATATTGTACCTCCGAAACAGCTTCAACATATAACTCCGACTTGGGGAATGCGTGATGCAGTCTGGTTTCTTGATTTCCCTACTTCGGCTAAGAAAGTCGCATCTTTCTTTTATGAGGAGGCGGGGTATAGGGTCGATGGCGTAATTGCTCTGAATCCCGATGTTGTTTCTAGGATTTTGGAAGTTGTTGGTCCAATCAAACTGCCTGAATATGAAATGACTCTCGATCAAAATAACTTTCTAGCTAGTATTCAAGAAGAAGTTGAATATGGAGAGAACAGAGTTCAGCCCAAGAAAGTAATTGTTGACTTTGCTCCCCGTTTTTTGGAAAAGCTATATTCAGCTGATTCTGAGCAGTGGATGAAGATATTTGCCATATTCGCCAATAGTCTTGAGGAAAAGGATATGATTTTGTATTTAGAGGATAAAAGTCTTGAAAAGTTTGTAGTTGAAAAGGGTTTTGGCGGAGAAGTTAAGAAAGTTGATTCAGATTATCTAATGGTTACTTTTTCGAATATTAAGGGTTCAAAGACTGATGCGGTAACTGATTCCTCGATTTCTATCGAGAGTCGATTTGAAGTTGGACGGGTTGTTCATAGGGTTTCTATAACCAGAATGCATAATGGCGGCTCTTCAGCTTACGGTTTTTATAATCGTCAAAATCCGGCCTATGTCAGGGTTCTTTTGCCTAATAATGCTGAGCTAATTGAAATATCAGGAAATGATTTGCCGAATTTTAAACCCTTAATTAGTTACGATAAAAGTTTTACTGAGGATAGCGATTTGAACTTTGTGGAATCAAATTCTTATTTTGATAAAAAACTGGGAGTTAATAAATACGAAGAGTCTGGCAAGAAAGGATTGGGGTTTTGGCTGGTAACTGATCCCGGCAAAACCAAAAAGGTTGAACTTGAATACTCCGTTCCTTTTTTTGGCGACGATTACGCTTTCTATTTTCAAAAACAACCGGGCCTTGATTGGAAGAATTTTAAGTTTATGATAAAACAATCCAATGATCGTCAGATTTTAAATGCATCCTCGGTTCTTAGTAAGATAGGCGATACATATATGACTGAAGAAATACTTAAGAAGGACTTTGTGGCTGGAATTCAATTAAAATAAGAATATAGAAGGAAAAGAAACTCAGATATCATAACAAAGGGCACCTTTGCAAAGGTGCCCTTTGTTATGATATCTTTAGACAATGAGTAATAGGGATTACAAAAACTTTACAGCTGGTAATTACTATCATGTTTATAATAGGGGGAACGGTAGGATGGATGTTTATAAAGATGAACAGGATTATTTTAATTTCTTAAAACGATTGAGATTAACTTTAGATTTGGATCAAAATTCACAAAGGGCACCTTTGCAAACCTTAAGAATCCAACCATTGCCTGTGGATTCATTTTCTATTGTATGCTATTGCTTAATGCCGAATCACTTCCATTTTGTAATAAGACAGAATAAGAATATTTCAATAAGCCTTCTGATCAATAAAATATGTAGTAGTTATTCAAAATATTTTAATAAAAAGTACGATCATGTGGGACATTTATTTCAAGATCAGTTTAAAGCTGTATTAGTTGAGAACGATGACTACCTACTTTGGCTTTCTGCGTATATACATCAAAATCCAAAAGTGGCTAAGATAAGTGATTTAAATAACTATAGGTGGAGTAGTTATTGTGACTATGCCAACTTAGACAGTTTGGATAAAGGCATTTGTGATAAGGGCATCATTTTAGACAGGTTTAATAACACAGGAGATTATATTAGCTTTGTGGAGGATGGCTATGAAGCCATGAAACAACATAAAAATATTGACAAATATCACCTTATCTTGGATTAATCAACAAAGGGCACCTTTGCAAAGGTGCCCTTTGTTGATCTTCGTCGATTAATGGTTTAGTTAAATGAAGAATATTAGGAACTTTTGTATAGTGGCTCATATCGATCACGGAAAGTCGACATTGGCCGATCGTTTTTTAGAGTTGACCGGAACGATCGAAAAAAGAAAGATGCAGGAGCAATATCTCGATCAAATGGAACTTGAGCGCGAGCGTGGGATTACCATAAAACTCCAGCCGGTCAGAATGAATTACAGATACAATGGAGAAGAGTATACATTGAACCTAATTGATACTCCCGGTCATGTCGATTTCTCTTATGAAGTCTCGAGATCTCTTGCGGCGGTTGAAGGGGCAATTCTTTTAGTCGATGTTTCAAAAGGAATACAAGCCCAGACTTTGGCTAACTTACATTTAGCGCAGCAACAGGGCTTGGTCATAATTCCGGTCTTGAATAAGATCGACTTACCAAATGCCAGGACGGAACAAGTAAGAAGCGAGCTTGCAAACCTACTTTCGATTGAACCAGTTACTATTTTAGAAATTTCAGGAAAGAATGGAACGAACGTAGAAAAAGTTTTGGAAAGAGTGGTTAGAGATATCTCCCCACCGGGCAGCGAAGAATCATTTGGAGCCGACAGTACATTAAAGGCTCTAATTTTTGATTCGACTTTCGATGCCTATAAGGGGGTGATCGCTTATGTGAGAATTGTTAGCGGTTCAGTGAAAAGAGAAAATAATATTATGGCCTACGCAACCGCAGCCAAAGCCGGCGTTATTGAAGTTGGGTATTTTAACCCGCTTTTAAGGGCTTGCGAAGAGTTGTCGGCCGGTGAAATAGGATATATTGCAACAGGGCTAAAGGATCCTGGACAGATAAGGGTGGGGGATACGATTACTAAATTAAAAATTAAAAATGAAAAATTAAAAATTTCAGAATCAGAGGATGGGGAAGAAAGATTTAAACCCTTGGAGGGGTACAAGGAACCCAGGCCGATGGTTTTTGCGAGTTTTTTTACGGAGGATGCCGGCGACTATGACATCTTAAAAGATGCTCTGGGCAAGTTGAAGCTTACTGACGCTTCTTTGTCCTATGAGCCTGAGTCGTCAGCTGGTTTAGGGAGGGGATTCAGGCTTGGGTTTTTAGGGATGCTCCATGTGGAGATAATATCGGAAAGACTGAAAAGAGAGTTTGGACTCCACTTGATTGTTTCATCTCCTTCCGTTGAATATATTGTAAAAATGAAAAGTGGTGATGAGGTAAAAATAAGATCGGCAGCAATGCTGCCTGATGTCTCAAAAATTGAAAGCATCTCCGAGCCAATAGTTAATTTAGAAATTATTTCCCCGGCTTCTTACATGGGGAGTGTGATGGAATTGACATCAATTTTTAGAAATATATATTCGGGTACAGAATATATAGGAAAGGATACGGTAATTATAAAGTATGAGGTGCCTCTAGCCGAAATTATAACCGACTTCTATGATAAACTTAAAAGTGTTTCTTCCGGTTATGCTTCGATGAGCTATGAGCCGAAGGGGTTTGTTTCCAATGACTTGGTGAGACTCGATATCCTTATCGCTGGGGATATGGTTGAGCCTTTTTCGAGAATTATCCCGAGAGAAAAGGCTTACTTCGAGGGCAGGGCGATGGTGGCTAAACTTAAGGAAGTTGTACCGGCCCAGTGGTTCGAAGTTCCGATCCAAGCCGTTATCGGGGGGAAAATTATTGCAAGAGAAAGTATCAAGGCGAGACGCAAAGATGTGACCGGATACTTGTACGGCGGCGATGTTACTCGAAAAATGAAGCTTCTCGAAAAGCAGAAGAAAGGTAAAAAGAAGATGAAGGAGGCTGGAAGAGTAGATCTTCCTCAGGAGGTTTTTCTAAAAATGTTGAAGCGCTAGCTTAATAGGGGGACGAGCAAAAAAGCGATCATGCTGATTGATACTAGCACAGCAACGATTATAGTGAAAATGCGAAGAATTTTTTTGTTTCCGAACATGGGATGAATATAATTAAATTTAAAATCTTTACCTTATTGATCGTAGCGGCTATTGGTTGGTTAAGTCTGTCTTTCTTTAATATTAGAACACAGGATAGTATAGTCAATAAAGATATCAGCGACCTAGAGAGAGAAATAAAAAATCTCGAAGACAGCAATAGTTCGGCAGAAAAGTTTATTGGATATCTCAAGCATAATTCTTTCCTTGAAAAAGAAGCCAGATCGAAGCTTAACTACAAGGCTATCGGTGAAGAAGTCGCTTTTGTCTATCCTGATGAAAATAAAATTTCTTCGCAGTCACTTAATGTTCAAGATCAGTTAAGCGATCCACCTAATTATCTAAAATGGCTTTACTACTTGATCGGATATTAGTTTTAAACGCGGGATTCGTATAGTGGCAGTACATGACCTTCCCAAGGTTAAGGCGCCAGTTCGATTCTGGTATCCCGCTCAAAAATTACATAGTAATTTTTGAGCGGGGTTCGTCCCATTCCAAAGGAATGGGCGACCCGCTCACCGAAATGTATTATATTTATATTCTTCAAAGTCAGAAAGATAAAAGAACTTACGTTGGCTATACCAACAATTTGGAAGAAAGATTAAAGAAACACAACTCTGGACAAGTAAAATCTACTAAGCATAGACAGCCACTGAAACTTTTATTCTCAGAAGAATTTGAAACCTCTCCAGAAGCAAGGAAGAGAGAGTTGTATTGGAAAAATGGTGGAGGTAGAAGAAAGCTCAAAGAGATGTTTAGTAGCTTGTAACCGATTCCCCGTACTCGCTCCAGAAAAAAAACAAAAAGCTGATTCTTGTAAATCAGCCTGTCTACCGCTTTGAGTTTTTGCGATCCTTCATCATCTGAACTAATACCTTTAATTCACTAGTCGGTTCTTCTTTACACATTACAAGCAACTCATTTCTTGTAATAATTTCTGCCTTATCACGAGCAAGGTCATTGATGTGCCGACGAGTGTACCAATCAACGCCGTTTTCTCTTATGAACTTCTTGTCGCCTGGAGAGCTATTAAATGCATAGAAACCTGTCTTTTTGAGAAAACTCTCGTGCCTAACCACAATACCGAGTACTCTTCCGAAAACACAAACAATATCTCCGCGTTTTAGTTTTGTTTGAGAAGTAATCAATGTTGCCACAAAAACTCTTTCATAGTTATGGAACTGACTTCCAATCTAACTCATTTAAATTAGTTCCGCAAGTGATTGATTTTCGCCGATTCTAATGATAAACTAGGTATATAAAATAACTCAGTAGATGACTGGAAATAGGTTCGAACGTCATCCACAGACAAAGCAAACCCGCCATTAAGGCGGGCTTGCTTTGTCTGTGGAAGCGGGGGTATTGAAACCCCGTCCAGGGATTTGCTCTAAAATAATCTACAAGTTTAGATTTCTGTTTAGGAAAACAATTTTGCTTTGACTAATTTAATCCAGTAGCGAACAAAGCCGTCTTTACGGGACGAACCTCATTATGACACCAGTGATCCCCTATGAGATATCAAGGGCTGATGCCAGCTTAGGCGAAAGCCAGAGCTGGAACTGCGTTTTTGTTGGCAGTTATAGGTTTTGACCAGGTTAACGAGTTAGTCAGCTCGACTTGCTATTTTAAAACAGATATCTCTGTCGAAGCCTGACGCTCCCATCCTGATATTATACCAAAGATACAAGTTTTTTCAATAGTTGACTCGGCCTACTTTATTTGAGAATCTTTCGAAAGGCGTTTAAAAATTGAAGTGAGGGAAGGATGAAAAGGTTTGTTCTGACTGCGGCTTTCTATATTCTTATTCTGGCATCTTGCGTTTTTGCTCAGTCACCGGACGACTATGTAAGGAATTCCAAAACTATACCGGACTTTTTGGATCAGAATAGCGGATGGTCTCATGATCCTGCCGAAGATCAAATAGACGGTGGCCATGTTATTGAGTCTCATGAAAACAAGAAAGAGGGATTGATCGTCTTCCTTTATATTGATGCCGCGGCCGCGGTTCTAAGAAAGGGATCGGAATTGGCATACATGGCTGAATACGGAAGCAAACAGGTTGGCAGGGCGGCTATCAAGGTTGATGGGAAGTGGTATGTCGGTAGAGCTCCTTTTTACGACAATGGTAAAGGAATGCCCGAAAATTCTTTTAAAAGCCAAGATATACTTGATAGTAATGGTAGGCTTGTCGGCGTGAAGCTAATGTTAGAAACCGTTGATGGATTGAAGGAATTGGTTATTTCTATACAATAAAATGGTGATACATAGATCACCATTTTTTATTCCAAACCTCTTTGTTTTGATCGAGCGATATCCTTCTTTTTTATCGTTTCTCGTTTATCGTATTTTTTCTTACCCCGGGCTACGCCAATAAGAAGTTTGATCAAGCCCTTTTTGTCATATAGTTTCAACGGGACCAAGGTTAGACCCTGAGACTCTCAGTCTCCGATCAGATTTGAAATTTCTTTTTTTGAGAGAAGGAGTTTTCGGGAGGACTGCGGATCGTAGTTTTTGGGAGCGTTGGCAGGTTGATAGGAAGATATGGTTGCTCCGATAAGAAAGGGTTCTGCATTCAATATTTTTACATAAGAACCTTTGATCGATGCCCTGCCAGTTTTTATTGATTTTACCTCGTATCCCTTCAAAACAATGCCAGCCTCGATTGTTTCGAGGATTTCATAGTCAAAACCAGCTTTTGAATTTGTTGAGTATTCCATAAACACCCCATGCCGTTACCCATAGATGTCTTTTCTGTGGCCGATGCTGAAGAAAACAGCCATTGCATCTCTAATAAAAAAGGGTCCTGACCCCTTTTCTTTCATTTCATTTTCTCTCAACGAGTTTAGTTTTGAGATTGAGAGTTTCGCTTTTGCGGAGGATAGAGAGTTCTATTTCGTCACCAACAGCGCAGCGTTGAATTAAGTCCTGAAGATCTTTCTCTTCAGTTAATTTCTCTCCATTTAGAGTGGTGATGATGTCGTTTTCCTGGACGCCGGCCCTATGGGCGGGTGAGTTGGGTACAACTGCCACCGAATGAGGTATGTGATCTCTAACTACCAGGGCTCCGTAATCAACCGGGAGAGAATATTTTTCCCTGAGTTCTTTGTTTAACATTATGTATTGTAAACCGATAAATGGTTTGATGATCCTGCCATGTTTGATGATGTCCTCTAAGTCCTGCTTAGCCCAGTTAATGGGAATCGAAAAGCCAATATTTTGAGCACCGTAAATTATAGCCGTGTTGATACCGATTACTTCCCCTTCAAGATTGATAAGTGGACCGCCGGAGTTGCCCTGATTGATGGCGACATCTGTTTGAAGAACTCCTCGCAAATGCTCCATCTGGCCGTCTTGGCCCAGTGAGGCTGAAATTTTTCTTGATAGACCAGAAATGATTCCCTTTGAAACTGTGTTTGAAAAAAGACCCAGGGCATTGCCAATAGCAATAACAGTTTGGCCCGGTTCCAGCTTACTTGAGTTTCCAAGTCTTACTGATGGCAGAGTCTTAGCTTGGATTTTGACTACGGCTATATCATTGATTGGATCTCTTGAAATAACTTTTCCTGAGTATTCTTTCTCATCAGTAGTTATAATTGTGTACTCTGCATCAGGATCGAATACTACATGCTTGTTAGTTAGGACAAGGCCGTCGGGGTGAACTATAAATCCTGAACCCCCGCCGACTTTTACTTTTTCAGTTTGTCCCGGATCTACATCCCCGAACATGAATGGGCCAGCGAATGGCGCGCCATAAAGACCCTTAACTTTGGGCATATTCTTTGATATGACGATACTGACAACGCTGGGGCTTATTTTTTTAACTGCCTCTATTACTATTTTGTCATGTTCTAGTGAATTCATATTTATAACCTTAGCGCTTGCTTGCCGGGCCAATTTTAATTCTTAGGGCCAACACTAGTCAAGCCAAGTGGTCTGTAGTTAATCTTAAAAATTACATTCTAATTATACGATCAAAAAGAAATTTTTTCAATAGCAAGTTAATTTCTCTGAAAAGTGCAATTGGAGGTGGCCTTATACATTATGTTGATTAATATTCAAATATAACCTACTCTATATTTAGTTTGTTCAAAAAAGAGTCGGCAAATGAAAGTCAAAACTAATCTGGTAGTTGATTATGAGGATAGGTTCATCTGGCTTGATGGCCATATAACTTCTTCAGTGGCTAGTAGATTCGTAAAGATGCTTGCCAAACTCAACCGGCTTGAATGCTCTCCAATCATTTTTTATATCAAGGGGCCTGGTGGCAATCCTTATCCTACTTTTTGGATGATGAGCGAGATAGAAGCTTCTGCTAGTCCAGTAGCCATTGTAGCTCATGAGTATGTTAATTCTGCTTGCTTTACAATAACTCAAGCTGGTGTTCATCGTCTAGCTTTGAAGGGTACTAGATTTTCTTTCCATCCAGTCGAATTCGATATATCTAATGATCGAAAAGTTATAAGAATGACTCAGAAAGAGCTCATGGGAGTTCTTGATAGCCTCAGACTGATAGATGCTATGCAGCTCCTATGGTTTTTAAAAAGATCTAGACCGGTTAAAAAGGTCATGAGATTATTTATAGAAGATTCGACAATAGGTCTTTCGAAGGCTCGTAAATTGAAAATTATTGATGATTATTACGAGGAAAGCGATTTCCTGAAGGATAAAAGAAGAGCTATGAAATTAATAAAAACCCAGACCTCCTAATTTTCTATAAATCCCTAAGCGTTAAGCTAGGGATTTTGTTTTTAGGCAGAGATGATAAGATAAACTCATGAAGGCTTGGTTAGAAAACTTATTAAAGACTAAGGTTGACTCTAAACCAGAGAGGGGAGATTATTCTGTAAATCTTCATCGTGTTTTGGTTGGTAAAGATGTTTTGGTGGCGGTCTACTCTAATAAAGAATTTAAAAAATATTTTGATGATCCGGAATTAACCAAAAACGGGTTTGCTAACTTTTATCTTTCGTCTGACTTTTTAAGACAACAAATTCTAAAAATTATAAGCGAGAAAGCAAGTTATGGATCTGGCGAAAGTAAGAAATTCAGCATTAATCTTGAGTTTGTCTCGGCTAATCCGACGGGTCCTCTGACGGTAGGTAATGCTAGAGCGGCTTCTTATGGTGATGCTCTGGGGAACATTTTGAAAAAGGCCGGGTATGAGGTAGCCAAAGAATACTACATCAATGATGTGGGCGTTCAGGTTAGAAAGCTTGCGGATTCAATAAAGTTGAGGATGAGGGAGCTAGGGGGCGAGAAAATAGAATTTAGCCCTGATTTATACCAGGGCGAGTATATAAGAAGTATGGCTAAGGAATTCATGGAAAGGCTAATTCCGGATGAAGAAATCAAGGCCGAGGCAATTAGAGTAATGATTAGTGGAGCCAAGGAAACATTGGATCACCTTGGCGTTGGTTTCGATAATTGGTTTTCTGAGTCAGAACTTCATAAGGATGGGAAGGTCCAGACAGTCATCTTAGATTTAGAATCGAAGGGATATGTATTGGAAGGGGACGGAGCTAAGTGGTTAAAGATGGACGAAGGCCAGAAAGCAGTTTTAATAAAAAGCGATGGTTCAACCACATATCTGATGAATGACATAGCTTATACTAAAGATAAATTTGAGAGAGGGTTCGATAAGGCGATAAATATTTGGGGGACAGATCATCATGGCGATGTGCCTCGCCTAAAAGCTGGAGTGGCGGCTTTAGGGTATGAGGCTCTGAGACTGGAGATTTTGCTCCATCAGCTAGTGGTTTTAAAGCAGAAGGATGAAAAATTGAAGATATCGAAGCGGGCGGGAAACTTGGTTCTACTTGAAGATCTAATAAATGATGTTGGTAAAGATGGGGTTAGATTCTTTTTCTTATCCAAGGATTTGAATACTCATATGGAGTTTGATATAGATTTGGCTAAGGAGCGGTCAAATAAGAACCCAATATATTACATCCAATATGCTCATGCGCGATTAAGCAATATTTTTCAGAAGTTAAGCATTGATCCAAAAATTTTTAAAATTAAAGAGGAAAATTTGAGACCACTAGAAAAGCCAGAAGAGCTAGCTCTCATTAGAAAGATGGTGAAGTTCCCAGAGTTGGTAGAAGATGTCGCCAATAGTTATCAAGTTCATCACTTAGCCCAATATTCTTACGAGTTAGCTTCCGATTTTCACAACTTTTATGAAAAGCATCATGTGGTTCAAGAAAACAATAAAGAACTTGAACGAGCCCGCCTTGCTTTGTGTTCAGCGGTAAAAATAGTCTTAGGTCAGTGTTTGTCCTTGATGGGAATTTCTGCGCCAGAGAAAATGTAAAACCGTGAACGAGATTGCGCCTAAAATATCGAGTAGAAGATCGGCGACTGTATCTTTTAAGTCGCCCATGAAATATACCCTTATTTTAAACCAACGATAGAACGGTTCGATTAGAGTCTGGTTTCCGATATATTCTGAAAATTCCCATACTACTCCGATGAAAACAGTAGCACCCGCTATGATCAGGGTATTTTTGATTGTCTCTCTTTTTATGAGGTGGTTTTTTAAATAGTCAGCCATAAAAATGGCTACGAAAAATCCTCCCAAAAAATGGAAAACAATATCAATCCACCAGAGTTTTATATACCAGCCATAATAAATGCTAGGAATATTAATAAGAAAAATTATAACTAAGAATATAAACGCTCTCTTCATTTAGAATAACTTAACATAAATTTGATAGTTTTCAAATTGAATTTGGCTTCAAATCGAGCTATACTAAGGCCTATGCGTGATTTTAGAGAAACCGAAAGTAAAATTCTTCAATTCTGGCGGGACAACAAAATATTCGAAAAAACGCTTGAAAATCGGAAAAAAGCCAAACGCTTTGTCTTTTTTGAGGGCCCGCCAACTGCTAATGGCAAGCCGGGGATCCACCATTTTTTAGGTCGAGCGTTCAAGGATTTATATTGCCGATATAAGACTATGCGGGGCTTTTTTGTTTTACGAAAAGCCGGTTGGGATACTCATGGTTTACCCGTCGAGATAGAGGTGGAAAAAGAGCTTGGGTTTAAAAATAAAAAGGATATAGAGAATTATGGTATCGGCAAGTTTAATAAGAAAGCCAGAGAGAGTGTTTGGAAGTACAAGCAGGATTGGGAAGAAATGACTAGGCGAATGGGTTTTTGGCTGGATATGGATGATCCATATATAACTTACAATAGCAAGTATATAGAAACTCTTTGGTATATAATTCAACAGATTTGGAATAAAAAGCTTCTCTACTTGGCTCATAAAGTTGTGCCATTCTGCACAAGATGCGGGACGCCTCTCTCCTCTCATGAGGTAGCTCAAGGATATAAAACTGTAATTGATAAATCAGTTACAGTTAAATTTCTAATTTCTAATTCCGAATTTCTAAAAAAACTCAAAACTCAAAACTCAAAATTCAAAACTTACATTCTAGCTTGGACAACAACTCCGTGGACTCTTCCAGGAAACGTCGCTCTAGCGGTGGGGAAAGACATTGATTATGCGATAGTTAAAAAGGGGACTGAGGCTTATGTTATAGCTAAGGATTTAATAACCCGAGTCTTAGACGTCTCTTATAAAAAAATAGGTGAGGTGAAGGGTTTAGATCTGGTCGGAATTGAGTATGAGCCTCTTTTTGACATCAAAGAACTGAAATCCCCCTTATCCTACAAAATTTATGATGCAGACTTTGTTTCTACCGAAGATGGAACGGGAGTGGTACATACGGCTGTAATGTATGGAGAAGATGACTATAGCTTGGGCACTAAGCTTGGTTTGCCAAAATTCCACACCGTTGATGAATCGGGAAAATTTATTAATGTCGGGAGTGATTTTGATGGATTGATAGTTAAGCATAAAGATAAGCCAACAGAAGAAAAAACGACTAAAAAAATCATAGATTACTTGCTAGGCAGAGGATTGATTTTAAAAACGGAAGAGTATGAACACGATTATCCTTTTTGCTGGCGGTGTGATTCTCCGCTCTTGTATTATGCTAAGAGCTCCTGGTTTATTAAGATGTCGGCTGTTAGAGATCAGCTCTTAAAGAATAATCAAAAAGTAAATTGGTTTCCCGAGCACTTGAAGGAAGGCCGTTTTGGTCAATGGCTGAAGGAGGGCAAAGATTGGGCTTTCTCGAGAGAGAGGTATTGGGGTACGCCTTTACCGATTTGGAAGTGTCAGAAATGTGGAGAGCATAAAGCTATCGGTTCTGTTGATGAGATGGAGAAATCAGCAGTTGAGGCTGTGGCTAAAAGAAACAGTTATTATGTTCTTCGCCATGGCTATACAACAAGAGATGAGAGAAACGAGATGATTATTAGTTCGGATATTAGATCTGATAGATATAGTCTTACAGAAGAGGGACAAAAGCAGATCGAGAAAGCAGCTCAGTCCATTAAGAATAATTATGATATAGATATGATCTACACCTCTCCTTTCAGGAGGACAATGGAAAGCGCTGGAATAGTGGCTAAGCTTTTGCATCTGAAAATACATAAAGATGAACGACTGAAAGAAATTGACCATGGTGGTTGTGATGGTTTATCTCATCATGCTTGTCCATCCCCGGATAAAAAAAGAGAAATTGATTATAAATCTCATGAAATGGGGGAAAGCTGGAATGATGTTCGAAGAAGAGTATTCGATTTTGTTAACGAGATGGAAACTAAATATTTTGGCAAAAAAATCTTAATTGTGAGTCATGGTGATCCACTCTGGCTTTTAAACTGCATTGCTGAGGGTGCAACTGATTATGAAATCGTGGATAATCAAAGGGTTGGCCGCTTCCACTATCCCAATATTGCCGAATTGCGTGAACTAAATTGGCGACTTTTACCAAGGAATGAGGGCGGAGAACTTGATCTTCATCGCCCATTTATTGATTCTGTATCGCTTAAATGTGATGAATGTGGAGCGTTGATGAGAAAAGTACCTGATCTGATTGATGTTTGGTTTGATTCCGGGGCAATGCCTTATGCCCAGTGGCATTGGCCATTTGAGAATAAAAAAATCTTTGAAGAACAGTTTCCGGCCGATTTTATCAGTGAGGCTATAGATCAGACAAGGGGATGGTTCTATACTCTCCTAGCTGTCTCTACGTTACTGGGCAAGGGCAACCCATATAAAAACCTAATTTGCTATAGCCATGTTCTGGATGACAAGGGTAAAAAAATGTCTAAATCAAAGGGTAATGTTTTCTCTCCTTTTGAGGTTATGGATAAAGTTGGTGCTGATACTGCCCGCTGGTATTTCTATACCCTGAATCAACCCGGAGAGTATAAGCTATTTGCTATCAGAGATGTTGAGGCCAAATTGAAGGGATTCACGTCTACTCTAGAGAATTGTGTAAGGTTCTATGAACTTTACTCTTCAGGTACTAAGGCCTCGGCGCATAGTATGAAAGCAGAAAATTTATTGGACAAATGGATTTTATCCAAGTTGCACAGGCTTATTGGCGATGTTACAAATATGCTTGACAGCTATGATCCAACAACTGCGACTAGAGCGGTAGAGAAGTTTATTGTTGAAGATTTATCTAACTGGTGGTTGAGGCGTTCAAGAAAAAGAAAGGAAGCTTTAGGACTGTTGAGGTTTTTGCTTTTGGAATTAGCCAAAGTTCTAGCTCCGTTTACTCCATTTTTGGCTGAGGATATTCACGCCAGGATGCATAAAGGCCACAAGATGGACACGGAGAGTGTTCACTTACACGATTGGCCGAAGGCTGATAAAAAAATGGTAAACAAGAAATTGGAAGAGGAAATGGTCGAAGTCAGAAGTATAGTCACTATCGGACTGTGGTCGAGAAAGGAAAAACAAATGAAAGTCCGCCAACCGTTGAGATCCGTAACTGTTAAAAGAGCAACTGAATTTTATAGCGATTTAGAGAGGCTGATAAAAGAAGAACTTAATATTAAGAAAATATTTTATAATAATAGACAGGAAGAAGCGGTTGTTTTGGACACCGAGCTTGATCGATCATTGATCGATGAAGGTTATGCCCGGGAATTGATCCGCCAGATGCAGGATATAAGGAAAGAAGCAAAGTATCGATTGGACGAAAAAGTTTTTGGTCAGTGGCATTCAGACGATAGCGAAGTCAGCGTAGCTATAAATGAATGGACGGAGGAGATAAAGAAAGAGGTCTTGCTTAATAAGCTTGTTGCCGGTGAGAATGACAAGAAAGTATATGATATTGAAAAAGAATTCGAATTGGCGCCACAGAAAAAGATCTGGATCGGCGTGAGGAGATAATACTGATTATAGACACGCTTCCGGTCGGATAACTCCTCCGAGAGTTATCCGACCTCAGCTATGCTCGCCCCTCTGATCGCCCAATGATGGACTCCGTCCGACATTATATCATTGGGCGATCTCGGGGTCTCAAATGTCTCTAATCGGTATTATCTCCTCACTTAAATTATTTATGAAACGAGTATTTATTATTCATGGGTGGGATGGGTATCCTGAAGAAGGTTGGTTTCCATGGCTTAAGCGTGAGCTTGAAGCAAGAGAATTTTATGTTCAGGTGCCACAGATGCCCGATGCTGGAAAGCCGATGATACAGAACTGGGTGCCGGCAATTTCTGAAATTGTCGAAAACTCCGATCCTCAAACTTATTTCGTTGGACATAGTATGGGTTGCCAGGCGATCGTCAGATACATTGAATCTCTACCTGGCGGAGTAAGGGTTGGTGGAGCAATTTTTGTTGCAGGGTTCTTTAAAAGGTTAACTGGACTGGAAGATGACTTGGAAACACAGGAAATTCGGAGACATTGGCTAGAGACATCACTTAATTTGGAGAGGGCAGAAAGTCATCTGAATAAGAGCGTAGCGATTTTTTCTGATAACGACCCCTTTGTTCCTCTCGATAACCAGGATGATTTTAGAGAAAAACTTAATTCTCAAATTATTATCGAACACAGTATGGGTCATTTCAGCGGCTCAAGTGACAATGTAACTGAGTTATCCATTGTTCTTGAGAAGTTATTAGAAATAGCGAGATGAAAACCAAAGCGGTTATTCTAAAAAAACAAAATACTAATGAGTACGACCAACTGGTTACTTGTTATACTGAAGAATTGGGAAAGATGACGGCTATTGCCAAAAGTATTCTCAGGCCCAGCTCAATCCAATCGATGCACCTCGACGTATTGAATCTGGTGGATTTTGAGCTTATTGACGGCCGGGTAATTCCAATAATAACCGGCGCTCAGGTTGAAAAAACTTACCCAACCTTGAAAAGATCTTTGCCTGCTCTGGCTGCTGGTTATTTTTTTGCAGAGATCATAGATAAAGCCTTCTTTGATTACCAGAAGGATGAAAATATATGGGGCTTGTTCTTGTCACTGTTAGAGGAGTTGGATGATGGATCGGAGAATATTCAGGAATTGCTTAGCTCTAGGAAAAGAAAGCTAATTAAAGCTCTTGGTTACGCTCCCAATGTCACTCAATGCTCCTTCTGTCTCGAAGATAATCCTACGGATTTGATCGCCTACAGTATTCACGCTCGAGGAGTTGTTTGTCGAAGTTGTTTTTTGAGCGGCCAGGAGGCAGTAGTGATAAAGGACGGAAATTTTGAATCTGATTTTGTGACTGAGGCAATCTTTGAGTCACTTCTTGAGAGGAAGATAAACTCCTTAAATTTTGTTAAAAGTGTGTTAGGATAGATTGATAGAAACGGGGTTTTGAAAGCATCTCATATATGTCCAGTAAAATACTAAAGTATTTAGTCTTAATTGCTATTGGTCTCCTCGTGGTTACCATCTCTTCTTTTTGGTTTGGCGGGCCTTCTTTCAGTGAGAGAAACGTAGCTTTAGAGATTGAAGGACCGACTCAAATATCAGCTGGCGATGAGGTAGTGTACGAGCTTAGATATGCTAACAATACAAGAACGGCCTTGCATGACTTAGAGTTCACCTTCTTTTATCCGGAAGGATCGACGGTTATTGTCGATGGTGTGGCGATGGAAGATCATACGGATAATTTTACAATTGACAACTTATTGCCCGGACAGGAGGGAAAGAAAGAGTTTAGTGCTTTTTTGGTCGGCGAAAGAGGAAATATCAAAACGGTCAAAGCTAATTTTTCATTTAAAGCCGGTAGTATCACCTCTGGTTTTGAAAAGAGCACCTCCTTCTCAACCACCATTATTACCTCGCCTTTGTCTTTGGCCCTTGCTGCTCCGCCGAATATTGTCAGCGGCCAGCCGCTCGAATATATTTTTGATTATCGTAACAGCTCCGGAGAGGATATATTGGATATGATTTTTGAGTTTGACTATCCGGATGGCTTTAGTCCAGCGGAGTTTAATCCAGAGCCTAAAAAGGGTAACAATACTTGGCAGATCGAATTGCTAAAAAAGAGCAGTGGCGGAAGAATATCGGTTAAAGGGACAATGGTTGGTTCCGAGGGAGAGAATAAACTAATTTCCGTTTCTCTCAAGAGAAAAATAGGAGGCGACTATGTTGATTACCAGGTAAGTTCAGCGGTAACTGTAATATCTAGCCCAATTTTACAAGTGAGCATCTTGGTTAATAATGTTTCTGATTACTCGGCATCTCTTGGCGATCGCCTTAATTATACTGTTAAATACAAAAACAACTCCAACTTCAATCTGTCAGGCGTAAATCTTGCCGTAAAACTTGAGGGAGATATGTTTGATTTCTCAGGTCTCGATACTCGAGGAGGCTTTTTTGATGATGCTAGTAAAACGGTGACTTGGAATGCCAGTACCGTTTCAGCATTCGCCGCCTTTTCTCCAAATGCTCAGGGTCAGGTTAATCTTATCATTCCGATCAGATCCTCATTTCCAGCCTCTGTTCCGGGCGCTTCTAGGGACAGATTTGTTAAGGCTTCTGCCAAGTTAAGTACACACAATGTTCCTAGCGGAGTCGATGCCCAAGAGGTAGCAGTTTCTGCCAGTGTTGTAGCTAAGATTGGGACCCAGCCTACTTTTAATCAGTTTATGTATTACAATGATCCTGATCTAGGTTCCTCCGGTCCTTTTCCTTTGAGAGCCGGAGAAGAGACTGCTTTCACTGTTCATTGGCAGTTAACAAATCCGGGCAATGATGCGAGGGATGTGAAAATTAAGACGAAACTTTCGAATGGGGTGTCTTGGATAGATATAACTAGGACTGTCGGGACAGAGATTAAGCCATTATTTAATCCGAATACTTTTGAGATAGTTTGGAATTTAAACTCTTTGCCCTATGGAACAGGCATCTCCGGTGAGAAATATGAGGCAAGTTTTCAAATCAAAGTTAAACCTTCCAGCAATCAGAAAGATAACGTTGTGTCGTTGCTTGAAAGTGTACAGTTTACCGGTAGTGATGTTTTTACGGGGCAGAGTCTGGTTATCAATAAGAACAGCATGAATTCGGATAATCTTGTCGATAGACCAAAAGAAGGAACAGTCCAGTAGTGCTTTAATACCTGCAATAAAATGGAAAATAATTTATTGGAAAAAGTTGTTAGTCTGTGCAAGCGTAGGGGATTTATATTCCCCGGTTCGGAGATTTACGGCGGACTGAGAGGGACTTGGGACTATGGATCGCTTGGCTCGGAGCTTAAATTTAATTTAAAACAGGCTTGGTGGGAATATATGGTTCGGGAACGTGACAATGTATTCTCTGTGACGGCAGCTATTATGATGAATCCGAAAGTCTGGGAAGCTTCGGGCCACACCGTAGCGTTTACTGATCCTCTTGTGGAGTGCAAAACTTGCCATGAGAGGTTCCGTTCTGACAACGAAGAGGAGATTAAATCTCATGAAGAATTGCATCGAAAGAAGGAAGAAAAGGTTGAATGGACTGAGCCTAAGCAGTTCAACATCCTTGTTGAGGCGAAGCTGGGAGTTGTTGAGGGTGAAAAGACAACCGTATATTTGCGGGGAGAAATTACTCAAGGGGTTCATGTTAATTTCAAAAATGTTATTGATTCGATGCACCCCAAAATTCCTTTCGGAATTGCTCAAATCGGCAAGGCTTTTAGGAACGAGATTACGCCTGGAAATTTCACATACAGAACAAGAGAGTTCGAGCAGATGGAACTTCAGACCTATGTCAGGCCTGATGAGAAAATAGCGATGAAAGAATTCGAATATTGGAAGAATGAACGGATGAGATGGTACCTAACACTGGGTATAAAAAAAGAGAATCTTAGATTCAGGGAGCATGCACCAGATGAACGGGCTCATTATGCCAAGGCTGCTTGGGATATCGAATATAAAACTCCTTTTGGGTGGAAGGAATGCGAGGGTATTCATCACCG
>Ga0209541_10005648_pt1 | contig 21730 bp, 25 predicted proteins | sample RifCSPlowO2_01_FD_184027 | JGI IMG/M metagenome (GOLD analysis project Ga0209541, IMG submission 184027) | Groundwater microbial communities from Rifle, Colorado - Rifle CSP2_plank lowO2_0.1 (SPAdes) (version 2) | ecosystem: Environmental > Aquatic > Deep subsurface > Groundwater | place...
AAAATATATAAGCTATTGGAATATAAATTAAAAATGCAATAACTGCAATAAACAGCCCTTTTTTCAGGCTTTTATTCATTAAATATTTCATCTTCCCATATTCTTTTTTAATACTAAATTTTGAAATATATCTTGAAATTACTGTTTGTATTGCTTCGCTGGGAATAGTCATAATATAAATAAAAGACATTAATACTGCCAGCACACCATAATCTGCTGGCCCTAAAATCTTAGCCATAGACATCTGAAAAATATAGTTAAGTATATTAAAAATACCAATAGTAATAAGCAGAATAAAACCCCCTTTTATTAATTCATCTTTTTTAATCCTAGATATTTTTAACATTGTCAGAAAATCCCTTTTCTAAATATTATTAATCCTGCGATAATTATAAATATCTGAAAACTCCAGATTAAATAAACAACTCTTTTTTCAGTTGCTTTAAATCCTGCTGCTTGAAGCATCAATATAGCAGCATGTTCTATTCCGTAAATTTTATTATAAGGTAAATCCAAGCTTCCATCTTTTTTCGGCTTGCCGAAGCTCTGTTTTACTAATTTGCCTCTGCTTTTTAAAATTGTCTCTAAGATATAAGGAATAAAAAAGAAAACAGCAATTTTCTCAAAATTTCCAAGAATAGCTATAATTGCAATTAATCCACCAATAGGATAAGTTATAACATCTCCTGGGAAAACTTTTGCAGGATATAAATTAAATATTAAAAAAGCAAAAAGACAAACAACCATTATTAATCCAATTAAAGCAAGCCATGACGAGCCTGTTAAGAATGCAACTAAAGATAATGCTGTTAGAATAATTGCCCCCTGCCCTGCTTCTAATCCATTAAATCCTGCAAGAAAATTAAAAGTTGCTGTAGCTCCAACAATTCCTATGGGGATTATAATTAATGAATATATCCAGCTTAAATTTCCATTTAATAATTGAAATGACATTGAATGATTTCCAGCATTTATTACCATTAAAGGAATAGCTGCAAATAATACTAAAATTAACCTTACTCTTCTCCTTAATCCTATTTTCCACCCTAACAATCCATCAGTTATCCCAATAAACCCAAGTATAAGAATAGATGTTAATAATGCAAAAATTTCAATTGTATTATCTGTAGATTTAAAATAAAATGTATTAATTGCAATATAAAAAAGAACACCTAATATAAAACCCGTAAGAACAGCAACACCACCTGCTTCTGCGATTTTCCTTCCATTATACTTATTCATATCTTTTCCAGCTAATCCAAATCTTTCAGCACGCTTTATCCATCTTGGAAGTATAAATAAAGTTGTAAAAAATCCTAAAATCAAAGATATAAATAATATAGGTTCCATTATATATCTAGTAATATTTTAGGGCATAAAATTTTATTTTTCATGATTATTAGTTATTTAAAATATTTTTGCTTCTACAATATCCTGGCTTGGATATTTCTTGCTTAAAAGTTCAGGATTCGCCTTAATCCCTGCAGGAAAATTAGCTTTCCATATCTTTATAGGGCCTTGAATGCCCCCATAAAAAACAAAATCACCTATATTAAATCCTTGTTGTTTTATTAAAGTAATAAGCTCACTAGGTTCATTACGCACAAGTTCAAAATTCTTTTTCTCTCCTATAAGATATAATCTAACCCATAATGCTCTCATATTTCTCTCACTTAAAAACATAGCAGCCCCAATATTATCTATTGTAAACTTCTGTCCTGTTGCATCAGGATTAAGTTTTGGAACAAGATATAAAGTTCCATTATATCCTGAATTAAAGTCAATAAGTGTGCTATTATAATATAAATATCTTAGCGGGATTTCTATCTGCTGGTTTTGATAGAAAAATATTGCACTTGGCTGCAAAACTTCTCCATTTTCTAAATTAAATTTTAAATATGCAACTCCAGCTCTTCTTCCAGGGAAAGGAATTTTTCCAGAAGAACTTTCATATATATAATCTTCATCTAATAATGTTCCGCCTTCATATATATAAGAAGTAATATTTCTCTTTTCTTGAGTTGCCTTGTTATTTTTCACAAATGTAGAAATCCAAGAATATCTATCATAATTTGCATCACTTCCTATTGAAGAATATGCACCATATTTTCCTATTTCACTTGAATCTATAAGCAAGTAGCTTGAGTTATGAGTATACATAAACTGCAAGGCAGTTGATTCATTTCCAGTCAAGACTTCTCTGCCCATTAAATAATCCCAATATCCAATAGCATTTCCTCCATCTAGCACAGTTGCTCTTTCTCCCATTGACTGCACCCAATATCCATAATCCCACCAGTGAGAAAATACAGCATCTATCGGAGTGTTATCTCTAACCCAAGCCATAGCTTTTTGCCACTGCTGCCTGTATTGATCTGGAACATAATTCTGGGCAGTTGCTACAGAGATATTATAATAAGTATAAAGTGTATAAAAGCTGGCTAATAGGACTATTACTGCTATTATCCAAGAAATCACTTTAATAGTTTCTTCTTTGCTTTTTATCGCAGCCTGAATTCTATTTATAGCAAAATATGCAACTATAATTGAAGCAACAGGTGCCAGCCCCATAATAAGCCTTACAGCACTTCTTGCTGCCAATATGCTAACAACAAAATATGCAAATAACAGAACATAGCCAAAATTCACAGCTTTTAATTCTTCAAAATTATTTTCTTTATAATATTGATAATATACATATAGGAAACCTGCGATAAACACGAGCATTCCCCCAAAATATACAACTTTACTTAAGAAAGTTTCTCCATTTAATGTTCCTGTATTATATTTGCTGAATATTAATGCAAACAAAAATATTGTGTATGTTGCTATTAATATCAATTTTTTCTTTCCTGCTATATGTTTTATCATTTCATTAAACAAGAATATTGAGCCAATAAAGAAAAGCCAGAAAAATAAAGGAATTCCAAATTTAACTGGTCCAAAACTATCTCTCCATTCACCAGCAAAAAAAGGCTGCCTGTTTTCAGCAACTGTAAAGCTTATTCTATCTGTATAAGGTGTTGTTAAGTGTCCAAGAATATCTCCTGTAAAATTTATAACAAAACTTGGACTTGCAATACTGATTAATAATATAGCCAGAATGACTGCAATAATCAAAGAAATAACTCTTTCAGGAAGTTTTACTTGCAGGATGCGTAAAATTAATTTATTCTCTCTCATTTTTGTTTGGAATAAAATAAAATCAACTATTAAAATAAAAAACAATATAAAACTTATCCCAGATGAAGGAGATGTAGCCAGTCCAATGAGGCTATATCTATTACTGAGTCCGAACATCATAAGCAATGTAAAAATAAACCAACTAGAATATATTAGAATTTCATTTCTTCTTATTTTATTGAGCATAAAAGCAATAAACACTGCAACTGCAATTGTAGTAAATGCATATATTACTCCCCCCCAAACTAACCCTAATACCCCTGTTGAAATCCCTGCTAATATTCCTAGAATTACAGCATTTCTCACTTTTTTTGCCTGCCACGCAGCAATAAAGAAATAAAAGGCAAAAAACAATGCAAAAAAGAAATTTTCTTTTTCAGGAATTCCTGCGACTGTTCTGCTTAACAGGCTGGGCAGAACTACAACAAAAGCTGCTGCAATTAGAGCAATTATATTGCTTGTTTTTTCTCCTTGCTCTTTAAATAATCTTCTTACAAGCAGGAAAACAGCAATTATCATGAATAATGAAACAACAGCAGGAAATAATGCTGCACTATATTCAACTGTTACATTGCTGAACATAGCAAGGAATTTGTGAAAATAAGCAATTGAATAAGGCAGAATTTGTGTTTCCTCTGCTGTCTTAAATCCTAGAGGAAAATATCTCATTGTGTCTGTAACCATTAAACTTCCGTGCTGTACTATATACTTTGCCAGCCTCATAAATAAGAAAGGGTCTAAATCTGGACCTAAAGTTGCTTGTCCAGTAGTCACATCTATCAGCCTTGGCATAGGCAAAGTCCTAATCCAATAATTAATTGCAAGAATTATTGCTAAAATTCCATAAAATATCCACACAGCCTTCGTCTTTAAAACTGTAAAAATCTTTTCTTTTCTTTCTTTGAGAATTTCTTCTCCTGCTTTTTCAGATGTTGAATCCATGCTCATTCATCTACACTAAGAAGCTCTTCAGCATTCTCTTCTTTTTTAAATCCCTTAGAGTTTGAACAATAAGGGCATTTCTTAGGCACAGAATTCTTTATCTCTGTTTTAAATCCACAGCTTCTGCATATATATGTTACCATATTTAACTAAAAAAAGAGATGTTTAAAAAGGTTGTGAATTCTGAAATTTAATATAGTATCTTAATATTATTGATATATTATTATATATTTCAGATTACAATTATGCTTAAATATCCTTTGATTTTAATAAAACTATTCTAGAAGTAGATGCAGATGTTTTGGAAGCGCAATCAGGAGCAAGAATAAAAAGGCAAGCAAGAGTTTATTTTAGTACCCCAAATAGAATACTAAGAAGGGTTTTTTTAGTAGAAGCAGAAAAACATCCTCAAGGATTTCCTTCTTATGAAATAAAGGGGGGAGAAATTAATACTATTTATTTCTGGCAACCCACAACAAATCCTACTTTGCAAGAGCAAGTAAGCCAATCAAATCATGTTTGTAATATTTGGGTTAGTAATGAACAAATAGATAATCACCGGGTTATATACCTGGGAGGTTTTGTAGAGGGTATAGTAGATGCAGAAAAAGAAGCAGAGATTCCTGAAAGAGTTTATAAAATAGCTAGAAGAGAAGCAGAACAATTTACTAATGATTTATTTATAAAAGCTAAAAAACTTCCTTATGTGCTTTTTGATTTAACTTCAAGAGCCCCTAAAGGGGAATTAGAAAGAACTTTGGAATTAGCAGAAGGAATAGATGCAATCCAAAAGCCAGAAGATCATACTTCTCCTAGAGCAGCAGACATAGAAGATTAATTTTTCAGAACAAAGCAGGAGTAATAAACACTTCTATTAATGCTGCTAAAAATAAGATTACAACAGCAATTATTATTAGATTTAAAGAGTCCTGAAGAATTTTCCAGAATTTTTCTGTTTTTATTTCATGCTTTATTATAGCTATGCTTAAAATTCCTCCTGCTAAAGCCCCGACAAAATATGCTCCAATCTCAGGAATTCCATGAATCATATATCTTGCTAATCCCAAAGGCAATTCAGAGAGAGTTGATTTCGTGAAAATTCCTATTGCTGCTGCTATTACAGAAGCATTCCAAGCCAGCACAAAAATAGCCCCTGCCCCAAAAATCAGAGAAAAAACAAATGTGAATATTAAAACATAAATATTATTTGCAAAAATCATAAATATTTTATCCTTGGCAGAAACAAAAGCAGTTGTTTTTGCAATACTCTTGACTCCATATTGAGAAACACAATCTTCAAAGTTGCTGGGTCTGTTAATCATACAATAAGTCTCAATCTGCGCCCTAAAGCTTGTATTTGAGCTTACAACTATATACCAGAATGAAAATGCAACAACAAATCCAAGAAAAAGCCACATAAATGCATGCAAAGCCTTGCTATGCTCTTTTAATAATTCTATAAAGCCCTCAATGCGGCTGTCTTTTTCTTCTTCTAATTTTATAGTATAATAAATAAAAGGAAGAGTAAACATAACTGTAAAAGTAACAACTAAAATTCCAGAATATTTTACAAGTACAGCATCATTTCCAAAAATCCAGTTTACAAGCAGTATAGAAAGAGAAGCATAAAATAATCCTATAAAAAACAATTCCCAAGGCTGGCGCTCAGCCTTTCTCGGATTAATTAGCATTTCTAACATTTTTATATTCCTCTTTTATTCTATAGATTATCTTCATATTTAAATCTTCTTTTAATAAACTAAAATATATATCATTTTATACAAATCTTTAAAATATCTTTTCTCTTCAAAATTTAATGCAACTTGAAGAACTGCCATCAGTTATTACACAGAATAGATTTAATAAAAAAGGTTTAGTAGAAACAAAATCAGGATTATTAGTTCCTGCTTATGTTGGCAGTCAATTAGGATTTAATGTTCCTGGCAGATTCTATCTTGAAAATATATTATATCCAAAATTACGGCGGGAATTAGGGGTTTTTCCTTTATGCCCTTTTTCTGCTTGTGCGGAGTATCTAGATTTTTCGGAATTAAATGATAATATGAGTGTTAAAGAATTTAGGGCCTTTTGGGAAAAATTTAATAGAACTATTGGGCATGTAAATTATCAAACATTATTTCCAAAATCTAAGTTTCTGATTGCTTTATTTGATGGAAGCCATGCTTCTGATGACGGACTTTGCACAGAAGTTGGAATATTCTCTACAACAGGCAAGCCAATTATAGGAATTAGAAGTGATTTTAGATTAGCTGAAAATGTTGCTGCTCCAATAAATCCTGCAGTAAGAAGTGTTATTGACTATGAGCCTTATGATGGTTTATTTTTTGAAGGTCCTCAAGCATATGAAAATGCTTATAAAGCAATCAAGAATTTAGCAGATAAAATTAGGCAAGAATAATTCTTCAGAAGATTTTTATATCTTAAATTTTCCAGAAGAAAATTATAATGAGATAAAAATCTTGGGATTTTTATATCTTAAATTTGGCAACAAATTCTCATGGAATAAAAACCTCGGGTTTTTATACCTTGTATTAGTAGTTATATCATGCTAAAAGCATGGCTAAAAAAGAGAAAAGAGAAGAGAATAAATAAGATTATAGAAGATATAAAATCTATAAAGATTCAAGGAGCAAGAAGCATAGCAAAATCAGCTTTACATGCTTATTCTTTAAATCCTGTAAAAGAGACTAAAATAATGCTGATTAAAGCAAGGTCAACAGAGCCAATGCTTGTTAATACTTTGCATTATTTTGAAAAACAAGGCTATAAGAAAACTTTAGATCATTTTGACGAAACCCAGGATAAAATTAATCAGCTAGTCTTCCATATTATTAAAGACAACTCCATTATATTTACTCACTGCCATTCTACTAATGTTATTCTCGCTTTGATCCATGCACATAAACTAGGAAAGCATTTTCAGGTTTATAATACAGAAACTCGCCCTTTATTCCAAGGAAGAAAAACTTCTTTAGAATTGCAAAAAGCAGGAATAAAAGTCACAGAATTTATAGACTCAGCAGCAAGAACAGCTTTGCTGCAGGCAAAGAAAATTTCAGGAGTTGATTTAGTTTTCTTAGGAGCAGATGCAATTTTACCCGCTGGAATAATAAATAAAATCGGCTCAGGCATGTTTGCTGAAATTGCTTATAATGAAAAAATTCCAGTAGTAATTATCGCAGATTCTTGGAAATTTACAAAAAAAGTTTCGCTGGAAGTTAGAAGCTTCAAAGAAGTCTGGGAAAAAGCTCCTCCAAGAATAAAAATAGAAAACCCTGCTTTTGAATTTATTCCCAGGAAATATATCTCAGCAATAGTTTCAGAGCTTGGGGCTTTGAAGTTTCCGGAATTTTTAAGGAAAGTTAAAAATAAATTAAAGGATAATTAAGCCTATTAAGAAAGAAATTAAGTTAGCTAGAAGAGAAATAAGTAAAGCCTTATCAAATCTTAATTCTAAAGTCTGCCAATAGAAAATTGTCTCAAATAAAAATGCAAATAATTCTGCTACAATTAGATAAGCAGTATAATCTAGGATATATTTTGGAAATATAAACCAAACATAAGGCAGAGTTAATATTGAAGCACATGCCCCTATAAAAATAATCTTCCATATTTTTAGTTTTGATTTAAAAAGCAGTTTAGTTATAATAGCAACAATAGGAATTTCTATTAGAAGAGTTAATATTAATGCTTTTAGAAATAAATCTTCATAAATCATTATACTATCCACCAAATAGTTTTTTAAACCAGTTAATAATTTTCTGAATTAAATTCCCAGATATACATTGATTATTGACACAAACATTTGAAGAGCATTCAAAGCTATTCTCACAAGAAGAAGTTTCATTTTTCTGCTCTTGCCATGTATCTAAGAAGCAATATTTTCCGTCTTTTCTTAGCCCTATAGATGAACAAGAACTATTTGTTTGAGTTTGATTTGAGATTACATTTGTCTGAGTGCATATCCAGCTAAGCATTAGAGAATTACAAGTTTTATTAGCTTCGCATTTCTGTTTTTGTCTTGTACCAGTTTTGCATATGCAGTTATTATTATAGGGCTCATTTTCACAAAAAGCAGGATTATTTACTAAGCTTATGTTATTAAAAGTTATATTAAAATAATTTCTGCAATATTCATATGTTCTTCTACTCCTATCTATGTATTTAGTGTTAAGTTCACAATTTTTATTTAATGGATAATTTGAATTTGAATAATTAGATACATTAAACTTTTCTCCACCTTCATTTGTTCCATATAAATCACAAGTTATATTAACAGTGCTGGTATAATACACAGAAGAAGAATGTACTTTAAGTTCATAGCCATAATAGAGATATTTATCTTGCAATAAATAAACTGTATCATAAATTTTATTTTCATTAATATAATTCCCTGGATAATACCAACCCTTACAAGAAATTGTATAGTCAATTGTTTTGTTATATGGCTTTCCATCCTTCTCAAAATATATATAATATGAAGTTATTGGAGCAGCAGCATTTGCGGAAACAAAACTTAAAAATCCTAAACTAAGCAAACCAAGAAATAATAATATTAGCAACCCCTTTTTCATATATGTTAAAGAGCAATACTCTTTATAAATATTGCTGGAATCTCCATTGTAATTATTTAATCTCAATGAAATAATAAAGAAAAGATTAAATATATATTTTTTATCACTCCCAATTAATAAATTTAAAATCGATATATATATATATATATATACATAAACTCTTGTATATAGAGTTAATAAAAAAGGAAGAGTAGCAAAAAGGAGGTAAAAAATGGAAAAATCAACAAAAATAATAATTGCTGTTTTAGTGGTTATTGTGCTCGCGATTGGAGTTTATGCTATTGCTGGAGGGTCATCAGTTTTAGGCTCACCTGCAGTTTGTTCTGATTCAGATGGCGGGAAAAACCCTGATGTTTATGGAATTGTGACTTTTGGAGCATATAAACTTAAAGATGTTTGTTCTGGAACAACTTCTGTAAAAGAGAATTATTGCAAGAATAATAATACTTCTTATGGATATGAAGCAATAAAGTGTTCAGCAGGAAAAACTTGTAGTAATGGTGCTTGTATATCGGGAAATACAACAACAAATTCAACAATAAAGTGTTCTATAAACACAAATTGTGGAAATCCTATAACAAACAAATATTGTTCAGGAAGCAATGCTTGTACAAATACAACAACTCCAATATGTAATAATCCAGGAACAACTTCATCTTATTGTTCTATTTCAGGAGCAGGAGGATGTGGGTCTTGTACATATGGATGTAGCAACGGAGTTTGCGTAAATACATCAAGGATATATAATTATACTGAAGGTAATTATGTCCCAGATTCAGGAAGAAATAATCAGATTATTATAGGCGACACTTATATAAATAATGGGAATAATAATAACTATACCCACATTCTATTAGTAGACACTATCAGTATTGATACTGCAACAACTGGAAGCGTTACTTTCTCTAATGCAAAAACTGGCGAGGCATATAAATTTACGGTAACAAATAGCACAAGTTATTATGCTCCTGGTGGGGGTATCTATGATACAAAGGGTTATTATGACCATACAGATATTAACTATTGGGGGGGAATTGGATATCAGATTCGTGTTAATCCTGCAGGAATAGGAAGCGTATCTATAACTTGGGGTAATGGTTCAAGTCCAGGAAATCCAGGTAACTTTACTTCAGTATTAAAAGCAACAATATAAATTTTAATTTAATTTTTTCTTTTTCTTTATTTTTTATTTAGAATTATATTAAAATTCTATCATAAAATACTTTGGATTTATAATTTTTAAGAAAAGTAAAAAGATAGAGAATAAAGAACTAATCTTTCCCCTCTTTCTGCGCCCTTACAACTAAATCCTGCAATTGCATATTAGTTTCTTCTAACTGCATTAAGAATTGAGATTTTATCTCACTCAATTGAGAAACCTGCCTGTCAATAACTTTTTTAGTTTCTTCTGCTGTTTTTTTAATAACAATATTATTCCCTATATTTACCAGCAATTCCTTGCTCTTCAGCTCAGCACTAACAAATATTCCTTTTCCTATATTTGCAAGTATTTCTTTCTTGTCTTCAATATTATCTAAAGCGACTTTTAATTCTTCTAGTTGAACAATTTGTTGATTAATCATATTAAGCTTCTGCTCATACTGCTCAGCCTGCTGCTGCAGCATGCTTAACTGCATAATTATTTCTTGTTGATTTGATTCCATAAATATTCTTAATATACACAGCTTTTAAACTTATTTATTAAAGAATATTGTAAACTTGCTATTATGTACCAGAAAGTTCCTCAGAATTATTCAATCAAATGCATTATTATATCAACGGAAATTAATTTCATTTACTATAATTCAATATATTTTTATTTAGGGGATTGCAATTATTTTTCTTCAAATAAGCAGGGCAATATTAATTAATTTTATTAAATAGATAGCATCTTATTATAACATATATATAATAGAAATGATATAAATAATAAGAGCTATATCACAATTAAATTATTAATCTTCTATCTAAAAATAATTACAGCATAAATATTTATTGATTATAATAAATCTTACTCCAGCTTGAACAGCTTCCTGAATATCAAGCTTGAGGCAATTGATGCAATAATATAATACCAGATCCAAGAAGAAAGGACTGGAGAAAAAATTCCTCTAAGCCAGCCAAATAACAGCAGGAGAGGTATAAATGTGATTAGCATTGGCTTAAAGCTGTGCTTCATGCTTGCCCCCATATGGCTCATTAATTCTTTTTGAATTTCCATCATCTTTGCAGGATTATCTTTGTTTTTTTTCATCTCTTCCTGAAGAGCTTTTTGCTTTGCTTTTATCTCCTTCATCTTTTCCTGATTAATCATAAACTTATTAACAATAGTTATAGCCAAGCTTACAGCTAAAGAAAACAAAATTATAGCAGTCTTAGGATATGTTGTTATTAAATCAATTATTGCCATTTTTATTTTGAACAGGGTGAAAAATAAAAAGCTTGAAATTCGCAAATTTCATGATTTTCTTTCACCTTTTTATAGATTAGAATAATCTGTTGTGGCTTTTAAAGTTTGTGCAAGTCAGCATGCCTCTGCCGAACGTAGAGCTACCGAACAGAGATAAAATTATCTTAATTCTCTTTTTATGTCAGAGAAATTAGAGACTTCAGAATTCTTTCTGAATTCTGGCAGCCATCAGAAATTAAAAATTTCCGAGGTTTCTGGCTGTCATCAAAGTTCATAGAACTTTGAAGTTGCCAGAAGCAAATGAGAGAGACAGAAAATGATTATGACATCATCTTCCGTAATCCAGGATGCATATCTACAGAATGCTGCTGTGCTATGTTTTGATAGAATTGATAGACTATCATCACTGCTAAAAGAATTGAAGTTCCTGAGATAATTGCTCCTAAAATATCTGCTATTGAAGCTAAAAGCCCTATAGCTGCTCCCCCCATAATTGTCAATGGAAGAACATATCTTGCAAGTATAGTTTCAAGAATTCTCTCATCTTTTCTAAATCCTGGAATCTGCAAGCCAGATGCCAGCAGGTTTTTAGCTTGGCTTCCAGCATCCATTCCAGCTGTTTTTACCCAGAAAACAGCAAATATCACTGAGAAAATCATATAAAATAAAGTGTGAAAAATTCCTTGGAATAAATATTTCCATCCAGCACTCTTAGCTATAATTAAATTTATTAAATTTGTAGGTGCAATCCAAAATGCAAATCCAGATTCTGGCTGCCTTGTTCCTTCTGAAAAAGTTCCAAGCCAGATAAATTTGTAAGCTACTTTTGCTCCTGTACTGCAATAATTTACAATAGTCTTCATAGGAATTTGAGTATCATTTGAAATACTATTTTCTAATCTTATATTATCTATTAAACTTTGATTTACACTTATTTGATTTACGCAATTTGTCACAACCCCTGAATTAAGCCCTGCAAACAGCTGAATGTTCGCGACTAATGCTGCTGTTAATATAACAGGAATAACAGAGGCATAGAAAAAAGCCATTGGCCATTTAATATTATAGCCTCTTAATCTGTCAAATGATAATGGAATTTCTACTTTCAAGCTCTGTGCCCAGACAACAGCGAGATATATAATAGCAGTAATCACAATAATTGCAACAGCAGTTAAAGCGCCAGATGCATCAGAATTAATAACTGATTTGAATAAAACCCAAATTTTCCCCGGGCATACTGTTTCTAAGTTTAACAAGCAGTTAGCTCCCTGCTGTGTTATAAACTGGAATAATTCTGTAAATAATCTCCATGCTACTCCTGCTACTATAAATAAAGAAACTCCAGAGCCAAATCCCCATTTTGTTGTAACCTCATCCATAAAAACTATTAATAATCCTCCAATAATTAATTGCAGCACAACAATAGCAGTATATCCTGGCAAGGCAGCTATTCCCCCCATAAGTACATAAACAGCTGCTTCAAATATTACAAAAAAGAAAACTAACAGCTTCTGCAGCCCTTGAAAAAATTTCTTCCCTTCTTCTGATTTTACATCAATATTAAGTATCTTGCTTCCAACTAACAGCTGGAGTATAATAGAAGCCATAACTATCGGGCCAATTCCTAATGATATAATCGAGCCAAACTCAGTTCCTAATATAATAGCAAGGTACTCAAAGCGCTCTAAAGCCCCTGTAGTAATTCCATAAAGCCTTATATTTGCAAGAATAAAAAAAGCTGCAAGAACAATTAAAGTCCATTTTAACTTTACATTAAAGCTCAGCTTTTTTTCAACAGGCGGTTTCACCTCTGGCAAATTCTTTAATAAATCTTTTAAAGCCATTATAATATTTACAATTTTAGGTTTATAAAGATAATGTCAAGACGCAGTATCTCCGAAACAGACAGCAAATTAGGATAGGCTTGCCTATCCTAAAAAACTAAGAAAATTAATGATATCCCTTCAAAGAATATGTTGGGTTCAATTGAAGATTAACATTCTTAAGTTTTAGTCCATTTTCTGGACATTTTTGCTAATTCGATTGTGAATTCCTTAAACGAGGCTTCATCTTTATAAAAGCACATCCAAATTGTTTGAAGCATTTGTTCAAACATAAAAAAGAAAAACCTAACTTTCATATCTTTTGATTTGCATTTTATTCTTGCTTCATCCTGAACTCTGAATTGAGTTTCAATTCTCCACCTTTTTTTGTAAGTTATAATTAAATTTTCCAGCAATATCTCCTCGATATTTGTAGCAAAAACCCAATCATAATTTTTGTCGCTTCGCGGATCATAAATCTGCTTTAAGAACACTAAAATATTTTCTCCAGCATATTTGCTTTGATTTTTATTGACTTTAAAATCATTATAAATTGCAACTTGTTCTCCTATTTTCAGAGGATAAAGAATTTCTTTTTTGTCTTTGTGCTTAGGCACAAAAATCAAATACGGATAATTTAATTTTGTTAGCTCATACATTAAATCTTTATCATAAAACCCCCTATCAAACATAATTAAGTTTATTTTTCCAACATAATCTTTAATCAAAGACAAGCAGTGTAAAATTACACTGCTTTTGTAATGTCCTATTCTAATTGGCATAGAAATTAAAGGTATTTTCTGTGGAATCTCGTCGGATATTATGCTGCATGTGAGAAATTTGAAATGTCCTGTTACTGCATCTTTTCCAGTCCATCCATGAATATCAAAACCCTGAACATCTCCATAAAAATCTTCTTCGGTGTAATCAAATGCAAGAATAACTTCCTTTTCAGATAAATGAATATTATTTGAAATTATTTTTATATAATTCAGATAAGCATGCTCCATCATGCTTATCAAAGATTCTTTTACTCGCAGATAAATCGTATCTGTTCTGCTGCTCACATTTTCAAGGTACGAATTATAGGCGGCAGATTCTGTTAAGGGAACAATAAAATCAAAGCCATTTAGATTATTTTCTTTCCTGTCAATTCCTAAACTCTCGTCTATAAAACACATCAAAGCAGTTAAACTCTTGCATAACCTTTTTTCATTCATCTGCAATTATCACATAGACTTTTTTGCCTATAAATTCTTTAGGAAAATCTATTCTGGCGCTTGTGCCAAACGGCTTTACTTCTCTTTCAATAAAACCCCTTATATTTTTGAGAACAAGAGTTGATTTTTGAACTAATTTAACCTTCTTCATAACCTATCTAAAAGATAGGTTAAGTATTTAAATCTTATGGAGTAATTTAAGAGTAAGAAATCTCATTCGGAGATAGTCAAGACTTTTTGTTAATTGTTATGAATAACTGCATTGTTTATGTTACATTTTAGTGCAGTTATACAGATAGATAACTGCGAATAATATGTCATCTAAGTTATGCAGTTATCTATATCTAAATGTTAAAAATTAATTTAATAATTAAAATAACTTTTTTAGTAAATAAATATGTTCAGTTTGGCAGCAATTGTTTTAGTGCTCATAATTACAATCTTAATGCTTTAAGATTTTTTACTTTAACAAATATTATTTTTGCTAAATTATTCTGATAAATTTGAAGATATATTTATAAAGTCTATATTGTTAACTATTTTATGAAGTTTAAAATAACAGCTTTATTTTTATTTATTATAGCTATATCTATTCTAACTTTCACTTTCGTAAGTGCAGAAGTTACAAATTCTGGACCTTGTGGAAATTATAATAATGGGACTCATTGCCCTTGCATAGGGCAGGCAGGTATTTATCTTCCAAATTGTAATTCTACACCTGTTTACAAAGATGGTTGTTTAGTTAGCTATAATACTACATGTAGCAGCCCAACATGCGGGAATGGAGCATGCGAAGATGGAGAAGCAGATATTCCTGGAGGATGCGGGCCAAATGCAGATCCCTCGTGTTTAGGTCCTCCTGCAAGAGCAGGAACTTGCCCTCAAGATTGTAAAAATACTTCAGAATGTACTCAACAAGGAACTTCATGTTGCAAGGGAAATTTATGTGCTTCTAGTAATGTTGATTGTGCTGCTAATTCTCTGCCCCAATTTGCAGGTTGTGATAAAGATTGCAGTCCAAAATGGGTTTGCAAGGATACTTGCGAGAAATTTTACACCTGCAAGGACGGAAGCAAGGTTCAATACTGCTTTTCTACAGAATCTGGTGCTTCAACTAACTCAAACACTAGTTCTCCTTCAACTAAATCTTCCATAACATCTGGCGGAGGATGCTCGTGTTTTTCAAATCCAGAAAGTTTATGCCCAAGCCAGTCATGCACCTCTTCAAAATGCGAAGATGGTTCAATCACTTCTTGTTATACAGATTATAATAGCAATTGTGTTTGTTCAACTTGTCCTTCAATTATTGTAAATCCTGTTTGTGGTAATAATGTTTGTGAGTCAGGAGAAGGTTTAATTTGTGCAATAGAAGCAACAAATTGCAAAGCAGAAGGCGACTGCAAGCCATCTGTAGGAAAATGTTATTATGGCTGCGAAAAGGATTGCAAAGACATTCAAGGAATTGATGCCAAGATGAATGAAGAGTTTAAACTTCAAATAAATCAGTATGCAAAAGTTACTGATTTTCCAGAACAAGCAATAAGAATTACATTCAGAGATCTACTGACTCAAAGCTGCACTTCAAGCTCAATTGCCCCAAGTGTTGCATCTGCAAGCTTAAAAGAAGCTGTTGCAAGCAATACTCAAGCAACTTCTAGTAGTGGAACAGGAAAAGGAGTTAAAGCTTCTCTTGAAGATAATAGTAATATAACTCAACTTCCAGGCTCAGGCTCAATCTCAGTGATAAAATGCCCTGCTGTCGGTCCTATTGCTCAATTACAAATTGATATTCCAGGAAAAAATGAGAAAAAGATTATTACATTAAAACTTCAGGAATCAAAACAGGTTTTAGATAGTTATATCAGCTTTTTAGGCTATGACTTTTCTTCAAGAACAGGAAAATTCCTAGTTGCGAGCCAGGGCAATAATACAAGCTGTCCTAGCAATTGTGAGTGTGACTCAAATGGAAGAGTAATAAATTGCGAGAAGAAAACCTGTGAAGAAGGAACAAGATTATGTTCTGATGGAACATGCCAGAAAGAGTGTGAAATCAAGAATATAAAAGATACAGAATGTAATTATGGATGTGTTTATAATAACAAATGCCTGCCTGTTGGAGTTCGCGCCCAAGGATTATATTGCAACCTAAATGGTAATATGGATTCCCAGCTTTCTTCTGATGAAGCTTGCGAGAATAACTTTGAGTGCTCAACAAATTTATGTATAGATAATAAGTGTGTATCCTCTAGCTTCATCCAAAAATTCTTAGACTGGTTTAAGAAGCTGTTTGGTAGTTGATTAAAAAATCATAATTTTAAATTATAATAAATAAGCTAATCAAAAAATAATCTATTTTAGCAAATGACAAGCTATTTCATATTCTGGCAACAATCTAATTAATGTTTGCAATCATATTCTTAATGTGTAAGTTTTTCCTCCCTTTAATAATAAAAATAAGTATATAATTTAGTTAATATCAAGAATAATAATTATTTACCAGTTTTTTCTTTTTCTCTATTCAAACCATTTAAGTCAAATGTCTTAAAGGCATAAAGACACCTGTCTTAAAATAGAAAAGCTTATAAATACACCTGTCTTAAATCAATTATATCAACGGAAATTAATTTTCGGAAGAAAATTTTTCCTTGATACCGCAAAATTCTATTGAATTTTGGGGCCCAGAAAACATATGGATGTTTTCCTTGGGATAGTAAATGAAATTAAAACATCCAAAAATTAATTTCATTTACTATAAGTCAAAAGTCTTAACAGGAAGCATGAAAACAGACAAGCATGAAGAAGTTTTAAGAGAAATCATGGAAGAAATAGAAACTTCCTTAAAAGATTCAAGAGGATTAGTTTTTCATCAAAGAAGACTTGCATTTTCTCTTTCACTAGGCTCTACCAGCCTCTTGGAAATATATCTCCATAAATTAAATATACTCAAAGAAGGCTCGCAGATAAATCATTTATGGTTCAGGAAGAAAAAAGAATCAATACTGAAACAGCTTCAAAACCAGGTTACATCTCCTATAAATTCTGTAGAAAGCATAGAAAAGATTATTGATTTAATTGTGAAAATAGAAGACAAGAGAGACATCCTTGCATATGGAGCTCCTGCAAGTGAAAGCATATTGCAAGAAAAAATAACTTTATTTTTTCAATTAAAGGAGCTGCTAAAATGTTAAAAAGTTATGCAAATTATTTTACTGCCTATCTTTTAGATAATGCTAAAGAAACAAGCAATATAATCAGAATTGTGCTTTTCGGCTCTGTTGCAAAAGGCGAGCAGGGAAAAGAAAGTGACCTAGACATATTTATAGAAGTAAAGAAAAAAACAAAGAGATTTGAAGATGAAATAAAAACTATAGAGGAAAAATTTTATTCAAGTAGAGAGTCATTGTTATTTAAATCAAAAGGGGTAAATAATAAATTCAGCATAAAAATTGGAAAATTAGAAGAATGGCAGGATTTATACAGAAGCATAGCTTCAACAGGCATAGTTTTATACGGGCCGTATGAAGCTAGAGAGCTGCCATCAGGAGTTAAAAACTATATTATCTTTTACTGGGATAAAATAGGAAAAAACAGGGGATCTTTCTTAAATAAGGTGTATGGCTTTAAAGTTCAAGGCAGGGCCTATTCAGGATTGCTTCAGAAATATCAAGGACAGAAGCTTGGTAAAAGCTGCATCCTACTTCTAGTCCAGTATAAGGCAGACATATTTAATCTTATAAAAGAGCATAAAGTTCAGGCAAAATTTTTGGAAGTTTATTTTTAATATCAAAAATAATAATTATTTCCAAGTTTTTTCTTTTCCAGCATTTTCTTCTTTCTTATCCTTTTTCTCTTCTTTCACTTTAGAATATTTAAGAATTACTTCTCCGCCAGTTTTTTCTACTTTTTCTTTGGCTTGCTGAGAAGCAGCGTCAGCCTTAATTATTAATTTTTCTTTTAATTCCCCGTCTCCAAGAATTTTATATCCTTGTAAATCCAGCTCTATGCCTTTTCCTGTTTTCTTTGCAATCCCTTTTTCAAATAATCCAGCGAGATTTTGATTAATATAATCTAAATTAATAACATCAAGCTTTTTTCCAGCTTTCATTCCTTCTTTTCCAAAATAATCTGGGAAATATCGCTGGATGAATGTTTTTTTCTGCCCTGCTTTTTTTCCTGTTCCTGCCATTCCTGCTCCCCCTCTCATTCCTGTTCCTTTATGCTTTTTTCTGTTCCCCCAATAAGCAGTTCTGCTGCCCCTAAGGCGAGTTCTCTTGCTTCTTTTCTTGTGTTTAATCATAATCCTGCCTCCTTTAATTTTTCATCTTCACTTCCAAAATAAGTTGCCCTTCCTTCTACTCCATGAGATGTACCATTTAGTGTCAATGAAGTTATCATTTTATCTTCATATTGCCCATAATAATGATGTTCATCAATTACTCTTACACTTCTTGTAACTGATATTCCCTTATTTTTATCCAAATCTCTAACATTTTCATTTGGGCGTCTAAATAATGTATTAATATTAACAGAACCTTTTCTTATCGCATCAAGTAAAACTTCAGTTACTAACTCTCTAGTTCTACAGCTTTCAATAATTGCCCCTTCAGTTAATTGCTCTAAAGGAATTCCTTCTTGTGCAATTGGAAATTTAACAACTGTTATTTGTGCTGTTGCTTGTGCCATCATAACATCCTCCTTAATAATTTATTAATATCTTCTTTATTATCCCCTAAAACCCCTTTAGGATAGTGCTGCTTGCTGACTATTCCACCTCTTGGGGGATGAAGCCTAAAAAAAGGTTTTATCTTTAAGTCTTCAAAAGATTTTCCTTTAATTAATTCTTCAATTATTTTTTCAGCATCTATCTTTATAGCCTTGTCTCCAGGAAGCCTAGCTCTTTTTATTATTAATTCTTTTAAAGTTTCTTTATCAATATTTCCAAAAGCAATAAAATCTCTTACTTTTTTTATCATTCCTTCTAATTCTTTGCTGTCATGCAAGACAACACAAGCATATTTTTTTCTAAGCCTCAATCTATAAAGAGCATTTGCTACACCCGTATCAACTCCGACTTTTCCACTTATCCTAATTAAAGCTTTCATGCTTCTGCCTCCATAAATAAATCTTGATAATATGCTGTTTGAAAAAGACTTACTCTTCCATTATCAACTTCAATAGGGCTGAAAGCAATTATTTCTTCTCTTGGATTATGTATTATTAATTTCATTTTTTTGAATTTTTAGATTTAAAATTTGCTTTTCTTAAAGCATCTATACAAGCCATTGCGAGATTTACAGTTGTTCTTCCTTCACCATAAGTTTGCCCATAAATATCTTTTATTCCTGCTAATCTTAAAATTTTTTTCAATTCATCTCCTACTACTAATCCTGTTCCTTGAGGAGCAGGAAATAATTTTAATGTTATGCTCCCGCATCTTCCTTCTGTTTTTTTAGTTATTGTATGCATCTCCTTGCAAGAGCAATCAAAACTTGCGCATCCTCTCTCAACTTTCATAATATTTAGCTTAGCATATCTTATTGATTTTTCTCTCGCAGGCAAAGTTTCTTTTGCCTTGCCATATCCTACACCAATATGCCCGTTTTCATCTCCAACAACAGCCATGCATCCAAATGCAGGAGTATTGCCTTCTTTTGTCTTTTTTTGTGTCTGCCTCCAAACTCTTCTCTTTCCCCCTCCAAACTTGCCTTTACTCTGCCCTATTGCAAGAAAGTCAGACTTTAATTTAATTAAAGAATCTACAATTTCAGCTTCCATTATTTTTATTCCTTTTTCTAATATTTCATCAATATCTTTTATCTTCCCTTCTTTCACCAGTTTTCCAACTTTAGTTTTAGGCTGCCAAGATTTTATTCTTTCTTCAGTCCTTGCTAAGTCTAGCTCATCTCTTGCTCTCCTAATTTCCTTAACATCAACTACTATAGGCATTTCTTCTTCTTTTCCTTGTTTATTTTCCATATTATTTGAATTTTTTATTTATATTTTGCTTGATATTATCAATATCCACTTTTCTTCTTATACTTTTTTCATCAGGGAATACTTCTTTATTGCTCGGAATTTCAATCCCTGCATCTATTAATCCTTTTGCTGCAGCAAATACTCTTGAACCCTTGGAATTTCTTTTTAATCCTATATCTAACACAGCATTTTTTATATCTTTATCTTTTAATTTTATTCCTAGCAAATATCCTGTAAGATAGCTTGCTGGAATTGATTTTAATCCCCCTAATTGTTCTTTAGCCCATCCATATTCTAATAATTCTTTTGAATTTGCCCTAATAATAACACTATCTTGTGATTCTTTGCTTTTTACATATTGAATTAGAACAAGCCTGTTTGATATTCTCACAACAGCTCTTCCATCTGATTTCAGCAGGCTAACTCTTGTATTATAATCTGTTTTGCCTTCAAGTCTTCGTCTTTTTATTGTTTTCATCTTGAGCACACCTCTTGTGCGAGAGAATCAGAGGATTTCATCAGAAATCTTCTGAGTTTCAAAAAATTTATTTTTTGAATCATTTTATACTTTCAGATACTCCTTTAGTTGAGCCTTGCTCTTAAAATTTCTTGTTTTTATTTTTCGCCTTATTTCTTGATGTTTTTCTTCACTTATTTTATTCTGTTTCCTTAATTCAACTGCATAATTTCTTAATTTTCTGGTAATTATAATATAATCTCTCTTTCTGTTGAAAACAACTTTTTTCACTTTTCCAGCATTTCTTCTTCTTTTTCTCTTTTCTACTTTTTTTCTTCCGTGGTTTTCAGATATGATTATTGCCCCGGCATTATGCAAGTCAATCATGTCCTGCCTTGTAATTGCTTCGCTAATTTCATTTATTCTGTTAGGATTAAATTTAATCTTATTAACTCCAACATTAAATACTCTTGCTGCTAATAATTTTTTATTTTTCATTTCTCTGGTAAATTTAGTATTTTAATTCCCATTTCTTTTGCTTTATTTATAATTTCTATTTTTTTCCTTGCTCCAACTGTTCTTGCAATTATTACTTCTTTATTTTCTTTTAGTTCATTTATATTTCTGACAATTACCATACTTTTTCTATTTTGAGTGCCATATCCTATTGATACAGACTTATCTGCCCCCCCTCTATGCTCCCTCATCTTTCCATGTCTTCCTTTTTGTCTTCTCCATTTCATTTTTTTCCTTCTTCCTCTTCCTAACTTAGAATATCTATACCATCCTCTCCTCAAAAATCCTTTACTCATGTTTTTTCCTCTCCTGCTTTTTGGATTATAAATATTCCATCCTGAAATATTCTTCTATCTCTATTTTTAACTTTTGTAAGAATTTCTATATCTGCTGCTGTTTGCCCTGCTAACTCTTTATTTTCCGACTTAATTGTTACAATTTCTTTTTCAACTTTAACTTCTACTCCTGATTTTAATTTTAATTTTCTTGGCTTGATTTCTCCAAGAAAATTTTTCACAATAAATTCTCCTTTATCTGCTGTAACTGTGACTGGAAAATGAACTGTGCATATCTGTAATTTATAAACAAATTTTTCCCCCATGCCCTTA
>Ga0209541_10005649_pt1 | contig 21729 bp, 30 predicted proteins | sample RifCSPlowO2_01_FD_184027 | JGI IMG/M metagenome (GOLD analysis project Ga0209541, IMG submission 184027) | Groundwater microbial communities from Rifle, Colorado - Rifle CSP2_plank lowO2_0.1 (SPAdes) (version 2) | ecosystem: Environmental > Aquatic > Deep subsurface > Groundwater | place...
GTTTTCTCTAATCCCCCATCTGTTTTATTTAAAATATTCAGAAAACCCCGGACTAATCTTCGGATTCTTCTCCTACAATATGTTCTTCAACTATATGCTTCCTTTGCTAGTTTTAATCTTTTTAGGAATTTACTTTTACAAAAATAAAAATCCTCAAGAACAATTAGCTCTTTCCTTCCTAATTGCAGGAATTTTTGGAAATCTTTTCTCAAGAGCAATGCATGGTTACGTTATTGACTGGGCGTATATTCCTATCTATCCTCCCTTGAACATGGCAAACTTTAATCTTGCAGATACGTTTATTATCACAGGGGTAATCTTTATAATCCTATTAAGCTTCAAGAAGAAATAGATAAATTTCAAATCTTATGCATTTCGCTTTTAGGCAAGATTCTTCTTCCTTTATCAACATAATTCAGGATCTTTCCATCTTTCGCTTTTCCACAGCCTAAAAAATCTACACCATGTTTTAAGATAACATACCCAGGAATATTTTCAAAGCTGGGAAGTTCAGCTCCCTTAAACCACTGCATCATGGCTTCTTCTTGCACCTCTAAGATATTCTTTTTAGCATAAGGTCCTACCAATTGGGATCCTTCAATACTCAATCTGATGCCATCCTTCTCTTGTTTTCCAAAATACACTCCTAAGCTATTGACTCGTAAATCCTCTAACTTAATTTTAGCAACATCCTGACTCATCAAGAATATTTTTTGTTCAGTATTCATGAGAAAAACATACGGCAATTCTAATTGTGATTGATACTGCGATTCTAATTGTTTAAGAATAGATTTTTTCTCTTTGCTATTGAGAATCTTCAAATGTTCCATAACCTTCTAAAGAATAATCACTTTAAATAGCTTCCTACTCAGAAAACAAATGGTTCACTTTGAACGGTATGCTCTAATCCTTGTTGAGCTATTTTTTGGTCAATAAGTTCAGCACTGATATACAATGCTAAGGTTACAGCTACAATAATAATAGGTGCAGCATACTCTCTTAATGTAATCTCTAAATTACTCTTCCTTCGTAAATCAACTTCTAGAATCCCACTTCTTACATATAAATTATCCATGCTAAAAAAGTATATACTACAGTATATAAATCTTTCTCATTGACAATATTTAAATAGCCAAGCAAATAAATTTCTTCTATGGATTTAAGAAAAGAAATTAAAAAAATAGTCTTAGAAAATGCAATAAGATATCAAGGAAAGGCAGCTGCAAATGCTGTCGTAGGAAAAACGTTAGCTGTTTTCAAAGAAAAAAAACCTTCAGAAGTTATTCCCATGATTAATGAAATTCTCAAAGAAGTCAATGCTATTCCCATAGAAAAACAACAACAAGAGTTAGAAGCTCTCGGAGGCATGCAAAAAGAAAAAAAACCAGAACACGATATGTTTGCTTTTCTCCATATCAAAGAAGGAGAAAAAATAGTTACAGCATTTCCTCCAGAACCATCAAAATATCCCCATATTGGACATGCGAAAGCTATCTTCTTAAATTACGAGTTGGCAAAGAAACATAAAGGAAAATTTGTCTTACGTTTCGAAGATACCAATCCTACATTAGCAAAAAAAGAGTTCTATGATATTCATCTTGAGAATTATGCCTGGTTGGGAATTAAACCTGATGAAATTACTTATGCTTCAGATTATTTAGATGAGTTCTATAAATATGCTGAAATTTTATTGAAAGAAGATAAAGCCTATATCTGTACCTGTACTCAAGAAATAGTAAAAGAAAACAGATTCAAAAGTATTGCATGTGCTTGTAGACCAAGAACAGAAAAAGAAAATCTTTTCTTATGGAAAAAAATGCCAAAAGCAAAAGAAAACTCCATGACAGCACGGTTGAAAATCAACTTGAAGCATCAAAATACAACAATGCGAGACCCTACCATTTTCAGAATCATTAAAGCATCGCATCCAAGGTTGAAAAAAAAGATTACTGTTTGGCCAAATTACGATTTTGAAAATTCAATAATGGATGCACTGCAAGGAATTACTCATAGATTACGAACAAAAGAATTTGAATTAAGAGCAGAATTACAGAAATACATCCAAAGATCTTTAGGCTTTAAAGAAACGGTTAGCTTTGAATTTGCTCGTTTCAATTTAGAAGGGACTGAAGCATCCGGAAGAATTATCAGAGAGAAAATAAAGAACAAAGAAATCTCTGGCTGGGACGATCCTTCTTTAACTACGTTAGTTGCATTAAGGAGAAGAGGATTTCAACCGCAAGCTATTAAAGAATTTGTCTTATCAACAGGAATCTCAAAAGCAGAATCTACGTTAGCATGGGATGATTTAATTATACATAATAGAAGATTGTTCGATGCTCAAGTAAACAGATACTTCTTTGTTGAAAATCCTAAAAAATTCATGATAAAGAATGCTCCCTCTTTGAATGCACAGATTCCCTTGCATCCCGAACATCCAGATAAAGGTGTAAGAGTCTTAAAGACAACAAAAGAGTTTTACATTCAAGATACCATTGAAAAAGGAAAAGTATACCGGTTTATGCACTTGTTTAACTTTGAAAACAACCAATTTATTTCAGAGGATTATGCTCCTGAGTTAAATGCAAAACTGATTCACTGGCTTCCTTATACTAAAGACCTTATACATGTTGATATCAAGATGCCCGATGGTTCAATAAAGAAGGGAGTCGCTGAACACTCTGTATCAAAATTAAATGTAAATGATATTATCCAATTTGAACGCTTCGCTTTTTGCAGACTAGACAAGAGATTGAAAGGTAAATTAGTCTTTTACTTTACCCATCGCTAACACTTTCTAAAATCTTCTTTCATATCATAGAATAAAGCAAGAAATTTTTCAGTAACAAGCTGAATTTCTTTATGGCCTTTTTTTGTAATCTTATATTTTTTTTCTTTAGTGCCTTCATGCAGCTCTTCAATAAGTCCCTTTTCCGTTAATGATTTCAAAACAGGATAAATCGTGCCAGCGCTAGGATTTGAACCACGTCTTTTTCCAAGTTCTTTTCTCAATTCTTTTCCAGACATAGGATTTTTTTTAATAAGCCTTAACACTAAAAAACTTAAGAATCCTTTAGTATCGCAGCATGGTTCCATACTAAAATAAGGACATTAGGAGTATTTATACTTTCTGTATATCGTACAACCGATATGTTTATATAGTATCGCATATCCGATATATAAGAATTGACTATAAAGAGTTTTATCTAATACTAAACAAACAATTCGGGAGAAAAAAATGGATTTGCCTTGGGGAGATGAAAAGACCGTCCAATTTATTACGAATGTTGGGCTTATCACAACAGAGGGACCTTTAGGAAAGAACATCATGGCAGCTGAGATGACGCACCTTATCTCCTATAAACCAGGAATGGTGGCTATCTGCATTGGTCCAGGAAAAGCTACGGTTGAGAATATTCGAGCAACAAAAGAATTTGGCATTAGCTTAGCTTCAACAGATCAATCAATTATTTCAAGCATTTCAGGAATGAACTCAGGAAAAACCATTGATAAAATGAAGGCTTTAGAAGAGCTTGGCTTTAAGTTTAAAAAAGCCTCAAAGATAAAAGCGTTAATGGTAGAAGGTTCTGTTTTAGGATTGGAATGTAAACTGCATAAAGAACTGATCTTCGGAGATCATATCATGTTTATTGGTGAAGTGATAGAGGCATCTTTAACAAAAGATAAAAACCCTTTAGCATACTATAAAGGAATCTATTCTTCACTAACACCTTTAGAAAAACCCACAGAACAAAAGCGAGAACAAATAAAAAAAATCGTTGAAAAACACAAGAAATGACCATCGACATCCACTCTTCAGAAGGAAGGGGAATAACAAAGGCAGACTGGCTAGAAAGTAGACACAGCTTCAGCTTTGCTGAATATCATAACCCTCAAAAAACAAATTTCGGAAAACTTCTAGTATTAAATGAGGATTATATTGCTCCAGGCTTTGGGTTTGGAATGCACCCTCATGCTAACATGGAGATCATTACAATTGTTTTGCAAGGAATGTTATACCATGAAGATAGTCTAGGGAATAAAGCAAAAATCATCCCAGGAGAAATCCAAAGGATGTCAGCCGGAAAAGGAATCATTCACTCAGAAATTAATCCAGGAAAAAGAAAAACACATTTATTGCAAATCTGGATTGAACCAGAAATCAAAAACATTAATCCTGATTATGAACAAAAGAAGATTACTTTTCAGAAAAATGAGTTACTTCCTATCGTTTCAGGAACACAAAACGCTCCCTTGTATATGCACCAAAAAGCAACGCTTTTCCTAGGATTATTCATGAAAGGAAAATCCTTCAATTATGCTTTGCCAAAAAATCAAGGAGTATACTGTTTTGTTATTGATGGAAAAGTGAAAATAAACAACACAACTTTGAAACAAGGAGATGCAGCTGCAATTACAGAGGAAAACATCGAAGGAACATCACTAGAACATTCACATATACTTCTCTTTGAGGTACCACTATGAACTATGAACAGAAAATCTATGAAGCAAGAAACATAGCTGATATTTTCGAAATTGTAAAAGAACTCGTGAAACGCTATTTAAAAGAAGACCACGCAGGTATTTTAGTAGGGGTTTCAGATTTAGGAACTCATCAACAAGGATTTATAGGAGCATATTATTCCATAGCCGCAAATATGATTATTATCAACAAAAAACCTTTGCAAATGATTCGAGAATCTCATCCAATGCTCTATAATCCATATTTATTCCATGTTGTCCTTCATGAATATGTCCATGCTATTGGCTCTTTTGATGAAGCACAGACAAGAACACTAGTAAAGGAAATGAGCATGCGTTACTTCGGAGAAAATAATGTCATAACGCAGTTTGCAACAAACATAGAAAAGTTTTTACCCTATCTCACAGCTCCTACGGCAATGCCAGAAGATATCTCTATTGAATTTGTGAAAGGAATCGACAGAACAAATATAAACTACATAGGATAGAAAAAAGAATGGGAATTTTTAAGGAATATCTAAAGAAGTATAAAAAAATCCTAATTCTCGCTTTAGTGTTAGGAACTATTAATGTAGTTTTTTCGTTAATGGATCCACAGATTTTTCGATTAATTGTTGATAAATACGCTACTCAGTTTTCTACAATGCCTCGTGAAACCTTCATGAAAGGGGTTATGCTGCTCCTTTTAGCTTCTATGAGTGTTGCATTAGTTTCAAGAATTGCAAAAAATTTCCAAGATTATTATGTAAATATGATCACTCAAAAAATAGGGACTTCCATGTACTCAAGAAGTGTTGACCATACACTCTCCCTTCCTTATAGTGTTTTCGAAGATCAAAGTTCAGGACAAATCCTGCAAAAATTACAGAAAGCTAGGTTAGATACACAAACTGCAATCCAAAGTTTCATTAACATTGCATTTCTTTCCATTATCGGAATCCTTTTCGTAGTTGCATACGCCTTTACCGTTAATTGGATGATTGGAGTAGCATATTTATCCTTAATTCCAATCATAGGAATTTTCACCTATCAGATAAGCAAAAAAATTAAAGAAGCACAAAAAGCAATTGTTATAGAATCTTCATCTCTCGCAGGATCAACGACAGAAACCTTAAGAAATGTTGAATTAGTAAAAAGTTTAGGGTTAGAAGAACAAGAAGTAAAAAGATTAAATGATGTCAATGATAAGATATTAGAATTAGAATTACAAAAAATTAAATTAATCAGGAAAATGAGCTTCTTACAAGGCACACTAATCAATGCCTTTAGATCTGCGTTACTGTTTTTAATGCTCTTCTTAATATTTAAACAAGCTATTACTATTGGAGAATTTTTCTCACTCTTTGTGTATTCTTTCTTTATCTTTACTCCATTACAAGAATTTGGAACACTAGCCTCTCAATATCAACAAGCAAAAGCAAGTAATGAACAATTAGAAGAAATTCTTAAGATCCCAAGAAAAAAGCAGCCAGAAAATGCTGTTACAATTGGAAAAGTAAAAGAAATTAAATTGGATAAAGTAAGTTTTAATTACGAAACAAATAAAGAAGGTTCTTTGTTTGATGTCTCTCTTTCCGTTAAAGAAGGCCAATCTATTGCATTTGTAGGTCCTTCCGGCTCAGGAAAAACAACGATTGTAAAATTGCTTTTAGGGTTATATGAGCCTCAAAAAGGAAAACTTTTGTTGAATGGAAAAGATGCCAAAACTTTAGATTTCGATGCTATACGAAGAACTATTGGTTTTGTAGCACAAGAAACACAATTATTCTCAGGAACGTTAAGAGAAAATCTTCTTTTCGTAAATCCAAAGGCAACCGATGAAGAGTGTACTGAAGTGTTAAAGCAAGCATCTATTTATCATTTAACAGAAAGAAGCGGCCAAGGCTTATCTACGAAGATAGGAGAAGGAGGCATAAAACTTTCAGGAGGAGAAAGACAAAGACTAGCTATTGCAAGAGCCTTATTGCGTAATCCTAACATTCTAATCTTTGATGAAGCTACCTCAAGCTTAGATTCAATAACAGAAAAAGGTATCACAGAAACGATAAAGCAAATTGTTAAAGAAAGGCCTCAACTCATGACGATTGTTATTGCGCATAGACTTTCAACGATAGCCCATGTAGATACAATCTATGTTTTACAGAAAGGAAAACTCGTTGAACAAGGGACGCATGCTTCTTTGATTAAAAAACAAGGATTATACTCTGCTTTATGGAAACAACAGAGTGAATCATCTTAAAGGTATAATCAAGGTTAACTGCACAGCAACGATTAAATAATAACCTTTATAAAGAGAACGTTTCCACTCTTAGAAGGAGGAATCAAAATGGATCTCAATGCAGATGTACCAAGACAAATCGTAGAAAAGGCATATGAAGCTGTCGAGATAGCCAAGAAAACTGGCAAGATAAAAAAGGGAGCTAACGAAACCACAAAAACCGTCGAAAGAGGTATTGCTAAGTTAGTGGTTATCGCAAAAGATGTTAATCCTATTGAAGTTATTATGCACTTGCCCCCATTATGCAAGGAAAAAGGAATTCCTTTAATAGTAGTTCCAAGCAAAGAAGAATTAGGTGCAGCAGCAGGCTTACAAGTTTCTACCGCAGCTATCACAGTAATTAAAGAAGGTGAAGCTCGAGATTTAATTAAAGAATTAGCAGCACAATGAAACCAGAACCTTCTTCAAAGCCACAGCCAAAAGAGCAACCTAAAGAGCAAGCTCAGGCTCAACCAAGAACACAAGTAGCTGCTTTTACCACAGCTTATCCAGCAGTTGTTGAAGAGATCATTGCTCGAACAGGTGTCAGAGGAGAAGCTACACAAGTACGATGTAAACTCCTTGCAGGAAGAGATGAAGGAAAAATCTTAAGAAGAAATGTCAAAGGCCCTGTAAGGGAAAAAGACATCTTAATGTTAAGAGAAACTGAGATTGAAGCAAGAAAATTAAGTCATAAGAAACGATAACATGGCAAAATGCAACTTTTGTAATTCCCAAATTGAAAAAGGAACCGGAAAGATGTTTGTACAGAAAACAGGTAAAATTTTATGGTTCTGTTCAATGAAATGTGAAAAGAATTTGTTAAAGTTAAAAAGAAAGCCTGTGAATTTTAAGTGGACTCAGCAAAAGTAGTTTGAGAAGATGTTAGTTCTATCTTAAATTTGAAATGATTATGCACTATTAATATTTCTGAGATTACACTCTTTTTTTAGATAAAGAAGGGATTGACATATCTTTTCGAAATAGAAAACTATTTAAATAACCAGTATTATGGTTTATATAAACCAATAAAGTGGTTAAAAATGATCACAGAAAAACAACTAAAATTATTCGAAGTGTTTGCAAAAAATCCTTTTGTAGAACATACGAGAAAAGAGATAAAGAAAACATCAAAAGAGAAATCAAACAATACCTTAGCATTAGCTATAAATCTATTGAAAAAAGAAGGAGTAGTACTTGAGAGAAAAATAGGAAAATCGGGGGTTTTAACTCTTAATCTAGACAATGATGTAACCTTTTATTACATTTCCCTATGCAACATCAATAGGATGCATCATTTAGCTAAACTTGTTTTAGATGCTATAAAGAAAGAAATCACAGAGCATACTCCTTTCTACTCTCTTGTTATTTTTGGCTCGTATGCCATAAACGAACAAAAAAAAGATTCTGACATAGATGTAGCAATATTCATCGAAAGTGAAGAAAAAAAGAAGCAGATAGAAGGAGCAATCAACAGCGCAAAATTGAAAAACCCACTTGAAACAGATGTTCATATTATCACTAAAAATGAAATGTTGGAAATGTTGGCAGATAAAAAAGAAAATTTAGGCAAACAAATAGTTCGAAAGCACTTGGCTCTTTACAATCATAGAATCTTTTATGAAATAATCAAAGAGGGGATGAATCATGGATTTCGAATTTAAGATTTACCTAGAAAGAGCAGAAAACGAATTGAACCTATCAATGATGATGCAAAAGATAAGTGGTGACAAGAAAATGCAGGTTGAGACTTTTGGAGTGAAAGAAGATACCTACTACAGTGCGGTTATCTCCCATGCTTACTACTCCATATTTTATGCGGCAAAAGCATATCTTTTATTAAAAGACATAAAGACCTTTGCTCCTGAAGAGCACAAAAAAACATTTGATGAATTCTCGAAGTTTGTTGATAAAGGAACTGTAGATATAGAGTTACTTAAAATATATCGAAGCATGTTCATAAGAGCAGATACTCTTTTGCATATTTTTGAATTGGAAAAAGGCAAGCGAGGAAAATTTACATACAGAAGAATTCCTCAAGCAAATCAAGAGCCAGCACAAGAAAGTATAAAGAATGCATCAGTATTTTTCAGTAATATTTACAGGTTATGTGAAAAGCTAATGAAAGAAAATGATAAACAGAAAGGTAAAAAGCAAGAATAATGTTCTACACACGATAGAATATATGCAGGAAATTGCTAAAGAAATGGGAGGTAGGTGTCTTTCTTTAGAATATGTCAATAATAAAAATCCTCTGTTGTGGAAATGTAAAAACAATCATCAATGGATGGCTAGACCTGATGGAGTTATACGCGGAACATGGTGCATTGTTTGTGCTGGAAAAGCAAAATATGATCTACAGTATTGTAAAAAAATAGCCAAACAAAAACAAGGAGAATGTATTTCTGATAAGTATATCAACTGTCAAATTCCGATGGAATGGAAATGCAGTCAGGGCCATACTTGGAAGAACAGTTTTTCAGGAATACTTAATGCTAAACAATGGTGTCCTTACTGTTACGGCAACGTAAGGCATACAATCGAAGAAATGAAAAAACTTGCAAAAAAATATGGTGGAGAGTGTCTTTCTAATGAATATAATAGAAATAAGATAAAACTAAAATGGAAATGTAATTTGGGACATGTTTGGGAGGCAAAACCCAATACTATAACGAGTGGTCATTGGTGTAAAAAATGTGGAATGAAGCGTGCAGGAATGAAGAATAGGTTTTCTCTTAATGAACTTCACAGATTGGCTGAGAATCGTGGTGGAAAGCTATTATCCCAAGCATATCGGGATGGTAAAATAAAATTGTGCTGGTTATGTGCTGATAATCATGAATTTAAGATGACAGCAATTAGTGTTAATCAAGGACAATGGTGTCCTGAATGCTCCTCAGGTAGAAGTGAGAGAATTTGTAGAAAACATTTTGAAGGTTTATTAATGAAACCGTTTCCTAAATCTAAGCCTAAATGGTTAATCTCTTCAACAGGGAAAAAATTAGAACTTGACGGATACAATGAAGAATTAAAACTTGCATTTGAGTATCAAGGAATACAACATTATTCTTTTGTAAAAAAATTTCATAAAAAGAGAAGTCTGCAACAACAAAAAGATTATGACATTCTAAAGCGACATTTATGTGCTAAGAACGGAGTTATCCTTATAGAAATTCCTTACACGGTACAGTATAATGGCTTAAAAAAATTCATAATCAAAAGATTAAATGTAAATAACATCCCCATCATTAACGAAAAAGTTAATGTGAATCCATTAGATTTTTATTCACCAAAAAAACTTATAGAGTTTAGAAAAATAGCTGAATTAAGGGAAGGGATTTGTATATCAGGAAAATATGTTGATGGAAAGACAAAATTAAGATTTAAATGCAAAAATAATCATGAATGGGAGGCAACTCCAAAAGTCATTAAAAGAGGAAATTGGTGTTCAAAATGTGTAAGAATAAAAAATAACAATTTCCTAGGTGCGATAGATAAGCAAAAGTAATTATCCAAAGTTTCCACTAAAAAAATGGTTATTTCTGATGATGTGCAGAGATTACGCTAAAGCTTCATCTAACTCTTCAGCAGCTTTTTCTAAGTCTTTAAAGACAACACTAATCTCTTTCTTTAACTCCTGAACTAACTCTTCTAAATTACTTACCCGTAACATATACTTATTTCCAGATTTCATTAGTAATCCTTGCTCAGCTAAGGTATTAATATGATGAATTACTGTTCCTCTGCTTAAATTAGCCCTATCAGCAATCTCATCACTCGTTAATCCTTTATGTCTTTTACTCGCTTTTAACAATTCTAAGAATACTCTAAAGCAACTCTTCTCTTTATCTCTTGCCCCAAATAAGCCTAAGCTTTTCGAAAACCACTGCAAATCTGCATTAATATCTTGCTTCTCAGGCTTCTGTACACGAATGATAGTAACTCTTCTGAAATGGGTGATCATACTATTTTTAGGAGAACTTTATTTATAAATGTTGACTCTTTAAGCTTTAGAATGTATTTTACTAAATATGCATTATTTCAAAGAAATCATTTAGAAATCAGAAAGCTTTTTTTCTGCCAGCTCTTTAAGTTCTTCATGTACTCTTTCAATTTTTCTTTGTACGGCATCTAGAATATATCCTTGGGCAAGTCCACTAAACAAGGTGGAAGCAGTTGCAGTATTAGCATAAATTCCAAGAGTTTCAAATACTCCTTTACGAACTTGATGACTTTCCTCTCCTTCTCTCTCCCAATGGCTAAGCTCAGAAACATTGAATCTATACAAACAAGTTTGAGCAGGTCCTGCAGTTCTTACTGCCCCATCTCTTTGAGCTTTTTCAAAATCCTCACCCACCTCAACAAGAGTATCGCTAAGTATTGTTTCTAAGTTTCCTGGTCCAATGAAAGAAACTAAAATACCTTCAGTTTGACTATGCGGACGAGATACAAAGATCTTGGCATCGATACCATATCCTTTTTCTTCCAAACGAGGGAGAATATACTGGTCAAAAGCTTCAAGGCTTAAATTGTTTCCAATCAAAAAATTTCCTGATGTCATAACACTCTAAATGCCATAATATTTATAAAACTTTTCATTACCACCACTCATATGTGATGTCAGATTAAGGCGTTATTCAAATTCCACTATCTCAGTATTTCGATGCGAGTGTCCAAAGTCTCCAAGAGGAGACTGTATCACAATCCCCTTCCGGGTAAACGTTCCCCCGTTTCTCCAAAGTTTTTCCTGAATAAATTCACCATCTTTATAAGTAAATACTCCTTCTAATCTCCCAGAACTTCTAAAATATAACCAAGGCAAAGGTAATCTAAGTTGATTCCAGATATAGATTTTTCCATTTAAGGGATGCGAATCTTCTGATGTTCCAAAATTCCTTGAAAGATATGTTGCCCATTCTTCGTTTGGCCTTAAAAAACAAGATTTTGCAATACTCACTTTTGCAGTGTCACACATAGCCTGAGCAACCAAACTATCCTGAACTAAAGAAAAATCCATTCCAAAAAAATTTAAGAAATGAGCAAGATTTCCTGAATCACAAAGCGTAACTCTTCTTCTTGATGTTGTTATTCCTACATCATAGAATTGATCATAGGGTTTGATATAGTGTTCTTTTGTTTGTGAAAATCTCACGTATTTACCTAAATATTTTTGAGGGTTTTCAGCAACTAAAAGTTCTCCTTCGACCAAAAAATCCTGCCAGGGTTGCATGACACCATTTTCACAAGAAGCCAAAAGACCTAAACCAAGAACACTGCCAACAATAGCACTTCTTACTCTTCCCATAGTATTGATGGAAATAGAAGTCTATTAAAGGTTTCCAAAGTTTTATTAATCTTCAAAATGTAATTTTTCTTATGAAAGCAGTTATTTTTGACTTAGATGGAGTCATTGTAGATAGTATGGGATTACATGATCATCTCACAACAACAATGCTCAAACGCTATGGAATTAAGATTACTGAAAAAGAACTCAATGAAAAATATGCAGGCGTTTCTTCAAGAGAAATATTCAAACTTCTCCTAAAACATAAGAATCTTGATTTTGACTTTCTCTATGAAAAAAAATGGAAAAAAACAATGATTTTAGCAAAGAAAATTCAACCTATTCCAGGAGCAATTCCTTTGATTAAAGAACTTAAGAAGAATGGTTTTAAGCTAGGCATCGGATCATCTTCAAAAAGAAGTTTTATTCAATTTATCCTAAAACACTTTAATCTTACTTCTTATTTTGAAACCTTTATAGGCATAGAAGATGTCAAGAAAGGAAAACCAGATCCAGAAATCTTCCTCTTAACAGCAAAAAAACTCCAAGTACTTCCAAGATACTGCACAGTGATAGAAGATGGTAAAGCAGGAATGCTAGCCGCAAAAAAAGCAAAGATGAAGTGCATTGCTCTTGTTAAAGAAGAAGATTTAAGAAAAACCTATCCAGCAGATAAAAAAGTTACACACATTTCTCAACTCTCAATTTCAGACTTCTAAGAAAGCTTTATAAGATTCAAATGCCAATTACGAACTAATGCAAGAACTCTGGTCAAAAACTGAAGAGGAAGTACTGAGTTCTTTAGAAAGTTCTCAACAAGGATTAACAGCAGAGCAAGCAGAGCAAAGGCTCAAACACTATGGCCCTAATATTCTAAAGAAAAAACGTTGGAAAGGACTAATAATTTTCGCACGTCAGTTCAAAAGCCCATTTATCTGGATTTTATTAGCAGCAGTAATAGTCTCTGCTTTTTACGGTGAAGCCTTCCAAGCAATACTTATTTCATTAATGATTTTACTTTCTTCATGCATTTCTTTCTACGATGAATATAAATCAGAAAAGATTGTGGATAAATTAAATAAAAAAATTGCTTACACAGCTATTGTCTTAAGAGACGGAAAGAAAACAGAAATCTCAGTCCATGATGTTGTCCCTGGAGATATTCTCTATCTCTCTTTAGGAAGTATCGTTCCTGCTGATTTGTTTATCATGCAGGCAAAAGACCTGATTATTAATGAATCTACACTAACAGGAGAAAGCATCCCTGTTCATAAAACGATTATCCCAGATAATAGTCACTTTCCAAGACATATTGCTTTTGCAGGAACAATAGTTGAAGGAGGAGAATGTCACGGGATTGTAATTTCAACAGGTCAAAAAACGCAGTTAGGAATAATTTCAAAAAGCATTACTCACGAACGCCCAGAAACACGATTCCAAAAAGATCTTTCAAAATTTGGAAGCTTATTAGTAAAAACCGTTATTTTCCTTACCATAAGTATTTTCCTGATTAATGCAATTTTAAAACACGATATTCTAAGCTCTCTTTTATTTGCTTTAGCAATTGCTGTTGGCTTAACACCTGAACTTCTCCCCGTTATTATCAGTGTAAGTTTGTCAAAAGGAGCACATGCAATGGCGAAAAAAGATGTCATTGTCAAAAGACTTATTGCTGTCGAAGATTTTGGGAATATGGATGTTTTGTGTACGGATAAAACAGGAACCTTAACAGAAGGAAAACTCTCAGTTGCTGAATGCAAAGATGTTGAAGATAGAAATAACTTTGATGTTCTACTCTATGGGGTTTTAGCAAGCTCTGTAGCTGTTCATGGCAAAAAAATTATAGGAAATCCCATTGACGTTGCCTTATGGAATCATGCTTCTGATACATTAAAAGAAAAATTGGAAAGCTATAAAGAAATTGATGATGTTCCTTTTGACTATGAAAGAAAACGTGGCTCTGTTGTCGTAAAAAATAAAGAAACCATGCTTCTTATTACAAAAGGATCTCCTCAAAGTATTCTTTCAGTCTGTTCAAGAATTGATAAAAATGGAAGCAAGAGAGATCTCTCTATTTACAGAAGAAAAATAGAAGATAAATTCAATGAATTATCCAGTCAAGGCTATAGAGTGATTGCAATTGCGTATAAAGAGCTCACGCAAAATAGAGAGTACTCAGTAAGAGACGAAGATAACTTAGTGCTTCTTGGCTATATCAGTTTCCTTGATCCACCAAAGAAAGGCATCAAAAATTCTATCCTAAGATTAGAGTCTTTACATATCAAATTTAAGATCTTAACAGGAGATAATGAAATTATTACGAGGAAAATTGCTTCAGAAGTAGGTATTCCTATTCAAGAAATTCTCTTAGCTGATGACATTGACAGAATGTCCGATGAACAATTAAAATTAGCTGTTGAAAAAACCAACGCCTTCTGTAGATTAACGCCTAATCAAAAACTAAGGATTATTAAAACACTCAAATCAAATGGCCATGAAGTAGGATATATAGGGGATGGAATTAATGATGTACCTGCGTTGCATGAAGCTGATGTAGGCATTTCCGTAAATGAAGCTGTTGACGTTGCAAAAGACGCTTCTGATATTATCTTGATGAAGAAAAGCATTCATGCTCTAGCAGATGGAGTCATCGAAGGAAGAAAAATATTCAATAATACTTTAAAATATATCTTAATGGGCACATCCTCTAATTTTGGAAATATGTTAAGTGCAGCAGGAGCTTCACTTTTCTTACCTTTTTTGCCTATGCTTCCGGTTCAAATATTATTAACAAATATGCTCTATGATTTATCCCAATTGACAATTCCAACAGATAATGTAGATGAAGAAAGTCTAAAGAAACCAAAAAGATTGAATATTCCTGTTATCAAGAAATACATGTTCACCTTAGGCCCTGTTAGTTCATTGTATGATTTCATTACTTATTTTGTCATGATTGTAGTCTTTAGTGCTTCTCAAGCTTTATTCCAAACAGGATGGTTTATTGAATCTATTATGACAGAATTACTTGTCATTTTCATTATCAGAACTAGAAGAGTTCCATTCTATAAGAGTAAACCAGGAAAATGGCTGATTTACAGTACTATCTTAATTGGAGTAATTGCTTTGCTTATTCCATTCTCTCCATTGAATCACTATCTAGGATTTGTCTCTCCTCCACCGTTATACTTCGCAATTCTAATTGTCATGGTCATTACATATTTATTCTTAGTAGAAAGAGTAAAGACTTGGTTCTTTAGACACTATACGCTCTAGCAATAAATCAGTAAATAGAAAATATTTTGGAAAGGAATGCCATTTAATAGTTTTGCTTTTGTTCGATTCCTTATCATCTAAGAAAACGAAAGGCAGGCTCTGTTAAGTTAATTAATGCTGACTAAAAAGAAGCCAATTTTTACCTTCTTTTCCCCCTTTTCTTAAATCATTTTTTAGAATTTTACTCTTGAAACAAATACTTTAATAGGTATAATCAAGAACAAGCATTAATTAACTTAACACATGCGAAAGGCATCACATTTATAAGGAAGATATGTACGGTAATACTATGTCAGAAAAGCAATTATCCTTAACAGGAAAAGTAGTTTCAATTGCTACAGGCCCGATTTTAGGGATGCTTCCCCCAAGAAAACAAATACAACTAGCAAAGGGAAGCAGAGAAGCAGCTTGTTATATGAGTTCAACCTCAAGAATTTTTAATGGAGTATGGACTCTCTACACAATAGGTTCCTTAAGTTCAAGAGCTTTTGGTGCAGACATAGATCCAAGTGCAGGAGATATTTTAACGTTAAGTGGTATTGCCATAGGGCTTGATTCTCTAGTAAGGGAAGTGATGTACGCAGGTACTGCATATTTTCATGATGGGGGTTCTTTTTCATTCCATGAACCCTGGGGCGAACCCATACTCTCTATTGTAGATAGCATGAGACGTTCTAATAGATATGCTCTTTAACAAAAAACTATTTAAACAGTATTTTTAATTCTTAACTTATGGTAGAGGTGAACCTTGATTCTGAAAAATTTGAACAAAGAGAAGAGAAAGTTCGTAATTTACTAAAGAAAGGTGAGATTAGTTTACTATTAGATTCTTACACCGGAATATTCTCTGATTTTGATCCAAGGCCTTATGCAGAAAGGACTTTATCTGATGATTTTCTTTTAGAAACAAAAAAAGCAGCAAGAGATAAAACAGGAAACTTAGAACTAAAATTTCTGATTCCATCTAGGTTAAGAAAGTTTAGTGCAGAAACTATCATTAAGAAGAGATTACATAAACACTTCAAAAAACATCATGCACTTCTTGCGCAAGAGGAAAAAGACACGATGAAAAAAGGCGTGATTATTACTTCTATAGGATTTATCACCATGGTCATTGCAACATTTCTATATGACTCTACTATCTTCTTATTGAAGTTCATCCGAGTTATTTTAGAGCCAGCAGGCTGGTTTGCAGTCTGGTATGGATTAGATCATCTCTTCTATTTAAGAAATCAGCACAAACCAGAGCTTGAATTCTATCAGAAAATGTCAAAAGCAAAGATTAGTTTTATGTCGTATTGAGGTACAATGAGAATTCAAATCACTAAAAAACTTCTTGAAACATTAAAACAAAAGAAAAGTTATGGGAAACAAAGTTACGAAGAAGTTATCTGGGATTTAATAGAAGATACACAAGAAGTCAATCAAGAAACAAAAATTGCTATTGAACAAGCACGTGCCGATATTAAAGCAGGAAGATTTTATACTTATGCACAAATTAAAAAAGAACTTCGCCTATAAGATAATCACTCAATCTTTAATGCTCTTAAGATCTTATCGAGTTTCTTATTAATTTGCTCAAGTTCTCCAGAAGAATCTCTTGAAGGACTTTCTTTTCTAAAACAATCACTACAATACACAGGTTTATTGCTACTAGGTTTAAAAGGGACTTCACATTTCTTTCCACATTTATCACAAGTAACTTCATGCATCTCTAATTGAGGTCTATCTCTGCTGAACTCTCTTCTCGGCTCATTAAAATCCCTTCGAGGTCTATCTCTGGTAAACTCTCTTTCAGGCCTATCTCGAGATCCTCCAAATCTTCCAGGACCTCCAAATCGTTGTTTATTCCTCTTGAAATCCTTCATAGGTTTTACTGAGTAGGTCCCTTTATAAAGATATGTTTACAGAAGAAAACCCATAATCAATTGCAACTAATTCTTGTTATATTCTTTTCCCCTACAAAGTGTGGGAAAATTTCGTCCAAAAAGTAATTTCAGTGGCGTATTCAATCAAGCAAACACAGTGAGCAATAAAGAGTAAGTATCAAGGGGCAATTTTCGTCCGTCGTTTCGTAGGGGGGAATTCCGTTCGTTTTTAGGGGAAAAACAGAAAAGTTTATAAATAAGTTTATCTTACTATAAGAAAATAAGAACTATTGGAGGTCAAAATGCCAGCAGAAACTATTAAAATGTCTTCAAGGGGACAAATTGTAATACCCCAAGATATAAGGGAGGAATTAAAAGCTAGTGAGGGAACTATTTTTTCAGTTGTTTCTTCCAAAGATGCAATTATCTTGAAAAAGTTATCGGTTCCATCAAAAGAAGATTTAATCAAGGAGATTGGGGCAATTGCATTAGAGGGTAGAAAAAGAGCGGAAAAATTAGGTATTAAAGAAAATGATGTACCTGAACTAATTCAAAGAGCAAGAAAATCAAAGAGATAAAAATGAAAGTTACTGTGGATACAAATTTCCTTATTTCAGCCACTCAATGGGATTATAGCGTTGCACATAAATTATTGAAGAAATTTATTCTTTCAGATGCTGAGATCTTTACAACGCAGGATATTTTGGATGAAACAGCCGAAGTGCTTGAAAGAGATTTCGAATACAGCAAAGGCGATGCCGAAAATATCATTGAGAAAATATTGCTTTTTGCGAAGCTGATAAAAACAAAACAAAAAATAGATGTTGTAAAAGACGATCCTGATGATAATAAAGTTATAGAATGTGCTATTGAATCTTCTTCTGATTATATCATAACTTATGATAAACATTTATTAAAATTAAAAGATTATAAGGGAATCAAAATAATCACCCCTGAAGAATTTAATAAAATAGGTAACTAAGTTTTCTCGCCCTTATCCGTTTTAGCCCAAAAAATTATTGAACTTAATCGCTGTTAGCAGACCGAAACGAAGTCGAGGCAAGGCAACGAAGCTGCCGAAGAGTTTTGGGGTGAGCCAAAAGATAAAACTCAGTACGTTTTATAGTCAAAATTGCTTTTATGGAGTGCTATAATTCTGCATTATCCATTCATTCCAACCAAGCTTTGCTGTCCCACTCTTACTTATCAACCCCATGCTCTTAAATGGTTCTATAGCGTTCTGGTCATACATAAAGCTCCATATTACAAAGTCGCTGTTTATGTCTTGCGTGAGACCGAAGAATTTTTCAATGAACTCTGCTTGTTTTTTCTCACTACTTTCCCAACCTGTAGGACTTGCATCACTGTGCCAGCCGATTTCTGTAAATGCGATGGGTTTTGTTGTGTGCGACTTGATTTCAGAATAATAATCTTGTGGTATTTCTGACGGATCCTTATATATCAAATCAGGGTATGTCGTGAATGCAATGATGTCTGATTTTGGAAATTTCTTCAATAACTCCCATTGCGCTTTTGATGGGTCGTTTTTGCCGCCGAACAATCCTCCATTCATGCCCTTCATTTTTTCCAGTTGAAAGATGGTAAAGACCTTTGTATCTGGTGACTTTGCTTTCACCTCATTATAGACCTCACCGTAAAATTGTACGAAGGTATCAAAGTCAGTTGGCGACTTTTCATAGAGTATGTTAACTTCAATACCTAAGGCGAGATATTTCGGTTTGTATTTGTCAGCGAAAGCGACAGCGCTGTTCTTGTAAATCTGTTTTTTGGCATTATCAAGTGGCCTAATCAGCATACCGCTCGATTGTGTAAAAAATTGAGCTTCTATGATTGGAATATATCCATATACATTAGCAAGAGAAGCTACAACTGTAGGACCGCCACTTTGCACGTTGGAGAGTTCATTCCAGTCTCCTGCCCAACTAACAATATCACCTGTCTGTTTTGCCTTTTCAAAAAAATCAGTGAAATCTGCCGACTCGAAACTTTTTGGAGATAAACTAATGCCCTTGAGTGTTTGTGATTTTTGTTTACTATCTAGATCCTGGGTGTTTTTCTGAGTGCAACCGCTAATAAGAATTATACCAATCAACAAAACGGTTACTATTGGAAGATAGTTCAGCTTCATATTTGATGTTTTTATAAAGAGAGTATATATAAATTTCTCTTTTTAGAGGCGAGCCATCGAATTTCTGTTAATCGCTGTTAGACAAGTCTCGATAGAGACCAAATTCCAATGAATTTGAGTGTCGAAACCTCGCAATTTTTATAAAGTTATCTTAACTACTTTAAAATATGAGACAATGGCATATGGTGAGTGTGTATAGAGCACATAGAGGTGCGGGAAGAAACGAAAGTGTAGATGCTTATATTTATGCGGAAGATGCTATAGTGGTTCTTAAAAGATATAAAACTATGCCCGGGATTAAAAGGAATCCGAGGAGAAATAATTTTCCAAATATTACTCCATTATCATTAGAAGAATCTATAACTCTAGAGCAAGATATTGTTAAAGAAGGAAGAATTTCATTAGAAAAAGCTAGAAAAACATGGTATTATACTGAACTTATATAACTAGGCTGAGGCATTTTGTTTAAAAACTGTTAAGTGAAATAAATTTTTATCTTAGTGGATATTTTAAGCTGATGCGCGTTGATTAAGGGAGGAAAATAATTTTTTAGAAATTAATGAGAGGTTATATGAAAAATATAGAAATTGAATTCAGGGCAATAATTACAAAAGACAAGCACGATTGGTTGAATGATTTTTTGTTAGCAAATGCGAAAGACTTGGGCCAAGATAATAAGGAGTCGGTGTTTTACATCATGTCAAACAAACTGTTCAAGGTAGTGAACGAAACCAGCAAAGAAAAAGCTAAAATAGTCTTGAAGGATAATCACATCTCTAGCGGTAGCAATCTAAAAGAATGGGAAGTTAAAATCAGTCCATCTGAATTTGATATAGCCGTTGATTTATTCAATCACTTGGCCTTACCAGCCAAAATTGATCGTTCTCATCAGAAGCGACATAATTATTTATACAAAGATGTTGAGATTGCTTTAAAATACAGCGATGCCTGGAAATATCATGTTGAGATGGAAATAGTGGTTGATGACATTGCTAAAAAGCAAGAAGCGGAACAAAAAATCAAAGCAATTGCGGATGAATTGAATATCAAACTGATGACTGACAAAGAAATTGAAGATTTTACAAAAGCATTTGAAGAAAATCTATAGCTTTCAAAACAAAAAATTATTTTTCGCTGCAATAGACATAGACCATGTATATAAAAACGAAGATAAAAATTTACATCACTTATTCAAAATTAAATTTTCACTTTACGAGAACGGACGAGTGGAGGGCAGACGGACGAAACTCTTATAAATACTTTTTTCTTAATAGTCTTAGATGAAGAAAAAGGCGGCTAATTTTAAAAATATAAAAGCAATTGCATTTGACTTTTGGGGAGTGTTTGCAGAAATTAAACCACCTATGTATGAATACCTTAAAAAACATAATATCCCCACCGAAAAATATTCTGAAGAAATTCATAAGCTTATTATAAAACATGACCTCAACAAAATAACAGAAAAGCAGTTTTTACAGGAATGCTCAAAAATCCTAGGTCTTAAAATTCCTTATCCAAAATATTGCTATACTTACAAAAGGAATTCTTTGAACAAAGACTTAATTAAAATTGTTAAAAAATTAAAGGAAAAATATAAAATTGCTTTACTAACAAATAATAATAAAGAGTATTGCGAAGAATATTTGTTTAAACCAAAACTTGACAAACTTTTTGATATTATTGTTATTTCGTATTTGGTAGGCTACAGGAAACCTAACTCAAAAATATACCAGATTCTAATTAAAAAACTAGAGCTAAAACCAGAAGAGATTTTATTTGTTGACGATGACCCTACAAAACTTTCATTTGCGGAAGCTCAAGGAATTAAAACTCTTGTTTACAAAGGTAAGGAAACAAACAAAATGTTAATGAATTTGTACTGAGTCTAATTTCGGCTAACTGAAACTAATACTGCCCCCAACACTAAACTAAAAGTGCCCTCTCTTAATACTATTAACTGGAACTGATGTTCTCACCATCCATAAATTCTGTTTTTATTTTGAATAACCCTTTGTTATAAGAGGGTGAGCGTAATGCAGTGGAGCGAAAGCACAGCGTCCCCGAAGCGTTGAGCGGAGGGCAAACTTAGGTTTTTGTAATCCTTTCGTATTTTTCAATCAATTCTTTATGGAGAGCTTCATCTTTTAGTTCGTCTTTAGAATTTTCAATGAAATACCCCAGTTTTTCAAGCAGCCATTTTGCTAATTCTTTGGTTGAAGCAAGATGATAATAATCAGCATTATCAAAAAAATCGGCAGCTTTGATGATTAGAGCATCTTTTCCAGCTTTTCTACAACGCTCAAAATTTTCTTTATGATCTAGTTTGAGCAAGAAAACTTCACTCCTTTAGGTCTGAGTTGAATTGCGAATTCTTTATTAGCTTAAAAAAAGAAAAAAGTAGCGTAGCATTTGA
>Ga0209541_10005650_pt1 | contig 21728 bp, 18 predicted proteins | sample RifCSPlowO2_01_FD_184027 | JGI IMG/M metagenome (GOLD analysis project Ga0209541, IMG submission 184027) | Groundwater microbial communities from Rifle, Colorado - Rifle CSP2_plank lowO2_0.1 (SPAdes) (version 2) | ecosystem: Environmental > Aquatic > Deep subsurface > Groundwater | place...
TTGTAATAAGAATGTTTTTAATTGCTGCGGGGGTGAGGTTCGGTTTCAGGGATTTGAGGATAGCGGCAACGCCGGTGACCATGGGAGCGGAGGCGGAGGTACCGGAGAAGTTAATATCATAGTCATTAAAGCCGAGCGGCTCTGTAAATAGGCGCGTCGTGTAAACTTCTTCGGCGGGCGCAGATAAAGTAATTCCGTTGCCGAAATTTGATTCTTCGGCACCAAAAGGATCATTCCATCGTTTGTCTTGAATAGTTGTACCGCCAACAGCGACAACATTCAAAAATGAATCGGCAAGGTGCGCCGGCACCTCATTTGACACGTCAATCCCTGAATTACCCGAGGGAATGACAAACATCGTATTCGGATGAACGAAAAACATTGCTCGCCACACTTTATCGGCAAGAAAAAAGCCAACGTCGCTCACCTGTCCTTTGATGCTCGCTTGCTGAATTGGCGAAAGCGCCGATAGTTTCACACGAGTGGACCCAATATTAACTATAGAAGCTCCAGAATTAATCACGCTTTGTGTTTGAAAAATTTCTTCGACATAAGTACCGAAAGGAACGGCACCCGATTGTATTATGTATGTAGAAGTCGCACCAGCAACAATTCCGTTCATTTGGGGACTGCTTGTAGGTATTGTGGTAAATGCAGATAGGTTGTTAGCTCCAATAATGCCAGCGACTTGCGTGCCGTGACCTCCCGGCTCCCGATCTCCGAAAACCGGCCTGAATAAACCAAAATCAACGCGGCCAATAATATTTCCGTTAATTTCTTCTCCTGCGAATTCAGGATGCTTAGTATCAACGCCAGAATCCACAACGCCGATATTAACGCGCTGGAAACTCACCATTAAAGCATCGAGTAAATTCCAAGCATCAAAAATTTTTATCTTCTTATAGGCTTCGGTAAAATCCTGCGGGAAATTCCTCAAGTTCTCCAAATCTCTCTGAATTTGTAAAATAGAAAGACTAACTTTAGCTGCTAAAATAAAAAACAACAGACAAGCAATGATAATTAAACTAGGTTTTTGGCGTAATGGCATCATAATAAATTATGACATCAATTTAACTTACTGGGCCCAACAACCCAAATTGAAAACCCAAGAAAAATAATTATAAGCTGTATAATAACCAGAAAAAAATATCGGCCCTTGGCTTCGGGGGTTGTCTTTTCTTTTTCTCGGCCCATATATTTAAGAATTACAGATGGTGTCAAAATAGAAAATATTATTTGGAAAAATGGAAAAAATGCTGAATCAAGCTGAAACACGAGGGAATATGCTGGAGCTTTTATTAATTCTTCAATTTTTGCTGCCGTCAAAAAAGAAAGGGATTTAGAAAAAGGCAATAAAACAAAGAACCATCCCGCTGCCACAAGCGCAATAAATATGATTCGTATTAACTTTTTTACTACGGGGTGTTTCAAATAATTTCCCATAAATATAGCTTATTTTTAGCGAAGTCCGCCAACTGTATTTTTACCAACGGCGACAAGAGATGGAAGTTGTGCAGATTCAACAAGCTGAATAACGGACTCCAATTCGTTATTCGTTAACGCATTAACCTCTATTTTATATAGTTGAATTTCTTCAATAACGGTTGTTATATTTCCATTTACTAAATCGGCTATTTTTCTTGCTTCTTGTAAGTTGCTGGTGGGCGTCAGCAAAACTACTATTTCGTTAACCACAAAAATTTCCCCTGCTTCTTCAACAAGTTTTTGTGAGTCCGGCGGCTTCAAAAAATCATCTCCAAGACTTAATATTGAATTCTTCCCAACATTTATCTTCCTTCCCAAAATTTGCCCCCGGAAAATAGTTCGTTCTCCCAGTTTGATATTGGCCTTCGGCGCCAGAAGTTTGAAGTTAAGAAAGGAGTCTTTTCCGAATAAGATTGGTCTGCCTATTTTTCCGGTTTTGTGGTCTTTTCTTTCCTGGTTGTCCAGTTCGGAATTGATTTCGTTGTCGTCATCTTCTTTGTCTTTGTCTTTCTTGTCTCGGAAACCAAGGTATTTGATGAGTAGGTCAGTGGCGGAAAGGTTGTTGTTTCCGGGTAATATTGAGGTTTTTTGCTGGCCTTTGAGCTTGAATTGAATGTTTATTGTAGTGGAGGCGCTGTAAATTAGGATAGATTTTTCTTTGAGTTCCAGTTTTCGGAGGTTGTAAATTCCGCCGGTAAAAGTAAGGCGGGAATTTTTTTCAAGGATAATGTTGCGGTAATTGCCGGAAAGAAGGATATTTGAGCTGGAAGTTCCTGTGAAGATGCGGTTTTCGTTGCCAACTGGGAAGGCCGGGATGCTGGGAAGCTGGGCGATTGGAAGCTGAACCGGCTTTGTTTGAGAACCAAGGATTTGAGATTCTTTATGGAGTTTGAGTTTGTTAAACGAGGCATTGCCGTTGATGGTGGTGTTTTTGTCTATGGATATCTCTTTGGCGAAGAGATTGCCGTTGATAATGTTGTCTTTCTGAATATCAAGTTTATTGTTAGAGCCGAGGTCACCCGATGAAATCTGTGTTTCTGGTTCTAGGGTTATTTCTTTTTCGGAGAATAAAACGAAACTGTTCGTATTAGAAAAAAGCGGCTGTCCGCCAGTTGACGGATTCAAATTCAAGGCCGCAAAGAATAATCCACCTCCGGCGAGAAGGTAGATAAGATGATGAGCTCTGATATTTTTAACAACTTGCCACATGATTTTAGTATAACCCATTATGACTTGAACCGCCTTGAGGGCATTCAAGCGGCAGCCTCTGAAATCTGAACGATTGCCGGGGTTGCAGGCAGAACCTAGTTTTTTATTCAATTCATCAGGGTCAGAAGTAGACAGAGGATCTGCGGTTTCAATGAGAATTTTTTTGATTTGGGCAGGGGTTAGCTCCGGCTTGATTGCTTTCAAGATTGCGGCAACGCCGGTGACCATGGGGGCAGAAGCGGAGGTGCCGGAGAAAAATTGATCATAGTTTTTTGTGCTAGTCCTCCTTTAATTTAATTCTGACCCCATGGCCTAGTTGATAATGCGAGGAATAATCTGGTTTTTGCGTCGGGGAGAGCCGACAAAATTAAATTAATGGGGGACTAGTGCCCAAAATAGGAAAGTTTCCTTTCCCCCGCGGGGCTGGACTATAAACCGCTAGCCCGGGAGGAGGATATGGTGCCAACTATGAAGAGCAAGCAAGGTTACCGACTCAAAACTCTCTCCTCCTACCCGATGGCCAATTTTCATTTGATTTTGATCAGTTTCATCGTTTTCACATTATAGTAGCGCGCGTCATCCGGGTCCGGAATCCTGCCGCCAAGAAACGCTTCAACAAGTTCCCGCGCCGCATCATCGATTTTTTTCTGCGGAATAAAACCAAGCTCCTTTTTTATTTTTTCGGAGGAAACGCGATAGGAACGGGGGTCGTTTGACGGCTGAACATGAATCGTAATTTCTTTATTCATCATCGGACCCACGATGGAACGGACGCGCTCGGCAATGTCCTGAATTGAAAGGTTTTCGTTTCCTGCGTTATAAATTTTTCCCGCGATGCGGCTTTCGGGCTCGGCCGCCAAGCAAACATACAAATCGGTAATGTCGTCGATATGGATATTAGGGCGCATCTGCTTTCCGCCAAAAGTCGTAAGATGGCCGTATCTCACCGCTTGATGAACAAAAATGTTTACCGTGAGATCAAGCCGCAGACGAGGGGACCAGCCGCAGACCGTAGATGGCCGGATAATAATAGTTGGGATGTGGGGCATCAAATCTTTTTTGATCAACTCTTCAGCAAGGGCCTTATATTTGTTGTAATCGCTCACCGGCACGAATTTTTCAAACGGCATATCTTCTGTCGCATCATCCTTATCTTGAACTCCATAGACGCTCGCAGTAGAAGCATGGATGAGCCGCCCCGCGTCCGCTCTTATTGCCTCTCTGATAATCCCATGAATGGCGTCATAGTTAATTGCTTTGGAAAATTCCGGGTTCAACTCAAAACTCGGATCGTTGGAAATACAAGCAAGGTTGATTATGACGTCCGCGCCACGCATCACTTGCGCAAGCGCTTCGCGGTCGCGCATGTCGCCGACGACCTCCTCAAGCATCGGCCCACGCCAAGGCAGAAAAACGTCACGGCCAAAAAAATAGAGGTCTAAAACGCGCACGGCGTAACCTTGCCGCAAAAGTTTAGGTACTAGGGCAGAGCCGATGTAGCCGGCTCCACCGATCACAAGTATTGTTTTATTATTCTGCATGGACGTATAACGAGAAATCATATCTCAACCGTAACCTGTTGTCCGAAAGTATAAAAATAGTATACAGTATAACTAATGATTCGCATACACACGCAGTAATTCTCCGATACGCATGATAAAAAAACCATCTTCCAAAACTGAATGTTATTTCTGGGATTTTTATTATTGTCGTTATATTATTTTTTTGCTCCGCCTATTACTAAGATTTTTTTCTTTTGGTCTTTATCCATGAATACAAAACGAAAGATATGCCAAGAAACACTGTTGCGAAAGACGCCGCAGTACTCGGCAAAAGCCACCACGGCTGATACCGAAAGACAACGGTATGTCTTCCGGGAGTTATCGCAACTCCCCGAAAGAGCACATTTACAGGATAAATTTTTGTCTCTGCGCCGTCAATAAAGGCACGCCATCCTGGATAAAACGAATCTGCGAGAACCAGCATGGCAGGAGCATTCACGACGACGTCTATTTCCACCCTGTTGGGTTTATACACTGATATTGCCGCTTCTTGAATTTCTCTATCGCGTTCCGATAAGGTACGCAAAATGCCGTCCGGAGCATTTTCAACTACCGCGCTTCGACGGGGAGAAAAATCGTCGTCAACAAGTATCTTTCTTGCTTCTTCAGCTTCCGCAGCCGCAATAGCATAAAACGCAACATACGCGCGGGGAAGCGCATCCACGTTCTCGTATATCCTCACCTCATTGGTATATACAAGACGCATGGAAGGATCCGCGTTGAGCTCGTTCTCAGAAATTACATATCGAATATTTGCTGCATCAAGCACGGCAGGAGCGATCGTGACAAGTTTTTCTGCTCGCGGCACGATGCCAGCATAGTAATGGAAGTAAGAAAATTCATACCCTCCGATAAAGTCCCAATATCGTTTTAGATATGCTCCGGGGGCAGCGCGAAAATCCTGTATATTAAAAAACTCACTGAGATGGGGAGTAAATGTATGATCAGTGGCAACAACACGAAATATATCCTGCAAAGTTTTGTCCTGCAGCCATGTTACATACGAAGGCGGGGGTATATACGGATTGAATGGTTTAAAAAGTCCATCTCGAATTTTAGGCATGTACACCCACAGTTCAATTGTTAATAATAGCAATAATACCCATAACCAAGCGGAGAGCTTCGTATGGTCATATTTCCTTATCACGAGGATAACTGCCGCCGCGAGCACAGCACACCAAATAAAAAGGGCAATTGTCACAACAGCGCCGCTTGGAAGAAGTTTTATCACAAGAGCCTTCAATGCCGACGGCAATGAATTTATAAAGTTAGTAAGCAGTGCAACTGATTCCGGACGATTTTGAAGAAAATTGAACGTGGGAACATAGCTTTCAATAAATGCATTGTGCGCGAACAGTGCAGCTCCAACAAACAACAAAACAATAATGCCTATGGCGCGCATAAATCCTTTCCAATGTATGGTGGTGTTCCGCAGCGCATCGAACCCGAACGCGCCCAAAATCGCAAACGAAAGAGTTATGGGGCCGTATAGTTTTGTCCACGCAATCTGTTCAAAGAGAGGAAGTTTACCAAGCCAATGCACAGGCCAAATCCCCCCCAACTTCATTGCGGCTAATACAATAAACCCATAGAGAAAATACGTTATGGGCCGGCGGGGCCTCGTAAAGAGGTATAGCAACGCAAAAAAGAAAATAACTATTCCGACATATGGGACAAACTCGAACGGACTATCGTATACATGCCCAGCAAGCGCTGTTTCAAGATTCATGGACGGCGCGACAATAAAGTGCAGAGCGTTGATTAGCGGAAAAGCATATTCACCCGCCTTCTTTGCGGCCACGTCCGCTACAGGAGGCTCGTGCACGGTATACCCCTCCTTGAGAAACGTTGAGAGGTCAAAAATGAGGGGCGATGCCACTACGAGAGCAATGACAAGCATAAGAAACAGATGTCCTATGTATTTTTTTGCCATCATTTTCAAATCTGCTGCTAACCAAAGCCGAACGACAACATATCCCAAACAAAAAAGCCCGGCAGTAACCGTTGCTTCGGGATGAGAACCAAGAATTATAAGCGAGCCGAAGAGGCCAGTAAGGATAGCATCTTGTAATCGCCTTCGAATACAATAGCGCTCGAAGGCAAAGAGCACATACGGCACAAATGCATCAATACCCAAAAACCAAAACGTCAGATAGTTTATCAAATACCCCGAGAACATATACGCAATGCCGCCAAACAGCGCAGCCCTCCAGTGAAGCCCCAGCTCCTTCAGGAAAATAAAAACGCCCAATCCAGCAATAAAAAGATGGAGTAAAATGTAAAAATCGAAGGCTTTGAGTGATGAAAAAAGAGAAAAATAAATAAATCGAACAGGGTTGTATATGCCCGACGCCATGTTTGCCGCAAGCGGCTGGCCGGCAGCAGAATATGGCGTCCAGAGCGGCACGATGCCTTCGCGAATCATGCGCGATGCCGCGATGGTGTCGGGAACCGTCGCGCGCACATACGTTCCGCCGTCCACCACCCAAGGAGTTTTCAAACGGTTAAAATTATGGAGCGCCTCTTTATAAAACAACGGCGTTGCCTCAAACAAAACCTGGCGGCCGATCACTACAGGAAAAAAGAAAACAACTACAAGAACCGCAAGCCATATAACTCCATAGAGATAATCATTTTTTACATCAGGAAATTTAACGATTTTCATAAATGATAATGGTTCCGAACCGGGCTACTTCCACAAGATTATTTTTCTGGATGTACTCATAAATAAAACGGCCGCCCTGCTGATCTTGGATGTCCCACTTATGCAATGTCCGTTCGGGAATGGCGATATAGGTAATTTCTTTATCGACAAGCATCTCGTCAATCCGATCCCGAAAAGGCATAAGAGAATTGTATGTATCAATGAATATGCCTTTAAAATAATAATCTATGGGGTTGCGGCTAAGCACAATATCTTCGTGCATAACACGCGCGGTAAGCCACTCGCCGGCTTCTCGATAGCCGGACTCGCCAAAATTGTCCCCAAATACATAGTTCGCCCGCGCGTCAGCAGCAAATATGGCAATTGAAAAAACAAGAACTGCGGAGCAACAAAGCGGTGCAAAAACAGAAAAGAACTTTTCACTTTTCCATGAAAACACAACTACAACAACAGCCGCACAAAACCACAAAGCAAGTGTCCAACCCGCGGTAGAAAAAACAATATCCCCCCGATATGGTAAAAAAATCTGATGTATTTTAAAAATATACGCGAGAAAAAGCGCTCCGCCCACCACAAACAGATGTTGCACAACTTTTTTTATATTCCCCATCGCAGAAACCACAGCATATGCCAGTATCATCACAAGCGGCGCCACGAGCGGACCGTAGTACCGCGGATAGACGTTGCCCCCATACCCCAAAACGAGATAGGCAACAAAAAAGACAAAAATCCATATCAGAAGATATGCCAATCGTTTATCATGCCACTCTTTACTTTTTATAAAGCGCGCGAGGGCGGCGACAAACAGAAGCATAACGGGAAACGTGATCCACATTAAAAATTTATAGAGAAGGGCCGCGCTTCCGGCAAGCCAAAGGAATCCTGTTTTGAAATCCTGGAACAATGTTGTTATTTTTTTAAAAAGAACGCCTGTCACCGATACTCCGGTAGACGCAAACGTAAGATCGCCATGTCCAAAAGAAGTGTTGTAATAACGATACGATACAATGTATACAACGCCGGATACGCTCATCAGAAGAACAACGATAAGGAAACGCTGTAATCCTTTTTTGTTACGCGCCATTAATAGAAATGAAGCCGCAAGGACAAATCCGACAAGAAGCCACACTTCTGGTTTTGAGTAAAAAAGACCCAGAGAAGAAATAAAAAATAAGCCGGCGGGTACTATCCGCACGTGATCTTTCGAAAGAAAAAACCATGCCGATGCTAAAATACCAAAAACAAACAAAGAAACAATGGCACCATCGTATTGAATCTGAAGAGAGTTCTGAATCGAGAAGGGGATAATCGAAAACAAGGCGAGAGAGCAAAGAGATATTCTCCAATCACGGAAAAGAAGATATGAAAAAATGCCTATGGCCATCAAAAGTAAAAAAGAACACAGAAGAATAGGCAGGCGCGCTGCAGTCTCTGAAACTCCGAAAAAATAAAACGAAACACCCAACATCCAATTTAAAATAGGCGGGTGTCCCACCCCTGCAATGTTTTTGGTGAACATATCAATATCGAAATATGGAAATCCCCGCTCAAGCACTCCTATGCCGCTTGAAATAGCCGTTGACTCCTCGAGTGAAAGCCCTCGCTCGAAAAACGGAAAACGAAAAGTAACAAAAAGAGCCGCAACAACAAAAAACCAGAGCATACGTTGTGCGGCAAAAAATGAGGACATGTTCTGTTAAAACTTTTTCCCAATAATAACTTCTAGAAGAAGAACACGAAGGGCTTTAAACCCCGTAGGAATTGATGTGGCGGTGCTTTGTCCACCAATACGACCTCCTTCAACAGTAGGAAATTCCGCAATTGTAAAACCGAGCTTCATGGCACGTATCGACATTTGGTATTCAATAGTAAACCCCTCAGCATCAGGATGAAGCAACAAAAACTTATCTTTCCGTATGGCTCGATAACCATTAATAGTATCGAACATATGACCTTTGAAAAACACGTTCGCGAGCATCGTAAACGCCCGATTTGCCCATGCCCGCCATTTAAACAACTTATCATCTTCATCATTGCGAGATCCTTTCATAAATCGAGACGCAACCGCCATGTCCGCCCCCGCCTCAATAGCACCCGCAAGTTTTGGAATATCCCGCGGATCCTCATTTCCGTCCGGACTGAAAAAAACGAGAATATCACCCGTTGCGACTTCTGCCCCTAACCGAAACGCCTCGCCCCGTCCCCGTTTTTTTTGGTCAATTACTCGCACCCCTTTTTCCTTTAAAAATTCTTTTGTTCCGTCCGTTGATTGATAATCAATTGAAAGCGCTTCATCTACGGCGTAAAGAGGCAAAGAATCAAAAAGACTCTTCAAGCCCTCAATTTCGTTACGAGTCAGAATTATCAGGCTTTTTTTCATAGTGCATGCTTATTATATATCGCCTCGATGACTTCAAGCGCCAGAAGCGCATCACAGCCGGAAGGACGAGGCTCTCTCCTCTCGCGAATCGCCGAAACAAACTCTCCCCACACGTTGTACAGCGAATCATCCGGGTCGCGGCGCGCCGGATTCTCGAAAATCTTGCGCTCTTCGATAACGTCAAATTTGTCATCCCTCCTTCCGACCGTAAGCGTTTCCGACCCGTATTTCCCGCCAAGTCCTTCCACCGAGACATAACCCTTATCGCCATACACCTCCCATGAAAATAACCGTTTCCACTGCGTCCAGCTCGCATGAAGGTGCGCGACCTGATCGTCTGAATTTTTCAGGGTCAAAAATGCGTTATCTTCCAGTGGTTTGATATTCCAAAAATTTGTTGTAAGAATTCCCTCGACCGTGTCAAAATCACCCAAAAACCATCGCGCAAGATCGATAAGGTGCACGCCCTGATCAAGAAGTTCGCCGCCGCCGCTCATCTCTTCCGACGCGCGCCATTCCTTGTTATAGCCGGGTCTCCCGCCGTGTCCGTACCTACCTCGGATAAACAAAATTTTTCCGATTCCTCCTTTATCTACCAACTCTTTCGCGTGCCACATCGCGGGATGAAAACGATGGTTGAAGGCAATCATATAACGCAGGTTTTTTTGCAGGGCAACATCCAAAGCTTTTTTTATTTCCCCGACATTGATACCCCCCGGTTTTTCGCATAGTACATGCTTTCCGGCCACCAACGCTTGATAAGAAATTTTTGCAAGAAAAGCGTGCGGGGTGGCAATAACTACCGCATCTACCGCAGCATCATTGAGTGCGTCTTCCAATCTATTCGTCACACGCATAGTATCGCTCAACGTAACACCAACAGCGTTTGCCTTTTCACTATCAGCATCAACCAAATACAACACCTCGCACCCCTCGGTATCATGAGCCACCCTTGCCCATCGCCTTCCCATAGTTCCCACGCCTATTATTGCAATATGTAGTTTTTTGTTCCCCATGTTTTATTGCTTATTGGTTGTCAATTGTTAGTAATCATTGCCAGTCGTATCCCTTATCTTTTGGTAAAATCCGGCGTACTGTAAAAATGTCTGATTCCATAATTTCTTTCTTATATTTCTTCAAGGCGTCGATCGTATCCCATTGAGCGCTGAAAAATTTACCGCTTAAATCATCCGACTCAGAAGAAGCCAAGAAAACACAAAGATCGCCGATTTTACCGTATGAGTCTTTGAAATGATCTTCCGGAAAAATGCCTTGAGCAATAAGACTTTCGACAATTTTTGTCTTCGTCGGCCCGGGAGAAACCGCATTGACATCAATGCCGGTTCCCTTTAATTCCTCCGCGAGAGATTCAGTAAGACGTATAACGGCCGCCTTTGAAGAGCCATATGCGGTGAATTTCGGAGAAACGGCACCTCCGCCCGCCATAATAATAATCTTTCCACTCCTCTGCCGCTTCAACACCGGAAGCGCCGCCTGGAGCGTATAAAACGTACCGATAAGATTTATTTTTACCGTATTCTCCCACGCAAACGAGTCGTTCGTTTCAAGAAATCCCACCGGGCCCATAACACCCGCATTATTCATAAGCACGTCTATGCGCCCATACTTATTAACACAGATGGATGCTGCTCCTTTCACTGAGTCTTCGTCAGAAATGTCGCTTACGTATATCTCGACATCGCTCGCGATCGATAACTCCTCCTTCGCGATTTCCAGGTCTTTTTTCGTACGGGCAGTCAAAAAAAGCCGCGCCCCCTCCCGTGCACAGCGCTCCGCAAGCGCGCGGCCTATTCCGCGTGATGCCCCGGTAATAAAAATAACTTTATCTTTAAGTATCATAAGTATCATGCTACACGAAAACTATAAAAAAATAAACCGCCTTCGGGATACGAAGGCAAGCTTAAACAAGTAATCCTTTCTCTATTGCAGATATCATAATTTATAGACTCGCTGCGGCTATCCGCCAAAACGATCCTTCTTCCCGTAAAAGGCTCCATGCCCTGAAACGCCAAAGCGCAGCTTGTGTAAGGGCACAGATGGTCTGAATATTATTTACTTCCGTAGCAGGAAAAAATCTTACATGATAAATTTCTTCTCCGCGCTCGATGTGCTCTCCCGAGTCCTCGCGACCAACTTTTACAGCGAACAGCTCGTGAGCAATACCGCCAAGAGATGGAGATTCTTTCACAGCGCCAATATGCACTGCATCGAGTACCGCAAGCCCTATTTCCTGCAAAACTTCCTCGAGCCGATTCCGAGCAAGACCGTGACTTGCTTCATACTCTTCAATCCCAGACGCATACTCAAAAATACTAAGAATTTGGTTCGGGTCTTCTAAGAAGAGACGCATCGAAACTTCGGAAGGTATTACGCTCAAACGTCGATGAAACACAAATCCGAAATGCATATCGTCTTCCCGAATTATCACACTAAGCTCTACTCTCCGCGACTCAAGCGCAATACCCTCATATAACACTTCACCGGTTTCAGAATCTGTGGCATCGTAGACTTGAATCGCTGCGCCGTGTACCGCATTTTCAAGACGGCGCCGTTCTGGAATCCACTTCCATTGCTTTTCAAATCTGTCTTCTCTTCCGGGCGGACGAACTACGTACTTTTTCATACGCCCCTCCTTTCTTTTTCTAGAAGCAAACCCATATCAGAGAACAACGTCCTCAGATAATCAGCCCCATACCACGCCGATCGCGGAAAAAGTACACTCCCCATACCAAACCGAAGTGCCCGCTCGATATTCTCTCCCCTATCATCCACAAGAACACACTCTTCAGCAGGAAACTCCAATGCGTGAATAACCGCTTTAAACATTTCGCCTCCGGAGCTATCCTTGTACGCACCCACCCGACAGGACAAAATAATTCTCGATGGATGGATGTACGATTTCAATCCCAAAAACTCATTCTGATTCCTAAACCAGAACTCGGTGTTGTTAGAACAGATAGCGAGCATCACTCCATGCTCATTAAGGTCGCGGAGCAACTCTTCCATGTGGGGAGTTTTTTCCACAAACCCCCGCGACAGTCGAGCAAGATACTGAGGAGAAACCGGAAGCTTAAGCCTCGCTATAACTCGCGCCCAACACTCTGCCTCAAGGCGATTGGCGTTCTCCGCACAACTATCCCCGGGACGCTTATAACCAAATTCATCGGCGATCTCTCTCATAAAAAGCTTAAGGTCTTCAACATCAAGCCCATAGGCTTCCGCAAGATTACCGGGGGCATCGAAAAACATGGGTTCCCACGCGTCATTTGTTAAAACTCCACCAATGTCAAAAACAACCGCTCGTAGCATATCCTCTCCTGTATAGAATTATCAATGTTCAACCCTCAAGAGTATACTACACACTCGAATAATAATCAAGGAAAATGCAACGCGGGGGTGTGAGGGGTTACAAATACAATCCTCAAACTATGCGCGGTACTCAAGGACCGCTCGGATAGGAAGATGGTCAGACACTGTCACCTCTGGCGCGTCAACAGAAAGTACATCGAAATGCTTTGAAGTAAAAATATAATCTACGAGGAGGCCCTCGGGACGGAACGAAACGGTTTTATGAATCTTCGGGTGCGTGGATCGAGTAACGGAAGACTTCAAGGTCGTAGTCGCGTTACGTGCGACTTCTTCTATAGAACGGATTACCTGCGATGAAGGCGGTTCATTCATGTCTCCCCCAATTAAAAAAGGCGTTCCTCCCAGTTTTTGTATATGACCTTTCAATATGACTGCTTGCCGTACTTTCTCCGGCGTATCAACAGGATTCTTGGTCCACGCCCCATGAACCGAAATCACGCGCAATTGGACGCCGCCCGCGTTCACAAAACAATCTATGGCATTGTTCGGGCCGTAGATATAATCTCGCCGCCACTCTTCGGGCGACATATCTTGATACGGCTTAAACCATACTGTCTCGTGAGAAACAACTTCTCCCTTCGTGAGTACCGCGTTTCCCACGTATGACGCCGGATCGCCTTCCATGCGAAAACGCACCGCGAGTACCCCATTCAGCCCTAATCTCTTTTTCAGTTCCTGAAATACATCGAGAGTTTTATCTTCATGGTTGTTCTCGGCGCCCCCGCTCACTTCCTGCATCGTAACAATATCCGGGTCTTCGGTTTTTAAAAAAGACACGAGATCGTCTAAAAATTTCCCTTTCCAAATATTGATTTGGATTATTTTAAGACGCTTCGCCCGAGAAGTGCTCATGGTTAGTATTTTCGGATAATTCGTACGTTCCAAAACAGCATCGTGATCGTTTTTAAGACGCTCGCCACGTTCCGCGGCCTGAACACGCGTAAATTGACGCCCTTTCTATCCGGGTTCAACTTCATCGGCACCTCGATATACGAATAACCGCATTTTAACAAAGTCACAACGATCTCCGCCATAGACGCGAAACCAAACGTGGTAATAGTAACGCCCCGCAGGGCATGAGCCTCGATTACCACCGGACCGTTATAATACTTGAGCTTAAAACCGAAAAGCAGATTCATTATGACCACAAAAAGCTTCGAAACCCATCTCCGTAGAGGATGCCGCATCTCGTAACTTGCGTGGTATGCGAGCACAAGATCCGCCTTCCCGGTCCCGCCGATTATCGCCTCCAAAGATTCATACGTGATATCATCATCCGCAGGAATGAGACAGATATAATTTTTTGAGGCAAGCTCAATTCCTTTCTTAAAGTTGAATCCGAGGTTCATATTCCGCGGGTTATGGTGCGCGCGAACATGCGGGTTTTCCCGCGCCAGCATATCCGCGATCCCCCCGGTTTTGTCCGTACTCGCGTCATTGACGATTACGACCTCGTAATCATCCAAAAGCTGCCCAGCGATAGCGGAAACATCGCAAACAACCTTCGCAAGCGTCTTCTCTTCGTTATATGCGGGAACTATAATACTAAGAGTTCTTTTTTTATCTGTCATTGAATAATTATACTAAAGCTAAACTAAAAATGCCTTTCCGTTCTGAAAAACAAGAACATGAAAAACAGCATGAAAACAGAAGAACAGAAGAAAACAGTGAAGAAAACAGTGTCATGAAAACAAAAACAGTGTCACGAAAAACATGAAAAAACAGGATGAAAAACAGTGGGAAAAACAAATAAAACAGTGTCAATAATAGCGTAGGAAATATCCAATTACCCTCGGCTAACAATCGGGGCTTATAATTTATCATTTGGGCAGCGGTCTTATTATTTTTTCTTTTCTTCTCTGTTTTCATTTTCATCTCTAATGCGGAACTCGTTAAATAAACCCGCGCCTTTTCTGCTGCGTGGCCAATCTTTTCTCAAATGCCCGGATTTTTTTAATTCCTCAAAAAGAAGCACTGTAAATCTCAAAACTATATATATAAAAATAACTAATCCGATATACATGAAAATGGTAAAAGCGTTCCTAAAAATATGCCATTTAATAACTGGTAGGAAAAAAGCATATAAGAGAGCTGCGTGCATTAGTATACCAATCAATCTAATCACTGGATTCGGAGAAAAAAAATAAACTCCCATAAGTCCTCCAAATAATATTGAAGCAAATATATTTATTAACCAATCTTGGCTTGTTACGCCTGGATTAAAAACCAATATAAGCAAAACGCCAATTATGGTAAATATAAGCGCGCTGCGAAGGCATATCGTTCTTACCCGCTTAAGATATTTTATGAAATCATGGGTTAGGGGCTTCCCTTGTATTTCTGCCTTAAAGAACGGGCTCTTTTTAATTTTTTTGAAAATATTATTTTCGTGCACAAAAATAGCCGTTTATTTTAATCCGGGTATTGGCATTGATAAATTAATAAAACTAGTAAATGCAGTTCTGAAAAAAGAGCTTGGTGCTGTCGAAAAGACTTGTCTTATTGTGAGCCGTAATGAATTTTCACCAAATCCAGAGCTCCAATTCTGAGGATACTTCGAAACCCCACCAATTGGACGTAAACTAGAAAATTTGTTCAATAATCCGCCACTTACACCGCCAAAGGCAGTAATAGTTACTGTTTCTATAGGATCTGGCATTTGCCAATCTAATAAATCGGTTGTGAGGGAGCCAAAAAGCGAAGCAGCAGAACCGGAGATTATAGCTCCTACGCCGAAAGCGCTTAGACCAATGCCTAAGCCTCCTGCAACCGCACCCGATAGAAATCCCTTTCCAAAAATTTTTATAGCCTCAAGAATATCAATATCATCTCCCGTGGCATTAGTTAAGGCTATATAACTTAAGGCTTCTGAAATACCATTTATTGATCCTCCCACTGCGGCGCCAATCGCCACAGCAGCTAACGGAAAAGTGCCATCAGCATCAGTAAGATTCAAAGGATTATTTGTTACATAAGGATATTTATTTATCGTCTGCGGCAAATCCGGGAATCCAGCAAACACGTCCCTATTTATAAACCTCCCCACCTGCGGGTCATAGTATCTCGCTCTGTAATAATATAACCCTGTTTCTCGGTCAAACTCTCTGCCGGTATAAGCATATGGCTGTTTTACTTTGCCGTGTCCTTTGTTTTTAAGATTTCCGAATGAATCATACTCAAACTTTTCTACAACCTTTCCTTTCTTATCCGTAAGCCCAACTATGCTTCCCAGTCCGTCATAGAGATAGAAAAACGTTTCTGTCTTCGGGGAAAGTGCGTTTGCCACTGTTACGGAAATGCCGATAGAACGGCCGAGCTGCAGAGCGTGAAGCACCGAAGCAAGTTCTGAAAGCGCATTGTTCAGATCGCTCAATGAGGGGTCTTTGGTTTGCGATACCGCCAAGGGCTCGTCAATGCCGGGGCCGTGGATGAATGATTGCGCGATGCGATTATCCCCGCCAGTAATAAACAGAATGTCCTCGTTGTCGTAGAAATATTTCTGGACGTTTCCATCGACATTCTTTTCAATTCTTCTTCCAAAAGGATCGTACGCATACCGTGCAACCTTTGACTCTTGACCGTTGACTATTGACGTTTCAATAAGCCGGTTTTCTGCGTCGTAGGTGAATGTAAAGCCCGTGCCGTTATCGGCGTCGGTTTTTTCAATGACATTGCCGCTATTGTCGTACGCGAAGAGGATGTTTTTGACTTGGAGCAGTTCGTTTGCGGAATTGTAGGTATATGACTGGTTTTGTTGAGGTCCGATGAGGCGGTTTCCGGCTCCGTCATAGGCGTATTCTTCAATGGCGCGAAGCGGGGGTTGCGGGGACGCGAGGCGGGTTTTTTGTTTGACATCCAAAAGACGCGAAAGAGAATCATACTCATACGTCAATTTTTGGGAGGTCGCACCTCCTATTGGAGGAACAATCTCCTCAATGCGGGAAAGACGGTTGCCAAGGGAGTCGTAGGCGTACTGAAAAGCCGCGAGCGGATTATTGAGCGGGTTTTTGGTGGCGATATCAAGCAAGCGGTCTGCAGCGTCGTAGGCGTAATCGGTTTTGACACCGTTTGGAAGAGTGAGGCGGGTTCTACGGGAGAGGGCGTCGTAGGAGAAATCGTAGTTTCTGTTTTCGCTGTCCGTTATCCGCGTCAGGCGATTCAGGGCGTCATAAACATAGTCGTTTTTTAATAGTGGGGAGGTCGGACTTCCTGGGGGAAGTACGACGTCCAATGAGATGCGGTTGCCGTTTGCGTCGTAGGCATACGTTGAGGTTGCGGGGAAACGGTTGTCGGTGAACGAAACAAGGCGATTCAGCGCGTCATAGGCGTAGCGATAGGCCACATCAGAATTCTCCGCAAAAACGATGTTGCCGTTTTCGTCATAGGCGAAGGAGGTCTGCGCGTTCCCGGGAAGCGTTTTCGTTATCAGACGATTCAAGGCATCATAGTCAAAAGAGATGGTTTCGCTCTTCGCATTGGTAAGAGTCGAGAGGTTTCCCGCGGCGTCGTAGGAAAAGCGGGTGCTGTTGCCGAGCGGGTCGGTCGAGGTCGCAAGACGGTTTAAGGCATCATAGTCATAGTGCGTTGTATTCCCGTTTGCGTCCGTTACCGCAGTACGGTTGCCGTTTACGTCGTATGAATACGAGGTCGTGCCGGACGCGGAATCAAACACGCTCGATAATTCATTCTTCGCATCGTAGAAATAGCGGGTACTCTGGTTTTTCACATCCGTAATGCGGGTCAAGTTCCCTACCGCGTCGTAGAGAAAATTGGTTTTGTTTCCCAAGGGGTCGCGCACCGCAAGGAGACGGCCTACGGCATCATACGAAGTTGAAGCGGTGTTATTCAGCGCATCGGTCAAGGAGAGGAGTCGGGAGAGAGTGTCGAATGCAAATGTTGTCTTGTTGCCCAAGGCATCGGTTATCTTTTTCAGGTTGCCGTGTACGTCGTACGAAAGGTTCGTCGCATTGCCGCGAGCGTCTTTCTTTTGAGTCAGCTCTCCGAAGGAATTGTAGACGAATGTTGTCGTGCTGTTTACGGCATCGGTGATAGAGAGCAAGTTACTGCGACTATCGTAGACAAACGTGGTTGTCGCATTTTTGGCGTTCGTCGCGGTCAAAAGATTGTTTGCGCTGTCGTAGGTAAATGAGAGAACATTTCCCAAGGGGTCGGTGATGCGGGTGAGATTTCCCCGATCGTCATACGCAAAGAGGGTTTGATTGCCGCGCGCATCAATAATGCTCGTCCGGTTATTACCTGCGTCATATTCATATGATGTGGAGCTGTTCTGCGCGTCAGTTACACGACGTATACGGGAATCCGCATCGTACTCATGAACGGTCTCGTTCCCTTGGGGATCGGTGATCACGGTTACAGTGCCGGTGGAAGCAGGACTGTACGCATACGCAGTCTCGTTTCCCAGACCATCCTTCTGGAGCACCACGCGGCCGTTGTCGTAGGTATTTTCGATGACGGTATTCCCGTTCGCGTCAATAACCTTTATCAAGCGATCTTCGGAGTCATAGAAATACTGCGTTGTCTCATCCAGGGGATTTGTCGATGACGCAAGATTTCCGTCGCCGTTGTACGAGTAGTGGTATGCGTGTCCCGCGGGATCGGTAACGACGGCAAGGTGGTTTTCGCCGTCATAAGAGAACCGGAGCGAGCGGCCGGTTTGATCAGTCGAAGTCGCAAGGAGTCCGTCGCCGTTATAGAAAAGGGTTACGGCATTTCCGTTACGGTCGGTAATGGTGTGCAGAATTCCGCTCGCGTCAAAGAAAAGTACGGTTTGGTTTTTCCGGGTGAGAGCGAATGAACCGGTCGAGCTTTGAACAAGCGTATCGAATACGCCGGCTTGGGGCGTAAACGTGCTCGTTGAAACTCGGAGATACGCGTCTTCCCTCCCATCCTCGTTTACGACAATGACACCATCGGAAAAAACATTGAGGCGCATTGCGTAGTTATGCGTCCACTTCGGACCCAGGGCGCTTGTTGATCCTGAAATGGAATTGTAGGTGCGGGTAAACTCGAGCGGAACTCCCCTACCCGGTACAGATATATCCCGTTCCTGTTTTAGATAGTTTCCGAAGAGCGTATTCACCGGCTCTTCGGATACGAGCACGGCGGAAGCCGAAAGAGCGGACCGGTTGGCAACGTCGGTTGAAAAAGACTCTGCCTGGAACGGCACGTCAGACGTAAATACCGGGCTTCCGGAGGAAGTACCGGTGTGCCCAAATGGAGAACTGTCCGCATAGTCATTGTTGAATTTAAAGTATCCGATGAGGTGGGGTTCGAGTCCGGTGAGCTCGTGGTCTTTGTTCGATTGGATTTCGAGGGCGGTTCGGGGGTTATCCCAAACCCTGAAATCGTCAATCTGACCCGAGAAATATTGGGAGATGCCATCTTGGTTCCCGATCGAGAAATGAAACCCTTGGGTCTGGTTGCAGTTGCCCGCGGCAAGATCGCCGGTAATATCCGCGGTAAGAGAGGCGTTTACGAGGCGTATTCCATTGATATAGAAGGAGAAGGCGGATGTCGCGGTACCCATATCTTTGACAGCCGCATAGTGGCGCCAGAGATTGTCGCTTGAACTTACATGGAGAGTGTATTGCTGGACTTCAGCGCCTCCATCATGACGGCAATCATAGGAAAAGGCCCGGACATCGCCGTTTTCAGTCGCGTAGAATGTATACCCGGCGCCTCCGGGCGGGTTTATCCGTTTCGAGAATATCGTCGCATTCGTGGCCGTTGTCGTGCTTTTCTGCCAGAATTCGAAAGTGAAAGGAGTTGTTGAGCTTACAAAGTTAAAGGTGTTGGTTCCATACATCACCTCGTCGTCGACGCCATCAAAAGAAATGGAATGGGTGTTGGCGGCGTGAGCGGGAGAAACAGTAAGAAAAAACAAAAACAGGGCGCCGAAAAAAACGCCAATAAAAACTATCCGTGTAAAGAAAAAGAGCGTTGTCGGGAAAATATATCTCATTTCAAAAGCGTGCTCATCCACCTCGAAAGCTCATTACGCCCGATGGAGCGTTCATTGCCCACAATCGTAACCGCGATTGCGCCCATGGTGTTTCCGATGAATCCCACGGCATCCATCGGCACGCCCATCGCGACAAGCGGCGCGGTAATCGAGAAAAACGCATCACCCGCACCCACGCGGTCTATAACTTTTTGGGAGAAAACCGGGATTTCAAAAACCTCTTTCTTCTCCGCATCGTAAGTAATCGCCCCCAGATGTCCCATCGTAACCGAAAAATACCGCGCCGCTACAGCCCGAGAAATTTCTTGCACCAAATCGCTGATAGAGGCATGCCGGTTTTGAGTCGCTAAACGTATTTCGACATGATCAATACATCCGTAATCCATGCGCGGATATTTCGTAATAAAATTAAATCCACGGTTAGAACTGTTGGTTTGAGTATTTACCGCCAAAAACCTCGCCTTCCGGCAAATTACGTTAATGGCGTGTGTTCCCAAAAAACCAAGCCCGAAATCGTTTACTAAAACGGTTTTGTATTCATCAAGCAGCGGCTCGAGTTTCTGTGCGATGTGTTTATCGAGCGCCTCTGGTATGAACGGATTATGAAAATACAGCTGGAAGTATTTCTTCAGAAAAATTTTCTCAATATATCGCCGTATTGTAACGGTGGGGCCATCGTCGCGATAGACAAAATGCGGCCGAACGTTATTTCCGAGCCGCTCGCGGATAAAATCTTCACGGGAATTATCCTTCCCCAACAGACTGAACAGTCCAACCTCTTTTACGAATCCTGCAACATGACTTACGGTCGCGACTGCGCCGCCCGCGAAACTTTCTTCGCTTTCGTAATTAACGGAGATAAGATTTTCTTTGGCGGACATGCCAAGCGGCTTGCAGTAATGATATTCGTCAATGATGGTATCTCCTATCACCAGCACCTTTTGATTCTTTAATGCATTGAGAAAATCCATTACGCTACTTGGTTTCAAACTTTTAGCGCAACGAGTTGATTAATAACTTCATCGGGTTTCTTGTAGTGTAGCACGGCTCGGGGACGGTCGTTGAGTTCTCGCTGCACACGCTTGATCTCTCGCGCAGAAACCTTATCAAACTCTGTGCCCTTGGGAAAGTATTGGCGGATGAGTCCGTTGGTATTCTCATTCGTTCCCCGTTCCCACGGAGAACCAGGATGGGCGAAGTATACCTGTATTCCGGTCTCAATGGTGAATTGTTTGTGTTCGCTCATTTCCTTGCCCTGATCATAGGTAAGGGTTTTGGCGATTTCTCTAGGCAACGCCCCAAGTTCTCTCGCGTATGCTTCTCGTACACTTACCGCATCTTTGTTCTTTCCAAGCGGCACGAGGATAGTATAGCGGGTAGTGCGTTCCACCAGGGTGCCCAGAGCAGTTCTCTTGTACTTTCCCATGATCAGATCGCCCTCCCAGTGGCCGGGAACAGAGCGATTCGCCACTTCTGCCGGCCGCTCTTCAATAGAGAGCATATCCGCGATTTTACCTCGTGTTTCCTCAACATTTCCATGCTTCTGTTTCCGTCTGTATGCACGCTCCTGACGAAGAGCCTTAATGAGTGTCTGTTTCAATGAACCGCGCGGGAGCACATAGATATACCGATAGATGGCCTCGTGCGAGATGCGCATGGTCATATCCAGAGAATACTCCTCTTGGATGCGCTTGACGATTTCTCGGGGTGACCAGCGCTTGCGCAGCTTCTTAATCACGTAGATGCGTAGCCGCTCCTCTCGCGCCAGCCGACACTTGCCGTCTCTGCGGGAAGATGCCAGACCCATAGCGCGTCTACCGGCAGAGAACGCGCGATACCCGCTCACGCCGCTATTGCGGTTTACCTCACGGGAGATTGTGCTCGGCGTTCGACCCAATTGTCTTGAGATGGCCGAGAGCGTTGCTCCCTGCGCGAGGCCTCGGCTGATTTCCTCGCGCTCGGCGGATGAAAGCCGCCGGTATTGTATTGGGTTGTGCATACGGATATATTGTACTCATATCCGTTGCGCTAAATGTCTGACTCCAAGTACTTAAT
>Ga0209541_10005651_pt1 | contig 21723 bp, 25 predicted proteins | sample RifCSPlowO2_01_FD_184027 | JGI IMG/M metagenome (GOLD analysis project Ga0209541, IMG submission 184027) | Groundwater microbial communities from Rifle, Colorado - Rifle CSP2_plank lowO2_0.1 (SPAdes) (version 2) | ecosystem: Environmental > Aquatic > Deep subsurface > Groundwater | place...
GAGAGCTCACGCTATCCTTGACTGGGATAATGCATGGCGCAGTTTCGGCCGCCAGGAAACTGGCGGCGAAGCCGCCACAAAAACTTTTCTAGAATATTCGCCCTGAAGGGCGGGGGTTTAAACCCCTACGACGCTAAATCTCAGTTATTTCCACAAGGAGAATTTCCCGGTGAGCTCTGATACCAACTCCTCATCGCCGAACAGGACAATACCCCAATAATCCAAGTCTTGTTCCTTGGTCTGAGAAGACCTCAAAATCTGGTCTTCATATGTCCCTTGTGTCATGGTGTTGGTGAAATCTACGAAAGGAAGATTATTATGAAGGGCTGCCTGCCTCAGGGTTCGGAGCTGGTTGCCATTTCGAGCTTGAAGGATGATATAAGGTCGTCCGGAGATATTTGCATGGTCTCCACCATCAGCGTCTTTATAGTTCTGGAGCAATAGTTTTTCCTTCTCTAGAAGGGCACCAAATCCTAACGACATATGTGCCAAGACATTCATAGCCTTGCCAGGCTCCACCTTTTCATTCAGCACCGCTACCAGCTTTTTCCCGTCGGTAATCATCTTCGAACGACAATAAGATTGCTTATTTAAATTTATCTCATAAGGAAGTAATTCTCGCCCAAACCCTTTTCGGGGACATAATCTCATTTCGTGTCAGAACGCCTTCCGCCTACTCGGCAAGCGAGTTGCGGCTCACTAAAATTTTCCCCTTCGGGGCGCGAGTTCTCTAAGAGTTTGCATTTCAAAATTTTATGTATCCGCACCGCGGAAGGCTGGTCTCGCGGGAAAACGGGCCGGGGTATTGGCGAAGCCAATGGAGGCAACGATGAGTAAAGCAAGCGACGCATTTGATATCCTGCTACGTTCAGGATTTGATTTGACAACGAAAGAGTTCTTCAGGGTGACCCTGGAGCGATTGCTGAAGAAATACGGAGTCAGCGCGGCACTCTCGGACGCTGACTATCGGGATCTGACGATTCTTATCGTCAGCCAGTGCGCGGAGAACGACTTCAAGGAAATGGGGCTGAGGTGGGAGGAAGAAGACTTGGCGATGAAGTGAAGCACGGAAGAAAAAGATGTTTTTTCTTTATTTTTGTTTATTAGAATTGAAGATGCCAAATGATTCTATTTTACAGGAAGCCTCCTTTATCGATATCTTTATATGGCAACTATAAATAAGAAACTTATGGCATGCCAGATATGTAAGGCGAAATCAGGTTTCTATCCTCTATGCACTAAGTGTTTCAAGCTCAAGGATGAAGGCAAAATCTCCAAGTGTGATGACTGCGGAAAATGGAAAGAGGGTTCGAAACCGAGATGTATGGAGTGCTGGAAAGAGAGTCAACACATCGAAAATATAAAATCCAAAGATTTCAAACCGTCAAAAATTGAAGAGGAAAATAATAATTACAGATTCAAGTATCCAGCTACGTTCAGAACAGATGACGGTCATTTGGTACGGTCTAAGGCAGAATTGCTCATTGACAACTGCTTGTTTAGACATAAAATTGCTCATGCCTACGAAAAAAAGGTTTTGGGAGTCGATGAAGAGATATTCTGCGATTTCTTTGTAGATTACGAAAAACCAGTTTATATCGAATTTTGGGGAGGTATTGACGATAAATATCTTGCTCGGAAAGAAGTTAAAAAAAAGATTTATGCTACCAAAACGAATACTGCTTTGATTGAATTAACAGAGAAAGATATCGTTATCTTGGAAGAAACTCTGTTGAAGAAATTAAGGCCTTTTCTGCCCAAAAATTTTGAGTTTGATTAGTTTGAGTGTCAGATTCCCTATTTACTGCGACCCGCCATATGCCAAATCCAATCCCTCAGCAACCCCATCCCCTTATCACTCTCAAAGGGAATAAATTCAAGTTCCTGCTTCTCGACGTCCGCCCTGCGGAATTCTCCGAGGCGCTCGTCTATCGTGTAGCCCTTGAAGGTTGGGAGCGCGTTCATGGTCAATAGTCCGAAGGGAGCATCGCTGTAAGGAGGTTATTGCCGTTCCTTACAAACCACACCGACTCCATGTCTCCAATTGCTGGCAGGGTGAAGAAGTTGCTATCGTGGTCGCCTTTGAATGCGCCCCTGCGATAAATTTCTCGGGCTTTTTGCATAACGATGTTCAGAAGGTCAATGGGTTTGGTCAAAGCGGTTGCCTTGCTTAGCCCTTCCAGAGCGCCCCACAGGTTCGATGTAATGAGGTTGCACTCGGTGAACTCTTTGGAAGGGTTCTGCATGAGAACGCCGTCCTCAAGCGCCTCTTCTTCGGTATAGACGGATATCGGCTCGCCGAAGAACTCCAGCATCTCGCTATTCATGTTCGCCACCTTCAAGTGCGCGCTTCTGTTCAAGAAGGGAATTGCATTGCGCTCTTACGTCTCGGTTCATCTGCGCTCGCATCCGGTTGAGCTGTCGGTTCAGATCGCCGAACTGCTGCTGGTATGTGCTTAATTTGTTCATGTTTTCACTCCGAGGAAATTTCCTCAAGAATTGGGAAATTTTCGAGAAAGCAATGCTTAAATACCAATATAAGAAATAACTAGCGGGGTTAATCAACTTAAAATGGTTATACCAAAAAAACGAAAAAGAATTCGACCAAAATCGAGTAATACTCTATGGGTTAATTATGGGGTTCCGCTTATATTCCTCGTTCTCGGTGCAATTATCTCCTACTTTTTCACGCTTCATGGCGTTAATCTCGCATTCCCTGATTACCCTGACCTAGTTGTTGAGTATTCGCCAAAAATTATGGTTCATCAAAGTCAGTTTGAAGCAATAAATCGATCAGAGGGGGTCACAAATAATCAAATCCCATTTGTTTACTCAATTCCGGTTAGGCTTATTAACAAGGGTAGGCTTCAAATTAGCGAAATAATTGTCTCATTATGGGGCAAGAATGTCATTTATCCAACTGCGCTTATTGGCCCGCTTAGAGGAACAAATGCATTTACAGATTACAATCTTAGCGTAAACTTTAGATGTGAAACTCTATATCCATGTAGTAAGAAAGATATTCCTCTTGGATTGCATACGTTTAACATCTATGCATATTGTGAAAATTGTGCAGTTCAATTGCATAATTATTTAGTAGAATTTTGTGTTTATGACGAGCTATCTGTAAGCTCTGTTGAGTGCATTCAAGAATTAAGATACTTTCCGACCCCTTTAGAAACAATTAAAGATTTTTCAAATTAAAGCGATATAACACTTCATTCGGAGAATAAATAAAAAAATTCAAACAACCTGTTCTTCCTCAACCCCGCCCACAAGGTAAGCTTTCGCCTCTTGCAGCACCTGTATGGCCTTATCCAAGTCCTGTGCGCCGAAAGAATTGCTATTCTTCCATTCGCCATCTTTCTGATAGCTCTTGGTCACGCTGACGGACTTGAACTCGTTGCCGTTCTTTGCGGTGTTCTTCCAGACGGTGGCTCGAATCATTCCTGCGGCAAACTTCTTCTCTGGCTCTCCTGTCATTTTAGTTACCTTGTTGAGTCTCGTCTTTGCGAGACTTCTTTACATGAAATGAAAAGAAGTCGGCAATTACGCCCAAGCCAGCCCTTCGTCCTGGAGCGCGAGCCTCATCGCTTCACCTATCTCGAAGGATTCCGCGAGGGGGAGCAGCTCATCGACTAGGAGGAGCCATTCCTCCTTGCTGAGGTCTGCTTCGTCTACACGATACGGGGCAAGCACCGAATCGGTGTCTTCGAGCAGTTCGTCAACTTCCGACTCAAACGGGTATTGGCGGATGCACGCTACTATCTGCCCTACTTTCCAACTGTTTTCCATGTTTTCACCTTTTTTGATTTTTTGAATTCGTAAAAGAAGTTCAAAAAACAAAAAAGAATCCTGCATGCTGTCGTCTTATCAGATGGATTTTAGCCGACCCTGAAAGGGGAAAGCCTTAAAATGGAAGATGAGCAAAGTGAATCTTCTTTTATGGCTTTAGGCGTGAAGAAATCCCATTAAAATCAGGCAGAAATTATTTCTTTAGTTTTTCTCTTACAATAGGAGACTTAGGATTGTGTAACATAGATCGCTCATCATGGGAAACGGCTTTGAATGCGATGTACAGGATGAGAAAGTTAATAATAAACCAAGATATGTTCGAGACCGAGACATACCCGTTTTGCACGATGCGATAAACCTCAAGCAGAGTATCAAAGAAAAAATAGATTATACTAATATGAAACACGGTTTTTGCTGTTTCAAAAATAAATCTATCAAATTTTTCAAGTTTGCCCTTTCTAGAGTTATTAATAGATTTCTCAGTCGACAAGTAACTAAAATATACAAAAAGAAGCAATATTCCGATCACCAATTGATGAAACCAATCCACAGAAAATTTCTTATTAATTGTTAAGATAGCAAAGGCGTTGAAAAAATGGAACAAAGCGGCCATCCCGCTTCCGATAGCAACAAATATGAGAACACGTCTTAAGGAATCCTGTTTAATGGCCATCCATTCAGTTCTAAAATTAAACATATTCCTATCCCATGCAGCTCTAAACAAAGAATCTGCATAGTAAAGGTAGGCTGCCGTAAACGAGACTATTATTAAGGGGGACAAGATTCTGACTAGTGGTTCATTCCAATCATATTCTAAATATTGAGTGATTAGAACGGGAATACCGAGCAAGATAGTAATCAACTCCCAGATACTCTTTCCTTTTGAGATTACCATACTCAGCATTAAAAAGGTGCAGAAAATAGCTCCAAGTATCCAATACACCTGATTCTTGTTGTAGATACTTAAAATGATAAAGTGAATTAATACAAGCAGGGCTAAGAAGCAATTATTGATCTTCCAAATCCTATTCTCTTTCGAATAATGTTTCCAATCAAAAATATTTCTCACGCCAAAAAGGGTTACATTCATCTATATATTCCTTTTTAATTCACTTATGAAATTCGCACACATGCCCCTTCTCGCACAACCCATATTTCACCAAAGTCTCAATTCTTGGGGCTTTCTTAACCTTGGAATAGGAGGATCCTTCCCTGAAATGCTTGCGGACATAAAAGCGCGTGATTTTGGGGTCGTAGTCATCCCAACAGCGATAGGTATCGATAAGCTTGAGAATCTCCTGCTCGGTGAGTTTAAGCACATAAATCAGATGTTTCACAAGAAAGGGGCGCTCGTACCACTCGGTGTCCCGGGAACGCAGGATGTTCCAGTAGGCGGAGCATCTCCTCACCTTGGAAGCGGGGTCGTCAAGCGGAATATCCCCCTCAAAAGGCACTACAATCCGTTTCTGGGCGGTTGGGAGCGAAGTGGACTGCTTTCTTTGTATGGGGGAATCTGCGGGCGGAAGGCGTTTGGCTTCGGTTAGGAGGCGTTCTGGGGCAGGGAAGCTCCGGTACCGCTCAGGATAGCGCACGGCCTCAAACTTGGGACAAAAGGGATAGTGCTCGGCAAGGAAAAGCTCGTCCGGCGTAAGAAAGGTTGCGAAGTTCAGGTAATCAACTTCATGCTTGAAGTCTTTTTTCCACTTGTTCCAGGAGCCGAATTCGGAAATCTTCCTGTCCGAGGAGATGATAGTGTCGGCGTCAAGACCGAACACCAAGGAGGAAGCGTGCTTGGTATTGGGGAGGCAGGACTTTACGATGATGAACTGCGTGATTGCCTCCCAGTCTCCTTCCTGGAGGCCTTCAAGGAAGAAAATGATGTGTAGGCCGGTGCCGGAAGCGCGGATGTAGACATACTGCTTCTGAATGAAGGGAAGGACGATGTCCAAAACTTGGAAAGCGGCTTCCCTGAGCTGTGGGAAGTAGTAATCAACGAGCTCCCTTGTGACCAAGTCAACCTTCTCCCCATGCGGCGTGAAGGAGCTCCATTCCAAATCAAAGAAGAATTCCTGAACTCTTTTCGCATTGTCGCAAGCGTTGAGCCGGTAGCGGCCCTGAATGTGCGGGATGGAAATGTCTTTCGCTGAAACGAGGTTGGAGCCTCGCTTGCTGAAATCATACCATCCGGTCGCGACATCAAGAAAGATTTTTCTGGAGATGCCAAAGTCCAATTCCATGTTTCGAAGTAAGTCAGTTTGGTTCATAGTGGCGCACCCGCCAGATGGGGCGCCACTCCAAAACTAAATAGAATATCGGCTCCCAAATTTCTTCTGATTGTAGGCTTCGACTTTGTCTTTGATGGTGAAGAGCAAATAGAAGTACAAAACGATGTTGATAACGGGGATGAAGAGGATGGGCCAGAGGAGCAAAGCCTTAACCCATTTTCCGATGTAGAAATAGGCAAGAGGGCCAAGGAAGGCGGCAAGGAAGAGCGCAGTGGATTTATTCTTGGGCATGAAGGGGGGGAAGATGAGGAAGTAAATAAATCTTTTGAAAAAGGAGTGAAACCCTTTTGGGTCTCGTCGAGAACATGGTAACTAACCGGATTTTTATTAGGCTTAAAACGCCTTTTATTTATAAAAGAAGGCTGATTTAGCCCCCAAGCCAAAAGATTAGGCTTAAACGGGCTTTTTGAAGCAGTTGCGTATGATGGTGCAGACATCTTTCCTCGTACAGGTCTTCCCCATTTTTTCGTACTTGTAAGCGATGGTGGCATCGGTCAGGACAAAGTACCAGTCATCATAATTGGCGTTGAGAGACTTGATTTTCTTTTCAAGATATGATGGGTCCCTAAGATTGTTACCCGTTTCAATTTCAAGCCCGATTGTTTTACTTTTAGCTTTGAAAACGATGTCGGGTCGTTCGGTTTCAAAGGTCTTGACGTTTTGCGTGAAGGTGCGAACGTACTCCTCGATGGACTTTACGAGGAAGACATGCGGCTCACCCTCACGCTGGGAATGTTTAATTAGGTAAATCTCCTGCCTCCCGCCACCCAAGGGAACATGCCAGCTGAAGACATAGCCTTTTTTCAAAAGGAACTGGATTTCATCTTCGCTCAGATTCGATTTCTTGAATAGTCCTTTGTTTTCATCAAGCGTGATGTTGATTTCTTTCTTTTGCTTAACCCTTGCGGGTTCAGGTTTTTCTGACTCTGATGGCTCCTCCTTTTTCTCTGGCGGCAGCTTCAGGAGCTCATCTGCGTTGGTTGTGATGAGCAAATGTTCTTCCGCGCTTGCGACGTTTCGGAGCTGAGTGTGCTGGTTGCCCATGAGCAGAAGGCCTTCTCCAACTTCAGCAGTCAAAAGAAGCTCCTGTTCTGTCTCTGAAAGATTGAACGTTTTCGTGACGTTCTCCATTGCCGCCGGCTCCTGGCGCATGAGCAGTTTGTAGGAAGAATTCTGGAGGATTGCATTGGCCGCCCTGCTCTGTAGAAGGTCGGTGACGTCCTGCGTGATGAGCAAAAGCCCCAGGTTGAACTTTCTGCTGGTCTTGACGATTTCAAGGAGGTACTCTGAATCCTCGGCTCGTGAGAGCAAGCTCCACGCCTCATCAACAACAAGGAGCTTGCGCTCGATGCTCGTTTTCATCTTGAGATAGACATAATCAAGGAGAAGGAACATGTTGATGGGCTTCGCCTGTCTCGGCATGTCGCCGATGATAAAGCCGACGAATGAGTTGTCAAATTCTATTTTCGTGTGCCGGTTGAAGAAGGAGTAGACACCATTGACGAACATGCTGAGTCGGTTGGTGAGGCTTCTGTATGTTTCGCGCTCGATAATGGTCGCTGACTTTGACATGCTCACAAGCTCCGCAAGCAAATCCCCGAGAATGGGCGGCTTGTTTTTCCAGGTCTTTTCGTTGTCTGTGATGCCTTTGCGTTCATAGGTTCCAGTAATGGCGCGATCCAAAACCGATTTCTGGATGTCTGAGAGCGTGCCAAGCATGACTCCGAACAAATCAAGGAGCATGAGGCGCTTCTCCGCATACTCGTGGCCCATCAAATCGAGCGGGTTGATAACGGTGCTTGAGGTTCGTGAGAAATTGATGACTTGACCATTGAAGGTATTAATGAGCTTGACGTACTCCGATTGGGGGTCAATCAGCATGACTTTTGTGCCATTGAGCAACTGACGGATGATAAAGAGCTTGCTCCAGTAGCTTTTTCCCGCGCCGGAGCTTGCGAGAATCATGCCGTTGGGGTTTGGCAGCTTGTGGATATCTCGGATGACTGGCACATCGTTCTTGTTTAAGCCCATCCAGACTCCGGTTTCATCCAGGCTGAGAAATTGGGACGTGAAGGGGAAGAAGGCTGAGAGGGCTCTGGTCGTGACATTGCGCTTTACCTGGAGCTTGTCGTCTGCCAAAGGGATAGTGGACTTGAGTCCCTCCTTCATTTGGAAGAGCGCAAGTTTCGGGATGATGAGCATTCCATTGAGTTCGGCTTCCACCTTCTTGGTGATGAGATCGAGTTCTTCCTTGGAGTCTGCCTTGCAGTTGACGTAGAAACTCACGTTGAAGAGCTTTTCATGGCCTTTCTGGAGGAGTTCAAGCACTGCTCTTGTGTCGCTATACTGGATTTCAAGCGTCGGATTGATGATGGCTTTGAGTTCCGATGCGTAGAGGTCTGCTCTTTGCTTCTGGAGTTCCTTATTGAGAATGACCATCATATCTTCGATGGGCACGGGCTCGATGAAGATGGAGAGGTCAAAGATGCCGTTGAGAGTGATGATTTTGTCAAGAAAGCCCGGCTCGACGTTGCGGGGGTAGCCGTGCGCTGCCACAATCCTGCAGAGCTTTTCGCCGATAGTCAGATGGTCAGGCCGAAAGGTAAGCGAAGGTGGGGCGATCAGGGCGTGCAAGGAGTTGTCTGGGCCGGCCTGTTCCCCAGGATTTTTGGTGCGATCTTGAAGAAGGTCATGGAAGCATCCGGCAAGCGTCTGCATCATCTCATCGTTCTCCAGCCTGCGAACGGCGAGGTTGAGAGAACTGAGCTGCTGGAGCACGACAGAAACTTGCACGTCCAGACTCGTCGTTTCCGGGATGATGATGTAAAAGCTCCGGTCAAGAACTGATTTTTTTTGGATGGTGCCCAAAAGATGTTTCTTGTAGCTCTCAAAATGCTTGAGATAGAGCTTATTTTTCGTGTCTTGAGCCACGGTTTCTGCCCGCATCTGGAGGGCATTGATGTACGCGTCGAGATTCAAACTATTCGTGCCGATGAAGATTTGGATGGGAAAATCGAGAGCGTTCAAGAAGCGCTGGAACCTTGCGATGATGGCTTCCTTCTCCTTTGAGGAGCGGATGGTAAAGTTGGTCGGCTGGATTTGCAGAAAGGCGAGCTTGCGGGAGTAATCCTTAGGCTCCTTTTTCTTGGGCTCATTTTCTTTCGACATAGAGCACCTGCTTCTCTACTTTTTTCAGCCCGAGGAACTCCTTCATTTTCTGATCGGTCATGCGCGCCTCTCGAAAGCGCATCCAGGAAACAAGGTTTTTGAGGTAGCCGAGGAGATTGAAGAACATGAAGAGGATGCCAATGGCCGCCAAAAGGGCGCTGAGAGCGATGCGCATTAGGAACGGCAGATGTGACTTGAGATAAATCATGAGGGCAGGGATAATGAAGAACGGCACATACACGAGCTGGCGGAAGGTCAGTCCAAAAATGATTTTCTCCTCATATTGGAGCTTCTGGGGGATTTCATAGGTCATTTCAGCGCCCCCGCCGCGATTCTGGTGACCTGCCCTACCGAAGAGTTCCAGACGCCAATCACAGCTTTGATGATGGCAAAGAGCAGCAGGAAGACCATGCTGCACCATACTAAGGACATGGCAGCGGTCATGACGAGAATCTTGAAGTTCTGGAAGATAGGGATTTCTATGAGCTTCGAAGCCCCTAACAGGAGCAGGGCCTGAAAGAAGGGAAGGAAGATGAGAATCATGAGGGTGTTGATGATAAGGCGGCCGTAGGATTTTATGGGGGGAATAAAGTTGAAGAAGATGCCAAGGGGAAAGAAGACGACGCCGATTGCGACAAGCATGTAGCGCACGGAAAGGCCCAGGATGGAGAACACCATCGTAAGAAGGTAGACACCAGAGAATACGAGTTGCAATCCAACATTTGCGAGATTGTCGATGGTCAAGAGGAAGAAGTTGGGGTCGATTAGATCAAGAATAGAGGTTGTGAGCAGAGAAGAAATTTCAAGCGTGAGGGTGTAAAGATAGAAGCTCGCCTGGATGAAGAGAATCATCAGAACGATGTTCTTTATCCATTCCTTTGCCTGCTCTCTTTTAAGGGCAGAATAGCCGGAAAGGAGAAAATTGAAGCCTGCGAAGAGGAGAAAGAGGCCGTAGAATAGGGAGATGAGATAAGTGATGATCGCCCAGAGCGAGAGGAAGCCGTCCACGTTGACCGGTTCTGAGAGGAGGTTCTTGGTGAGAGTAAGGAAGGGCTGGAGGGGCGCGTTGATGACACCAATCGTGTATTCATAGAGCTTCTCCGGCAGGCAGGAAGCGAGGTTGGTGATGCCGCAATCTGCGGAAACAAATGGAATCGCCAAGAGAAAGACTGCGAGAAGGCTCAGCTTTTTCATAGCGGGCCTCCGATGAACTTCTTTGCCGCGAAATGTAAAGAATAGAGGACGCCGCCAAAGACTGAAAGGTTCAGAAAGAACGCCAAGGTTTCCTTCTTGCGGATGCTGATGAGTTTTTCTGTCGTGAAGCCATTCATCTGGGCAGTTATGCGATTGTAGGGAAATTGGGCGATGAAAGTGGCGTTGCCGAGAGCAGAAATTGACGTTGTGCCATATGTGACCACCAATCTTGTGTTATTTGGCTGAAGAATAACGTGGATGGTTTCATTATCTACATAGTCGAGCTTGTCAGTGCGGATAGTGATGTTGGAAACGGGAAATGTTTTTGCGCAATCATCGGCGAAACTGGAGAAATGGGAGAACGTGACCAAGACGCAGTTGGCGTTGTTCTTAGTGGTGAGGCGGTAGCTCTTGTTTGTGACTTCGGCAACATTGACGTTCTCGATTTTACCGTACTCTGAGGGAACCGCTTGGAGTTGGAGGACATTGTAAGGCGGAAAAGTCCAGTTCATGCGATAGAAGTAGAAATGCTTCTCAAAGAGCGCGTCGCCGTAGTCAACATAGAAAGCGGTCTGGTTTTGTAGGGTGAGCCGTGCTTCGTTGGTGTCAGAGTACTGCTGAATCGGCTTGAACTCGGCTTTGAGAAGAGGAGCATAATACTTCGCTTGCGTGGAGTCAGCAAGAGTCAGCCGATCTTGCACTTGGGAAGTATGGTGCAATTCGCACGTTGTGCATTTCTTAGTGCAGACTCCGCGCTTCTTCTGGCAACAGGCGGTCAGCCATTGATAATGTGAAACTGAGTAATCTGAGATGATATCAATCTGGACTTCGAAGTTCATGTCCTTGTCCGTTTCGAAGCTGGTGAGTTTGCTATTACCAATTGGATTGTCATTGAGCGAGACTTTTACAGGATTCGAAACCGCTGTCTGTTGATAGGTGGTTTTGCAGTCACCTGATGCTGTGCCAGAAGGTAGGGAAATCGTGTAGTTTAGAGCTGAAAGCACTTCTCCCTTGCCTGGCGAGAGGAGCTCACTATCCATCACCGAGGGTATGATAGACACAATCTTGAGCCATGCGTTACGAATGGAGCCACTTGATAGGGTGGAAACCCCTTCAGGCGGTTGGCTGAACTTCAAGCCCGTGTTCCAAGCCTTCACAATCTCATGGTCAGGATACTCGTAGCGGTCACTAACCGCCTGCGAGACCAGCAAGTTCTTTTCCGAGGCATTCAGGCCACTTTGCATCACGTCCTCGCAGAACTGCCTGTTTCCCACCTGATCGCACGAAAAGGCCTGAGCGAAGGGAATAAGAAAAACAAAAAGAAAAACCCATTTCATGTTATCAGAGCTGAGACTGCCAGAGGCGCTCCCCAGATGATGACGAGCCCGATAAGCACATAGGTGGCAACGCCCTTCGCATTGTCCCGCTTCTTGGGGTCGCTTCCCGAGGTCATGTAGATGATCCCGGCCCCCAGAAGCATGATGCCGCCGAGGATGGATGCCGCGTAGCGGACGAACTTGTAGATCTTCTGCACGGGCGAGAGGATCTGGTTGAAGTCGTCCTTCTCTGCCTGGGTCAAAGTCGTGTCCAGTTCAGGCAAGGTGGCGGCATGCGCCACAGGAATGATAGCGGCGGCCAGCAGCATCAAAGAAAACAGTGCGAGTGTTTTGTTCATGGCTGTCCTCACGCAGTCACATCAAGCATCTTCTGATAATACTTGATGGGCTTGATGGAAGTGATGGTTGTCTTCTGGATGACCCACTTGCCATCCTCGCTCTTGCTGACGGTTGCTTCGATGATGGGCATCTTGTTGAGTTGCTCAATTTTTGTAGGTGTTAGTTCGTCCATGGTGTGTTTCTCCTTCGGGTATTCTGGGTTGACCGTTTCGTCCGGTGTCATACAACCTGCTCCTCTTGGACGAGGCGCTGTTGTTCGTAGTCCTGCTTCTGCTGTCGTTGTCTGCGAATTTCTTTCTTGACTTCCTCAATTCCGATCGCCGGTTCATCCCTTTCTAGTTCGTACATCGGTTTCACCTCGACGGAGATTTTAGAAAGAAACGTTATAAGGTTTGTAACGCGATTGACTAGACAAAATCAGGGATTATTTAGAAAAAAGTGCCAAAACTGCCGATAGGTATTTTTTCCGGGGCAGATTTTACCGGGCGTGCACATCAGCGCGGAAAAATTTATATATCATGACGACTGATTGCCTGAATTGGCAACCGAAAACTATGAAATAATATGCCCATTGGGTTGCCAAGAAAAAATGCTTTCTACCGGAGTGTAGAAGGCTTAAAAGGCAAAAATTTAGGCGTTATAAGGGCTAATGGCTTAAGTTGCATTCCCGGGTCTTGACGGGCTTGCTGCCTGGCGTTCATGTGAACCTCGTTTCAGTCCTGCTTGTGACTGCCGCGCCTTTCATTCCCGCCTCGCCTCTGTCCTTGGCTGTGTTCATCGTCTGCCTGGGGCTGACGCACACATTTCTCGACGCGGTGCCTTCGATTTTCCTCGGGGCGCCTGACGAGGACAAGGTGATGTCCGTGCTTCCCGGCCACCGGATGCTGCTGCAAGGCGAAGGATACCAGGCGGTGAAGCTGACGACTTGGGGGAGCTATGCCTGCCTGCTGGTGACGCTGGTGCTGATTCCGCTTTCGATTCCTGTGCTGCCTGCGCTTTATGGCTGGATCGAGCCCTACATGGGATATTTCCTGCTCGTGGTGATATTGGGAATGATTATTTCCGAGAGAGGGTGGAAGAAGCTCTGGGCGCCGGTCATCTTCCTCCTGAGCGGAGCGCTGGGGCTCACGGTGTTTGAGCTGCCGCTCGAACAGCCCCTGTTCCCGATGCTCTCCGGGCTGTTCGGGGCGAGCTCGCTGCTGCTTTCGGAATCGTCCAAGATCCCGGAGCAGGACCCTTCGAAGGAGATCAAGCTTGGAAGGAGCATGGGCTTGCGGGCGGTTGGCGCGGGGGTGTTTTCCGGAGCGCTGACCGGCCTTTTCCCCGGCCTCGGGGCGGCGCAAGCTTCCGTGATCGGCATGGCGCTCGTCGGCAACATCGGCATCCACGGCTTCCTTGCGCTCGTCGGCGGCATTGGGACAGTGAACTTCGTGTTTTCGCTGGCGGCGCTGTACGCGCTGGACAAGGCGAGGAACGGCGCGATCGTGGCGGTGATGCAGATCGTCGGGGGCATCTCTTTCCTCGATCTGCTGATTTTGCTCTTCAGCTCCCTCCTTGCCGGATCTGTTGCCGTGATGCTGACGCTCTGGTTCGCAAAAAGAGGAGCGGCGCTGCTCGGCAAATTGGACTACAAGAAATTCTCCTGGAGCGTGCTCATCTTCCTCTCCCTCCTGGTGCTGCTCCTGACCGGGTGGCTCGGGATGCTTGTTTTTGTTGTTTCAACCTGCGTCGGCCTGCTCGCGCCCCAGCTCGAAGTGAAAAGGAGCTACAGCATGGGCTGTCTGCTGGTGCCGGTGATGCTGTATTTCCTGTGAGAATATATATAAAGAAAGGTGAAACACATGAACATCGTGGAAGTCAAAGACGACAAAATTGTGATGGACAAGGAGCTCAACAACCTGGATCTTTTTACGCTCGACTTTATCAGGATTCTCGAGAAATATGGCACGTATGCGCTTGTCTCAGGATACGTCGCCATTTTATTTGGAAGAAGCAGGATTTCAGAGGATGTAGATGTTTTCGTTTCGCCCCTGACAAAGCCCGCATTTGCGCTGTTCTATAAAGAGCTCACTTCGAAATTTGATTGCATTAACGTAGACGACGTAGATGAGCTGTTTGACATGCTCTCTACGCGCCACTCCATCCGGTTTGCGCGCAAGGGCCAGATCATCCCGAATGTGGAGATGCGATTCGCGCTGAAGCCTCTCGACAAGGAATCGCTCAATAAAAGAATCCGGGTGGAGATAGGAAAAGAGGCGCTTTATATCTCTCCAATTGAGCTGCAAATCGCCTACAAGGAGAGGGTGCTGAAAAGCCCCAAGGACTTTGAAGACGCGCTCCATTTGCGGGAAGTCTTCAAAGGCCATCTTGATTCGGAAAAGATTAAATATTACGAGAGAGTGCTGAAGCTGCATGGATACCAATGAAGAGGATCGGGAGTGGATGGTCCTCAAGTGGGCGGAATTCGTCCGGACGCATCCCGACAAGGAGTGGAGCAGGCAGCAGAAGGAGCTTGTTGACAGCCTGATTCCCTAGGAAGCTTTTTAAATCATTTCGGATTCACAAAAACCATGGACGGAATCATCGTGAATTATAGGATGGGAAGGCATACGTACACAGGCAACCAGATGGTTGTCAAAGTCAAGGGAGTGGCTTCCCGGGAGAAAGCGAAGGAGCTGGTCGGAAAGAGCGTCGCCTGGACGAATACAAAAGGAAGCGCGATTTCCGGGAAAGTGGCTTCTCCCCATGGAAATTCCGGGAATGTCCGCGTGCTCTTCGAGAAGGGCATGCCCGGGCAGGCTATTGGTTCCAGAGTCAAGCTCGCTTAGAATTTCTGTTTCCCCATTGGCGCCGCGAAGGACCCTGTTTCGCCCCTATCCTTCTTCAATGACGCCGGGTCAGGCAGCAGCTGGTCGAAGAGGTGGAGGGCGAGGTAGAAGAGGGGAAAGAAAGCTACGGCGCCGAAGAGGTAGAGGGAGCTCATCTGGACCTGTGTGTAATAAAGAGGCGCGAAGATGATAATAGCGTAGCTCACCTCCCGGACGCGGGCGACACGCTTAAGGAGCTCGCTGCCCCTGATCCCAAGCGTAAGAATGAAGACGCCATACAGCAGGATCACGACGGCGATGGCGAACTTGCCTATGGCGATGGCCGTGAAGCCCGTGACACCCTTCATCGTGATGCGCAGGAAATCAACGCCTCCCCAGAGCGCGATGACGGAGTTGGACGTTGCATTGCCCAGCGATGTGCCTTTTTTCTCCTGGAAGATTTCCGTGATGATGAGGCTGATATAGACGGGCGCGAGGATCCAGAAGATGTCGAAATTGCTGAAAGGGCCGATGAAGAGGTTATGGAGCCACAGCCTGAAGGAATCCCAGACAAACTGCGCGGCAGCTATCCACCATGCCATGGCGCCCTCTTGCGGGCAAGCGTATTTAAACATTGCGAGTTCTATTTATAAATTTAAATATTTAGATATTTAAGTATAGAAAGATTTATATATTAATATACTTAAATGTATCCTAATCGAGGAAAAAAGAAATATTTATAAATGAACATATTTAAATGTGACAATATATGCCATACAATCTGCGCGTTTTGAAAGCACTGGCGGACGAGACGAGGGTCCAGATTCTGCTCTTTTTGCTCAAGAAGGAGAACAGCGTCCTTGAGATTGTTGGCGCCGTGAAGATGTCGCAGCCGACGATCTCCATTGCGCTGCAGAAGCTTGAAGACGCGGGGCTTATCGTCGCGAGAAAAGAGGGCAAGAAAGTCTTCTACAGCGTCATTGAAAGGGAAACGGTCCAGAAAATCCTGGAGCTGGTGAAGCATGGCTAGTCAGGCAACTAAGTCTGGACCAGGGAATTGGGACAGCTGTCGGACTGCTTCGCAGTCCTCGTCCCGGAGCCCGGAGGGCGCCTCCCCACCGGGACCAGTGTCCTACGACAACCGGGATAGACAAGCTAAGCGCAATCTCTCCTGGCTTCTTGCATCTCTCCTTTCATTGCCCTCTGTGCTTGCCGCGTCGCGGTTCATCCCCGACGCTGTTGAGCGGGCATTCAGCGACATCTTCATTATCCTGCCAGAAGGGTTTAGGAACGCGTCCTTCGGTGCGCTCATCTTCTTCAAGATGCTGTTCTTCATCCTCACCTACGCGGTGCTGCTGTACGGCACGAAGAAGGTGGTGGACAAGAAGAACATCGCGGCGGCGATCGCCTTCATCCTGGCGCTGGCCTCGACGATGCTGCTTCCGAATTCGATGGTGACCGCGATCTTCATCACCTGGTCGGGAGTGATTGGCATCCTTGCTGGGCTTGCGCCGATTTTAGTTGGGCTTTGGATCCGGCCGAAGGCGCATGAATACCATCAGCTCATGTGCGTCATCTGGCTCCTCATCGGCCTCGTCTCTTTCACGGCCGGCGGCTACTTCAACGAAGCCTCCAACCATACCAATGTCGTCTACGAGCAGCAGCTCTACGGCTGGACCGGGCAATGGACGATGCTGGGCGGAGTGGCTGCCTTCCTCGCAGGCATCTTCTGTTTCTTCATGCCGCACGGAGGCGGCGGAGATGGGGGCCATGGACCTGATCATCATGAGCCAGACGAGCCAGAGCCTGTGCCGCCTCCGCCACCACCACCGCCACCACCCCCTCCGCCACCTGGGACAAAACCAGAGCTTGTCGTCGAGCCTGATCATTTAGAGTTTGAGGCTGAAGCTGGCGACCATACATCTGTCAAGGACTTCAGCGTACAAATCAGGAATGCTCCTTCGCCCTTACAGTGGACGATACAAGCAGAAACGCAAGGTGGCTCTTGGATTGAAGTACAGCGGCCACCGGGCCCCAATGACGGGCACCCGCAACAAGTGCGTGCGATTGCATCTGCGAAAGGGCTGGCGCCGGGCGTATACAAAGGAAGGATCATTGTCGCGACAAACGGAGGTGTCAGGAACAGCCCGAGGGAAGTAAAACTGAAGTTCACGGTCAAGAAAGCAGGCGAGACTAAAAAGGCGAAACTGACCGTCTCAACAGATAGCATCCATCTCGCCGCCAAAAAAGGGGAAAGAAGCAAGGCTGAGGAGCTGGTCATCGGCAATAGCACACCGGGAACGACGCTCAGATGGGAGTTAAGGGATGTTGGCCCCTTTGAATGGCGCATGAAGGCAGGTGCGATAGTAGTTGAGCTCGACAATCGCTGGTTGACCATCACGCCGACGTTCAGCGGAATGCTGACCAGCCCCGGAACCGGGGATACAGCAAAAGTGCAGCTTTCCCTCTTGGCTCAACACGCGCTCGGTAAGGGCGATCCAGGAGACGAGTTCAGCACAACTCTGAAAGTCCTTGCTCCCGACGCCGAAGACGGGGAGAAAGTGGTACAGGTGACATTTGAGATTCTACCAGAGGCGGCTCCGCCCTATCCAGAGCCGCCTTATCCAACCCCGCCGTACCCAACGCCCCCTTATCCATCGCCCTATGAGCCCTACCCCTCGCCCTACCCGTATCCTGAAAGCCCGTATACTCCGGATGCTGAAAAGGCCCGGGAAGCGCCTCCAGAGCATCTTGGGTATGAAACGGAAATGCCAGAAGCGGTTCGCCCACCTACGGAAGAAAAAGCCGACCTCTCAGCTGAGCTCTACCCCTCAGACCTCTCGTATGCGGGAAACTTTGAAAAAGATTTGGCAGTGCCGTCTGCTGAATTCTCAGGAGAACTACTAATAGGCACGACTCCCGAGACAAAAAGTCTCATCGCAGAGTATACGAAGAGGGGCCTCTTTGATTCGGGGCGCATTGATATCCCGCGACGGATCAAAACGCTCAAAGCGCTGGAACGCCTCGTCCGAATCTATGTAAGAAGCTGCAAAGAGGTCCAAACCCAGCTTGGCAAAAAGCGAAGGCTTGATGATAGCACGTTCATCTGGCAAGCAAACGGGAGTAATCGTTCGAAAATTGAAGGTGAATATGGGAAAGTAATAGCGAAAAATTATAAGTATCTGGTTGGGGCAGAACAGCTTCTTGCTTCTTTTGATTCTGCTGAATATTTTGCCCTCGAAAATCGCCAAAAAACAATAACACTGTTCAAGCAGCTCGGGAGCTATGTCCGGCGCGTTAAGGAAATGCATGAGGTCATTGAAGCCATCAAGCAGGGGATCAAGCAAAACCGGGAACACGAGCTTGACAAAGGGGGATTGGGAAGCAAGATTTTGGAGATCCAAGGCATGCTTATCGGGGAAGTGGGCATCATCCTAAAGCATGAGCCCCTTGTCAAGGAGATTATTGCAACGATCATTGACCCCGAAATCAAGAAACTAGAGGAAGTCCAAAAAGAAATTGAGGCATCCAAAGCCCCAAGCACTAAGCAAGTCGTATCTGCTGAAAAGCTCGGCTTGACCCAACCACCTGCAACACCGAGAATCCTCCTTTTCACCCACCAGATGGGTTCCCACTCTGGAGGCGTGGGTATGCAATCCCAGCTTATTTATGAGCATATGCACAAGCAAGGCATCCCGATTGATGTCATAGAGCACAATGTCCCTGGAGTTGGAAGAGTCAGCGTTCATCGCGATGGAAAGTACGCAGGATTTGATACTTATAATGCGTTTCTCTCTGTTTGTGATCCGGGAATGTACTCAGCGATCTATGTTCAATATGCTCCCCCTCGAGCGATGGGACTGCCGAGCGTTATATTCGGGAACTTCAAGGCAAGGTTCAGAAAATGCAAGATCCTCTATTGCGTGCGTGATGATCCTTATAAAGGCCTCTCGTATGCAGGGGGAGACCCCGCTTATAGCCGTAATCTTGAGGAGTATGCAGAGCGGCAAAAACAGCTCATCCTTCTCAGTGACCTCGTCGTGTTCCTCACAGAGCCCACGCTCAAGCGTTACGTTGAAACCTACAGATTCGGCTCTGCGCTCTCCCAGAAAAGCGTGCTCATGCGCAACGCAATGGAACTCCCCGCTCATAAAGTGCTTAATGCAACGAGAAAAGGGCTAAGGGGTGTTGTGTCTGGAAAGGATATCGTTCTGCTCCATTATGGTCGCCTTGTAGGCGATAAAGGCACCTTCAGCTTAGCGCAGGCCTACAATCACCTCTACAAAAAATCAAAACAAAAGAATTTTGTCTTCATCTTCGCCGGGACCTTCCGGAATAAAGCAGGTGAACAGGGACCAGATGCGTTTAGAAGGGAAATTCGCGCGTACATGCCCGACGTTTCTGACGCTAAGATCCTTACGCCTGGACTCATTAACGCGAAGACCAAAGCATACTATCTTGGCCTCGCCGATCTTCTTATCATCCCCACCTGGAGAGAAGCCCTCTGTAATGTTGCAGCCGAAGGCATCCTTGCGGGAGTACCCACCCTGCTCACCCGACTTAGCAGCATTGACCCTATTTTCTATCAGCGAGGGCTGACAGTCCCCATCAACCTCCGCCCGGATATTGTGCCTACTGAAACCTCCATCGTCAAATCCATTGAATGGTCTCTACGACACCTCCCTATCCTCAAGAAAAGAGCTGCTTATGCCAAGGAACGATGGACGAACGTGCTGAGCTATGAAAATTTTGTGAGAAAGATGACTCGGGTGTTTGACGACTTGAACAGGGGCGTGCCTTTGCCGCGAATTAAGGCCATGTGTGATGACTTTGACCGCGAAGACCAGGCTAACCTTCCGGCGCTTGACACCCTGAACATTGAGGAAGAATATACCAAGCCGGCCTATGACGTGGATGTCTCTTATATCGTCCCGGTGTACAACATGGCGAAATATGTCTTATTTGCGCTAAGGTCCCTGCTCGATCAGAAATTCAAGGGCACCTACAATATCCTTGTCGTGGATGATGGCTCGACGGATGGATCGATGAACGCGATAGCGCAAGCTTTCCCGCGCGAGATAGCGCAAGAGAAGATAATCCTTCTGAGAAACACGGCCAAGATCGTGAATGAGACCTATGCGGGCGGGGCGAGAAACTATGGCTTCCGCAAGATAGTCACCGGATACTTTGGAAAGGAAGTTCGGCCCAAATACGTCTCCTATTTCGACGCTGATGACCTCGCCCTCCCTGAAAGAACCCAGCGCCTCTATAATTACCTGGAACAAAAGCCACATGCATCTTCCGTCTCTGCGAGGGCCATTTGCATCGACGAATTCAACAGAGAAACGCTCCGAGAGCCTATTTTCAACTGGGATTGCTACCGATTTTCCCAGATTTATGGGAATGAGGGCTTAAAAGACCAGCTCTATTTAAACGTAGATCTCTCGAAAGCTACAGCGCTTGAGCAGTCAGAACGGATGTTCTCCAAACTTCCCATCGAACAAACCGGAATAAATGCTAGGGTGGCTGGGGCTCGCGTCAGCATCATTAACAACCAAACCGCAATGACACGCTTTGAAGCTATGGTGCGTTTCCCGTTGCAGGATCCAAGGCTTAAAGGAGTCGAAGATAGGGAGTACTGGAAACGACTCGCGGCGGATAGCGGAATCCGCCTGGATTTCCTCAACGTTCCTGTGGCCTTTTACCGCTATGAGAGAACCCGTGACATCAAGGCAGGAGATAACTTTCTTGCCGCTAACCAATATCTTACTGCATGGTACAAATACAACAATTTCATTATGGAATGGGTGAGGGACATGAAAAATACCGCCACTGTTCTCGGCATGCCCCTGATTAACAGAGGAGAGTTCAACTTCCGTAACGCGAGAGAATGCTTGCAAAAGGTGCGGATGTGCTCTGAAAGACTGAACAACTCAGCCCTGCTCGAAAAAACAGCCGAACTCGTCACCAGCGCAGGACACCAAAGAGAATTCAAAGACCTCCTTGAAGGAATCACGAAAAAAAGAGCTGCATGAAAATCTCACCAATTGTCGATGTAGAAGTTTCCCTTGCAGAATCGCATTTCCATATGCGGAGATCCTTTAGGAGATGAAACACAACCGCTTCGTTCCGTGGCTGCTGCTTTTCCTAGGCGGAGCCCTTCCGGTCAGCGCGGCGTTCAAGTTTACCATGCCCGAGCCGCTGAAAGCTTTCCTCGATTTTATCTTCCTCACCTTGCCAAAGTCAGCGCAGGGGCCGGGCTATCTCTTCAACATCTACTTCCGGTTTATGCTGTTCATCATCGTCTACGCCGCATTATATTATGGGACGATTAAGATATTCAAGGATCATAAGAGCATCGCGGGCGCCATCGCCTTTGTGCTGGCTCTCGCAAGCGTTTCCTTGATTCCGGCGAAGGTGCTGCAGGGCATCTTCGCGACCTACTCTGTGGCGATCGGCGTGCTTGCGGGGCTGGCTCCTGCGCTCTATGGGTTGTACATGACCAGGCACATCCACAACAAAATCCTCAAGGCGGCGGTATGGCTGCTCATCGCGCTCATCAGCTTCACGGCCGGCGGCTATTTCCTTACGGCTGGGGGCTCGACAGGAGGCAACCTGTACAAGTCCATCGGCGGCTGGACCATGGGCGGAGCGGTGGTGGCATTGATTGTCGCCCTCCTCACGCTGTTCCATGGCGGAGCTGAAGCTTACAGGGCGGGACGAGAGGTCTATGGCGGGGTAAGGGATGTGTTTAGACGGCGCGGCGGCACCCAGCAAGGCCAAACAGGGCAACAGCGA
>Ga0209541_10005652_pt1 | contig 21722 bp, 14 predicted proteins | sample RifCSPlowO2_01_FD_184027 | JGI IMG/M metagenome (GOLD analysis project Ga0209541, IMG submission 184027) | Groundwater microbial communities from Rifle, Colorado - Rifle CSP2_plank lowO2_0.1 (SPAdes) (version 2) | ecosystem: Environmental > Aquatic > Deep subsurface > Groundwater | place...
TTTTGGACCCTAAAGTTTCCTTACAATAGAAACTTTAGAGGCGCTCAAGAATCCGATATAGCAGAGCAAAGCTCCGCTATCCCTCAAACACTTTGCGTTTAAGGACTTGGAGATTTAATAAAATCTCCAGACCTCCAACTTTAGAAACTAAGAAAAAGTTGAAGACTTGTGAGGATTCTTGACGCGCTCAAGATGCTCATCCACAGCTTGAAATCTCAAGAACCGAAGGTTCTTAATGACCATCAAGAATCTGAACTTGTGAAGATTCTTGAAGGCAGTGGTTTTCGCAAAGCATCTTGACATAAAATGCCGTAGAAAGCAAGCCCAGTTTTATATGCGATAATCCGAGCCATATCCAAGATATCTGCTTTCACTAAACGAATGTTAAAGATTTGCGAAGTAAATCTTTAAAGTCGAAGTTTCACAAACGAGACTTAAAGATTGCAAGGTAATCTTTAAATAGATAAGTAAATTAAAATAATTGAGGTGAATAAATGAGCTTCTTAGGAACAGCAATGCTAATTCTAGTAATCGCAGTAGTAGTGCTTGCAATCCTGGCAGTAGCATTATTTATAATCCATAAAAGATTAAAGAAAAAAGTTGTAGTAAAAGAGCAGATTGAACAAAAAGAAAATATTATAAAAAATAAGCTTGAAAATCTCAGGCATTCAAATATAGTTCCTCAAGAAAGTTTAAAATCTCTGGATGAATTGGCAAAAAGTTTCTTAAAAGAAACATTCAAAATAGAAAAAAATCTCGATTATTCTGAAATGATTAAACTCTTTGAAGAAAAAAAGAAAAAAAATATTGCTTTTTTCTGCAATCAAATGCTAAGGGCATTATATTCTGGAGAAAAAATAGAAAAAAATAAGATAAATCTTCTCATTAGTGGTTTGGAAGAAATAATCCGCGAACAATATCCTAATATGGCTAAAACAAGAATAGAAATAAAACCTTCTCCTCCCCAGCAGCCAGCAAGACAAATAAAAGAGAAAATTCCAATAAAAGTGGAAGAAAAGCCTTTTGAATTTCCAAAAGAAGAAGAAAAAATAACTCTTCCGCTCGTTATAATGCCTCAAAGGGAAAAAATGATGCGCCAGATTAATTCTCTTGATGAAGAGCAGATAAGAGACGCTTATGCAGAACTTCAAAAAGAATTTACGCAAGCTTATGAAATAGCAGAAATAACAAAAAATGAAAAAATAAGGGGAGAATTGGAAAAATTTAGGGAATCAATGAAAAAAAGAGTTGACGATTATGCTAAATACAATAAAATAATAGAATTCGCGCAGGAAATATCAAAGGGGGCAAAATTAATAAGCTTACTTAGCTTTTCATGATTTATATTTAAGGTATAATCAGCGACATTGATATGGATGGTGGCATTATTTATAACCCCTAAATTATAATTTATATTGTCTTGACAAATATAAAAAATCAGACCAGTCTCTTATACCTGCTGCTTATCAGGAAATATTCCAGAGAAAATAGCAAGGCAGCAGCCATAATCAGGTAATTGGAAAGATTAATCTTGATTTTGCTCTGGGTTTTTTCAATTGCTTTGTTAAAGGAATCCAATAATTCCCCTCCATCAGTTACCTTGAAAAATTCCCCTTTCGTGCCGTAAGAAAGAGATTTTAAAGAATCTTCATCAATCTTTGATATTCCGCCATATAAAGTAATTCCACCTTCTTTAGTTCCCATGCCAATTGCATGCACTATAATATTATTTGCATTTGCGTATTCTATAGATTGGGCTATGCTCCCTACATTTATCTGCCCATCGCTCAATATAATAATAGCTCCAGATTCCTCGCCCTTAAGCAAATTTGTCCCTGTAATAACTGCCTCATATATGTCTGTCCCAGAAACCGGGCTTATTTCAATATCTCTTATTGCAGTCTTCACCATTTCCTTGCTGTCAGTTAAATCCTGCTCTATCAAAGCATTTCCAGAAAAAGAAATAACCCCTGTCTTTGTCGCGAATGGCGTAGCGCTTACAAAATCTATGGCCGCCTGCTTTGCAGCCTCCAGCCTATTAGGAGACATGTCCTTCGCCCCCATGCTCTCAGACGTATCCAATGCAATAACAAAAGAATGCTTGCTAGCTTCCGCTATAGTATGCAATGTCAGTCCAGAAAGAGCCATAACCAATACAAAAACAATTAAAATGCTCAAGAATAAGATTATTAAATTCTTAGAAAAAAAATCAACGCTCTTTATTTTCGCAATTGCCTCAAAATTCGCGAATCTTAGGGCAGTGCTCCTCGTCGCTTTCAAAGTTATAAAATGAATAAAAATAAATAAAGGAATTAAAAGCAAAAAGAGCAAATACATCGGATAAATGAAGCTTATTGATGCCATTAAATTGCCGCCCTCCTTCCTAATTTTACTCTTTCCCCTAAAAACCCTGCCAGTGAAAAGGCAAAGGGCTTGTCTGTCATAATTTCCAAAAAATCAATATTGCTTTTTATAAGCAGGCTTTTTACAAGATTTGCCTGTTCAAGAGCATTTCTCTCATAAATATGCTTGATTCTTTTAGGATTAATAAGAATCTGCTCCCCACTCCTCGGATCCTCAACTGCTATTTCCCTGTCCACATCTGGAAATGTTTTGTCTAATAAATCTTTTACCATAAAAGCCATGCACTCAAATTTATTCGCTGCTAAAAATAAATTATCCGCAGAATCTTTTCCTACTTTAATAAAATCAGAAAGAAAAATTACAGCATCAATGGATTTGTTGACATAATCCAAAAGAAAATTTAGCATCTTGTCAAATCTTGAATCTCCCCTGTAAATATCTGCATTGGACAGAATATCAACAAGGATAAAGAAATTATTAGTTCCGCCTTTGGGAGGTATAAATTCCCTAATCTCGTCATTGTAGGTAATAATGCCCACCCTATCATTTGAATTAACCATTAGATGCGCCAATGCCGAAAAAATCTCAACCGCATATTCGCATTTTAATTTTTTTGCAGAGCCAAGCAGCATATTCTCGCTTATATCTACAACAAAAAGGATATTTAATTCTCTCTCTTCAATATATTGCTTGGCAATAAGCTTATTTGCCCTCAAAGTCGCTTTCCAATCTATATTAGAAGCATCTTCATCAGGCGCATAATCCCTAAACTTGTCAAACTCCAGCCCTTTTCCCCGGAATATAATCCTGTACAGTTTCTCTTTTAGCTCGAATTCTTTTGCAGCTGCCTCAAAGTCGCTAATAGCTCCAGACACGTCAGCGTTTAATTTTCTTTCCATAATTGTTTCCTCTTTTTAATAAATAAATGAATACATCTCAATTAAAAAAGGTTTCGTAAATGTTAAGTCAATTATCAAACTTAATATTGCAACAATCTCGCTTTTAAGCAAATAAATCATTGATAAATAGCTACTATAGCCAATACAAGCCAAGATAATTATCTACAATATAATCTTGCTAATTTATGTCTTTCACTATAGATATAGACATTAAGAATTAAGGTTTGCTTTATATTTCCTGCAAACAATAGAAAGATTTATAGAAAAAGTTTATCTCTGTGCAAAAGCTTTTTCCCCCTCAAAATTTCTTTCTCCTCTGCTCTTTCTCGCATACCAAATTATTATCACAATTATAACAATAATTAAAATCCCCACAACGCCGATTAGAATATAATATGCCATTTTCAACCAGCCGCTAAATTCCTCCACGCTCTTAATTATCCCTGCTTTTTCCCTGACAGCATTTGCATCCAATCCAAGAACAATCTGCTCCCGCCCTTCTACAATTCCAACATACATCTCTTCATCTCCAAGAGAAATCGGCAAAACGTCTTTTCTCGGAATAATATAATCTCCGTTGAACAATTTTGCCACGACTTTCCCGTCTTCTGTCAGGATAAATGACACCAGGTAGCTATTCCCATACAAGTCAACAATTATTTTTTCTTCTCCATTAATCAAATCAACATAGCTTAATTCATCTCCTAATACAATTTTTTCTCTTTCTTCAATAACACTAACATTTGTCACATTTTCTGCTTTTGGCTTCGGCGTTATTACAATGGAGCTTCCCTTATCTACATAATACTGCGTATCAGAGGGCGCCTGATAACTAACACCAAACTTCCTCGTCTCACTTCTCCCAACATTTCCCAATGAATCAATGCAGCTCACATTCCAGCTATAATTTCCATTTGCCAAAGACAGAACAAAACTATTTTCTACATTCTTTTCAATCGTATTGTCAATCCTAGTTTCAACACCAACAAATAAAGTGCAGTTAGCAACACTTGAATAATCTGCCGGCAGGTATGTAAATGTAATGCTGCTTTCCACAGAAGAAGTGCCATTAGTAGGGGCCTCTAAAATAATAACAGGAGCTTCATTGTCAACATAAGTTTCATTTGCTCCCAATGTCTTAAACTCGTAAATTGAGGAATTAGCGCAATTTCCGCTATTATCACAGCTTTCGGCTTTGTAATAATAAGTACTATTTTCTCCCAAATTATTCAAATTAATAATATGGCTCAGCGAATAACTGCTATCAATCGAATTCAAATTCAAATTCCCAGCACTCGAGCCATAATAAATTTTAGAATTTGCATTCTCATCTGTCTGCCAGCTAATAACTGCAGAATGATTAGTAATCGAACTATTTTCTATTGAAGAAATTACAGGAGGAGTTGTGTCATTCACATAACTAGTATTATAGTCGGGCACACTCAAATTCAATGCTCCTGCTTCATTATTAATATATAAAAAAGGAAAACTTAAAGGGTCCCCAACAAGTGCAGGAATAGAAGAAAGCGCGCAAGGAGTTAAAGGCGGCCAAGATGCATTTCCGGCTCTGCCGCAGTCTCTATTTTCAACATATCTAAAAAAATCTCTTGCCACATCGCGATATTCTGTATTCCCTGTCTGCAGATAATAATAGGTAAGTGCATTGAGAATATCATAGTCATAATTATATGCCATATCAAATTCATCTGCCTGTCGCAGGCTTACAATATCTCCAGGAGCGACCCCTGCGCTGATAAAATTATTTAATCCCGAAGCATCCACGCACAATCCAGGAGTCCAGGTGGAATAACGCGAGCAATTGAATTCAAAATAAAATCCATTACCCTCCTGCCCAAAATCAAGAACCCCATAAATTTTACCTAAAGCTGCTCCTGTTGTGAAATTTAATAATTTCCCCAGATAGAAATCAGACGCATTCAATGTAGAACGAGAATCAGAAATATCGAAATAAATTCTTGAATTAGACACAGATTTGACAATGCCTATATCCTCCCTCATTTGATAATTTTCAACAGAGGGCTTTTTCTCATAAGTCCAGCTATATAAAGGGTATAAAACGCCTTCCTGCTTTCTAAGTAAATAATTTTTAAGATGTTCTATACCTTTTAGAGTCACATTTTTAAGAACAGCATCTCCAGTAGCATCAGCATACAACGCGAGTGAATAAAGAGCCCACCCGCCCCAAGGCCCTTGATACCCCGCAGCCCCGCCAGAAGAGTAATCATAGTATCCTGTGCTATTCCCTATGAATCCAGTCTCGTCTTGGTTCTTTTTTATTGAATCAATTGTAAGATTTGCATGGTCCAAATATCCCCCTATATAATTTACACCTAAATCCGGATTATATCCTCCAGAAACATCTCCAAGTTCTTCATACGCATTCAATAAACCCCAGATATTCCATGTCAATGGTCTAGCAAGAGAGGTGAAGAAATCAATCCTTTGTTGAGAGATATTTAACGGCGAACCATCATAATAAAAAGAGCGTTTCCCCTCAGCATCCATTCTCACAATATCCTTATCCCAAGAATCTCCAGTGATAAAATAATGAAGTAAAGCAAATCTCCATTCAAAATTCATAACAGTCTCTGGCTCTGTGCAAGTATGAGTATCTGGAACAGAGCATTCTCCCTTGCGATGAACTGTCCCGTCATATTTCAGTCGCAGCGGATAATATTTTACAAAATCAATGTCAGAAGAATGTTTGTAAGCACTTTCGCCATAATTCCACCAGCTCAGATTTCCTGTCCTTAAAAATTGCACAAAAGCTCCAGACACCTGATTATGTTGAAGATTTGCCCAATTAAAATATCTTGCTCCGTTCGAGGTATATGGGCTTCCAATCCAGTAGTCCCCATAATCCTTCCAAGAATAGGCATTGCTGCTATCCCTGTTCTTCTCCAATACTCCCAGTCCGCTGGAAGTTAGTTCATCCCATCGCGCCAAATCTTCAGGAGGATTCGTCAACTCCGGAGTGTATCCAATAAGATCGAGAGCTTTTGTTTGGCTGTAGTATAAAGAATCCGCAACACCTCTCAATGGAAAAGATTGAATATTTAGCAAGTCTTCCTTCAAGCCAGGAAGAATTCCTGCAGAATTAAAAAGAACAGAGAATGTCTGAGTTTTTCCCATTCCAGGTGCAAAATTATAAGGTCCGTCTGGAAGAATGACAAACTCCAAGTTGCCCAAACTATCTCCTGCAATCGCCTTCGGATAATTCTGCCAAAAATTATTCACGCTGAAAAATATGCCAGAAGAACCTGTGATGCCTCCAATTCCTGGATTCCGATAGGTTTCATTTTTTGGAAAAACAATAATAGTAAAATTCTGCCCAGTATTCACTTGCCTGAATCTGACAGCGTCGATTTTAACCGCATTTTTATTCGCGCTGAGATTTGAAAAAAATTGAACAAACTGATTGCTTTCTCCAGAAAAATCAAATGTTCCCAAAGAATACCACTCATTAGAAAGCACAATTTGCTGGGGAATAAGAATATTCTCCAAAGTTCTATTATGGCTCACAAGGCCGCTCACATTTACTGCTTGAAGATAACCATAAGGAGAAATCCACGATGCAAGCACCTCATAATCTCCGGCAGTTAAAAGAGGCATAAAAGTAATCCAGCCATCAGTGCTCGAAGAAATTTCATAAAGCCCCTGGGTCCCAGTATAATATGAAGAAATTACAGGGTACCATTCTCCAGAAACATCTATGTTCCCTTCTTGCAATTGCCCATCCTTCTCTATACTAAATCCATACGCATTTTCCTGCTGCAATGCAACCCTGTTCCCAAAATACAAAGAATCGCCAAACCAGTAAGAATTACTGCCTGCATTTCCCTTAAAAGCAATGCTAAGGTTATAAACAGTCTGATTATCCCAATAAGAATCCCAATTTCCTTCTGTCACTGGCTTATCATGCCTATCTGTAACAGTCAAAATTACTTGAGTATAATTTTTTCCTGCCCAAAAGTGATATCTCGCAATATAATATAAATATTCCTTCTGGTTTGATGCATTCTTAAACCACCCTTCAGTTCTGATGACTGCATGCAAAGGTCCAGCCATTTCAATGCTCACATTCTCTGGATTGCCAAGACTCGTAAATAATTGTTTGCCGTCCTCATAATATGAAAGCCCTTGGGAACTTCCTGGTTGCACCATTATATTTTCATTAAGGCTTGCACTGTCAAAAAGATTAAATGATTCTTTCGAAATATTGACTATTAAATTTCCTGTGAATACCCGCAGCATATTGCCAAAATCACTTATAGATACCTGATAAGATGGAATAGAATTGCTACTGCCCATAACAACTGAAAAATTCTTTTCTTCAAGGGGATTGAAATCACTTAAAAAATCAACAAGCACCCATTTAACATTTCCAGTCTGATGTTCCCATCGCGAAAGCACAGTCCATTGTGCAGGAATATTATTTCCTTGTGAATCCAAAATCATTATTTCAGAGTTGGGATTTTGTAAATTGAGAGATTCTGCAAAAGGCACGCCAAAAGAAATGGGCACATTGCCGAGAATACTAGCAGTTGGATTCTTTACATATAGATTTGTTACAATCTCTCCTGGTCCAAATAAAATTTTTTTCTCTTTTTCCACTCCAAAAAATACCTTAAAATCCCCAATAAAGAATTTAAAAGCAAAAAACAAAACTATAAAAATCAAGGCTAAAACAATCGCAACAAACAACACTCTTTTTTTCATCCCCCTCGTCTTTCTCATTTTTATATCAGTAATTATTTGTTATTAAACATTTCTATAAATCATCCTAATTACAACGGGTTTTCTTTGTCCAGTATTTCGTCAATTATCTTATCGCTGTCAATACCTTCTGCTCTCGCCCTGTAAGTCAGGATAATCCTGTGCCTTAAGATATTATGAGCAACATCTCTGACATCAGAAGGAATGACAAAATTTCTGCCATCCATCAAAGCCTTCGCTTTGGAAGCTATAAATAAACCAATGCTTGCTCTTGGAGAGCAGCCCCATCCAATATAATTGCCATACTTAAAATCTTTTGTCCTTGTCTTTCTGACAATATTAAGAATATATTTCTTTATCTTGTCATCCAAATAAACCTTCTTTGTTATTGCCTGCATTTTCAATATCTCTCCAGGAGAAATAATAGGCTTTAAATCAAACTCTTCAAATTTCTTTAATGTCATGTTCTCTGACATTATTTTTTCTTCTTCGCTGTATTCAGGATAGCCCATTATTAATTTAAAAAGAAACCTGTCTATCTGCGCCTCTGGCAGGGTATAAACGCCGCTCTGCTCAAGGGGATTTTGCGTTGCCATTACAAAAAAAGGTTTCGGCAATGAAAAAGTTGTTTTGCTTATAGTTACCTGCTTCTCTTGCATTGCCTCAATCAAAGCGCTTTGCGTTTTGCTCGGGCTCCTGTTTATCTCGTCAGCAATTATAAAATTAGCAAAAATCGGCCCTTTAATGGTTTCAAATCCTTTTCCAGGAATGTAAGTAGTTACTCCTGTAATATCTGTAGGCAATAAATCAACTGTAAATTGTATTCTATTAGAAGTGCATCCACTAACTATCGCAATAGTTTTGATAGCCAGGGTCTTGGCAATTCCAGGCACTCCTTCTAATAAAACATGCCCGTCACATAAAAAAGCCATTATAAGGCTATCAACAATTTTTTCTTGCCCAGTAACCGCTTTTGCAATTTCTTTCTTTATTTTGGCAATAAGTTCAAACTGCCTGTTTATTTCTTCTATGCTGGGTTTTTTCTCGTGCGCGCCCCCGTATTCTTCCTCTTCTTTTTTTAAATGCTCTGCTTTCTCTCTTTTAGAATGTTCTGCCTTTTCCTTCTTATGCTCTTCGCCCTCTTCCTTGACAGGCGCCTTCTCTTTATTTTTCTTGTGCCTTCTCCTTTTGCCCATATTTTCCTCTTTTTAATAAGAGATTATATGATTAATATTATTTAAACCTTGTCAAGAACCCTCGGACAAGTCCGGGGCGTGCTCGGGTTCTTGAACACCATCAAGATTTGATTTGTTTGCCTTAGGACTAAAGTAGAGGGATTGCGCAAATACAAATCTTGAGGTCTCAAAATATTAAGTCAATTATAAAATCTAACATTGCAGTAAGTATACTTTCATCTAAATAATTATCTTGACGCAATCTTACTATTTCAGGGTTTTGAGATATTTTCTTTTATAATCTGCTTTAAGAATAAAGGTTTACTTAACACAAAATGTTAAATCAATTATCAAGTCCAACCTTGTAACAAACAGATAATTGAAAGACAATAGTCAAATTAAGATAATTATCTCTAATATAATATGAACACATATTAAAATTCCAATTAACTAAAACTTTCAGAAGGCCCAATATTGGAGCTCATTTTTTCCACACCCGCCATTACTCTCTTGAACATTATCCTTTGATAGGTATAATATGAGATTCCAAAGACAATTGCAATAATTGTAGCAATAAGCAAGTAAATAAATATCTCGTCCTGCAGTTTAATCTTGATTCTATTTGGAGAAATCAAAGACTCTTGCGAAATAGCCTCTTTGCACGAGTTCACAGCCTCATTCAACTTGTCCTCTGCCTCGCCAACATTTCCTAGTAATAAATATTCCCGCGACTCGTCAACAAGCTCCTTGAGTTCTATACATTCCGGATTCTCAACTATAAATTCTTCTGTAAATACCAATCTTTCTATAAGAGTGCTTCCCTCCTGGACTTTGATATAAATCTTGCCCCAATCCAAGTACTTGGGACTCTGCACTTTTCCATTAACAGTCAGCTCGTATAATCCTGGCTCATCTAAGGTGGTATTGACACTTAATGTCAAATTCTCGTGAGCGCCAGGCTTAAGTGTAGAAAAGAAACTCTTGCTGAAAGCCACTTTAAAATCTTCCCTAATCAGGCCATCCTTCGCCATCAAACCGCTTAAATCTATGCCATTGAGAATAACACTGCCATCGTTAATAACTGAAACAGGCAGCATTATTTTCTCTCCTTTTTTAAGAGAAACAGCATCAGGCATAATTATTTTCAAAGATATAAGTTTCTCTGTTGTTCCGCCGCCCCCTCCTCCGCTCACAGGAACAGGCACAGGCATTGGCACTTGAACCTCTGTCGGCTCTGTAAATTCAATCTTGAAATTATTGCTCGTTGCATTAGTCAGCGCTTTCCCGTTCCCGTCCAAATCGCTCCCAGTTATATTTAGAATTTCAACCAAAGCAGTAGAAGCACTAAGGCTTAAAATCCAATTATTGACGTTGTAAGTTATACTGCTGATAGGGGCACTGCTCTTAATAATAAACCTGAGAGACTCATTATAATGAGGGTCAAAACTATCAGCATCATAAAAGTGTTCGCTCAAATTAATAATCATCTCTTTTCCATAATTCCCCTGCTTGTCTCCTACATCTTTTATAAATTGCATTGGTGCACTCGTATGCGTAATATTCATGCTCCAGGTCAAAGAAGCATTCAAATGCTGGAAAACAGGCACAGAAACCATTAATGTTAAATTTCCGAACAAACCGTAAGTCTCATCATTAAATGTCGGCGTAAATTGCCAGCGAATAATGCTTCCGTCTCCAGAATAATTTTCATCATGCCTCATTTCGCCCCCAATATAAAACTTATAATTCAGTTCATTCCCAATAGTATGATTTGCCCTAAAAGTTAAATTGCTCTGGTTATTCTCCTTCAGATTAAAAATATACCCACTCGGAGGCGCAAGTATGTAGGGAGAATCATAAACAAAAATCCAAAAATATCCTGTATTCTGCAAACCAGTAGAATCATTTACAGTCACACTCAAATAATATTTTGCTCCTTCTGTCAGAAAATCAAATGTCGCGTTCAAAACTCCTGTCTTGGTATTAAATATATTCTCATCGTGATTAATAAAATCTGTTCCGTTCAAGAATCTGTAAGAATAAGTCAATGTCCCTTCAGTATCATTTCCCTCTTCTAAATCTATTGCGTTTATATCATAATATAATTCTCCATTAATAAAAGCGCTTTGATTAGCCAAATTCGTGAATATGGGCGGATGATTTATTTCTAGAATATTCAAATTGAACTCAATAAAAGAAGAAGCACCGCTTGCATCACTAACATTCAAAGTTATATTATAGAGCCCCACATCGCTCTTTCGCGGAGTAAAATTTGCGCTATAAAGCAGCCGGTCAGCAGCCAAAAAAGCAGGTTCGCCAAAACTAAATAAATTTTCATTAGGCCCGGAAAAATTCAAATCAATACTCAAAGATTCATCATAAAAATCTCTTTGCAGAAAAGGTATCTTGAAATCCTCATCTCTGACAAACAACCCCATTAAAACTTCCATATCTTCTGAAGTATTCATATATAATGTCGTAGAGTTAATCGATATTCCGTTCCCATTAAGGGGCAATTCAATAACAGGAGCATCATTAAAATTAATAACTGTAAAATTAAAAATCAAATGCACTCGTGTTTTCCCATCAAAAGCACTGATGTTTAGGATATGCTGCCCTATATCTCCGTCAACAGGAGCAAAATCTATAACTCCTGTTTCTTCATCTAGGGAAAAAGAAGGAAACTCCCCGTCTTCCTCATAAAAGAACGTAATAGAATCCCCGTCAGCATCACTCGCATTTTCAGAAAAGTTCAAATAAAAAGGGCTATTTTCAAAAAATTTATGTATAATTTCTGGGGAGTTCCAGACAGGAGGGCTATTTCCCTCAACTGTTATAATAAAACTTTCTTTGTCAGTATTCCCGCTCAAATCATTTGTGCTGATAGTAACATTATAATTTCCCCCTCCTAAACAATTCGGATTGAAATCTATCAATACAGCAGTTTTATTTGTCCCAGAAATAACCCCTTGCGATGTAACACCAACGCACGAATTATCAGAACTAAAAGATAGCAATTCATTATAAACACCCTTGTAAGGTATCAGCAAATCGTCATCTGTAGCATTAATATAAATTGCATAATAAGTATTGCTTGTAAAAGCTGTTATGTTCTCAATTCTTCCTAAATTAACACTATCATTGATATTCTCAACAGAAAAATTAATAATTGTTGAATTTGCTCTTATAGGGCTCCCTGTATCTCTTACTGTAATATTTATAGCCCAATTTCCAACATTTTCATCAGTTGGAACAAAACCCACCTTAATAGAGCCCTTAAATCCTGTAGTTATATTAACGCTTGCTGCATTCAAATCCAAAAACCATTTATTGTCAGAAATAAAAGTCAGATTATTTATTTCATCGCCATCGCTCGCATTTATGTAGCAGATAAATGCACTATCTTCTGTTGCTGTTCTTTCATTATCGCACATATAAGTGAAATAAGGAGGGTCATTTGTATTTATGACAGAAAAATTAACAATCACGCTTGTAAAAGCATTATAAGGCAAAACAAGATTATTTGTGTCCATCACAGAAAAATTAATAGTATAGTCTCCCACATCATTCTTCGACGGCGTGAAACTTATGTTTATTATAGTCCCATTGCTTTCGTTAATAATGTACTGCGCGCTATTAAAAAGCTCGCAATTTGTATTCCCTCTCGTAGACCATTGAGCTGTCTCGCAGCTCAAAAAGCTTATATTAAAATGCAATGGAAAATTATTTTCTTCATCTCTCGCAATAATCCCATAATCGAATAATTCGCTCATATTGAGATTTTTATTCTCAAGATTTGCAAATACAGGGGCATCATTAACAGGCAATACATTAAAAGTGAATTGCCTGCCTTCTCCCTCTCCCAAAATATCACTCACCCAAATAGAAATAACAAAATCTCCTGTTTCATTATCTTTAGTAGCATTAATAGCCATCACGCCTATTTGAGAGTCTATTGAAATCCAAGGATATAAAGAAGCGCTTACATTTCCTAAAGGCCCATTAATCACTTGAATAGCAAAATTCAATAAATCATTCGCGTCAATCTCTGTCGCATTTGCACTGAAATTATAAATAATTGGAGTATCTTCCTTGCCATTAGTTACTGCCCCATATGTATGGAAAATCGGCGGCGTATTGGTAATAAAAAAGGTATTATTTAAGGTAATGCCTCCAAAACTGCTCGTGCATTCGACTTCAAAAACATGCTCTCCAATATAATTAAAAGTCCTGTTCGCGCCCCATAATAAAATAGGGGAGCTATAGCTCATATCTTCAAAACTTCCAAATCCCTGTCCAATATTATATCTAATTTGGCAATTTCCTCCAGAATCATCAATTTGGTTTCCCAAAACATCAGTATAATTTGTATAAAAATTAACATTGTTCCCGCTCCTTTTTATCATTCCATCATCCATGTCATCCCAAATGCTTAAATTAACGCTTCCTGTTCCGCCATAAGAAGCCCCCAATGGCGACATAAATAATTCAGGTTTGGAAGAAATCTTCCCTTCAAAAATATAAGTGGGAGCAATATAATAAGCAACTGTTGTAAACAGCAGGATAGATGCAATTAAGATATAAAGGGTTATGAATTTTTTTTCTTTTTTAATAAGTTTATTTTTTACTCTACGCCTCTCTTTTTGCCCTGGAGCCCTTATATATCTCTTTTTTATCTTCCCGTTTTCCCTGTAAGATTCATAATAATATGGGCCATAGGTTTTACCCTTAATTTTTAAATATTTTTTGTGCACCATCTCTTTTTATTCTATTTATTACCATTTGGATTAATGCCCTACGATCAAATGGTAATTAGAGATTGCTGATCACAAAGTGAAACAATCTCTTTATTGTAGAGTAAAAAAGAGTTTATAAATATTATTATTGGGATTTAAAGTAAGAATAGTAGAGTAAATTATTCTAACGAGTGTAAAAATAAGATAATGATTAACTTTACTAATTCAAGTCACAATAATTATATTCTCTTATTGGACTGAACCCCATCTCTGAGACACGAAGTTAAGTTAATTCAAATATTTAAAACCTCCTTTTCGAATTTATTTGGGGACATATATCCTATGCTTGAATGAAGTCTCTTTTCATTGTAAACCTCTTCAATAAACCTTTGAATGTTTTTTAGAGCATCTTCAAAAGTTTCATATTCGTTCATGTAAACTTCTTCTACCTTCAAAGTTTTCATAAAACTTTCTGCAAAAGCATTATCATATGGATTCCCACTTCTGCTCATGCTAATCTTGATTCCAAATTCTTCTAATTTTTGTATATAATCATTTGAAGCATATTGAACTCCCCTGTCAGAATGATGAATCAGACTATCAAATCCCAATTGCTGCCTTGCAGCAATTGCCATATCAAGAGCATTTAGAGAAAGATAAGTGTCAATATCATTACTGAGGTGCCATCCGATACATTTTCTGCTAAACAAATCTATTATAACTGCAAGGTAAACAAAACTTTTCATCAAATGAATGTAGGTTATATCTGATACCCAAATTTGATTTAAGCCAGTAACCTGAATATTTTCAATAAGGTTTGGATAAACCTCAAAGTTATGATTGGATTGCGTTGTTACTGGCTTAAATGCTTTTTTACGTCGACAAAGCAAGTTCTCTGACAGCATAATCTTTAGAACCTTCTTGTGATTAATCTTCTCCCCCTATTTTGCAGTTCCTTTGTTATTCTTCTGTATCCATAGAATGGAAATTCAAGAGCAATCTTTTGAATTAACGGTTTCACATTCTCAGAAGAAACAGTATTATCAAATCTATAATACGCTGCTCTGCTAATTGTTTCGTTGTTGCATATATGCGAAATTGGTAATCTTGATTGTTTAATCATTTTGACAACCCCTTCTTTTCTTCTGCATTTCTCTTCTGCAATTCTGCAGAAGTTTTTTTTAAAAACGCATTCTCTGCATAAAGCTGTCCGATTAATCTTTCGTATTGAACAAGTTTAGCTTCTTCTTTCCAAAGATTTCCCCTGCCGCTAAAAGCTCCATTAGGATCTCTCTCAAAATCTTTCTTCCAACGACTTAACATCACTGGATGAATATTGTTTTCTCTGCATATTTCCGCAGCAGACTTGCTTTCCAATTCACGAAGGACAGATAACTTGAACTCTTTCGTAAACGTTCTTCTTATTCTCATTTGGTGCACCTCCTTGTCATTTTATGAGTTTGTTAGCTTAACTATTTGTCTCACTTTTGGGGTGCACTCCATATATTACTATAGAACCTAAACCTTATTTTATATCAGATAATTAATATTGAATATGAAATATTAGTTCTTTATTGATAATTTTTATCCTGCTATTTATCAATTATTAGCGAACACATTTAAATTAAAGGCAATATCTGACTGATATTTTATTATTAATTATTTCATAAAATCAGCGACATAATCATTAAATATTGCATCCTGTCTTTATCTATCGGCAACATTATATATTTTCTTGTTGAATCTGCTCTTTCTCTTTCATCTTCTTCCTTTCCCCATATATCTTTACAACCTCAATTATAATAATTATAATGAACAATAAAAGAAGCCCGATTAAAATATATTGTATTCCTATTTTTCTCACAGGCTTTGGCGGGCACTCTGAAGGGCATGGCCCGCCGCAGTCTATTCCCAGCTCTCCCTGATTTTCTATTCCATCAGAGCATGTTGGGCAAGGCGCGCACGATCCCCCGCAATCAACTAAAGTCTCGCAAGCCCCATCATGGCAATTTTTAACACTGTCTGAACAGCCAGGATTCTGGACATAATAGCAATCTCCTATTTCTTCGGGCTTTGTCGCGCTCGTATTGCAATAATTAGTGTCAAGACAACTTTTAATCTGGAATCCGCATTTATCAAAAAAGTCCAGTCTGCAATCTTCTTTAATTTGCCTAAACATGTCTCCTTTTAATATTCCAAGCGTTAAGGAAACCTCAACATCCTGGCACACATTCCAGTTAGGGCAAACCCAATTTTCCTTGCATTTTTTAATCATACCGCCGCCACCGCCCCCTCCTCCGCCAGTACTAGGGCAAGAAACCGCAGTTACATCAATATTCCATTGCAAGGAATCATTCAGCAATCCATCTGTAACTTCTGCTTTAACATGATGTCTTCCTCCGACATCGCAACCAAAAACATAGCTAAAATAATCAAGAGGTATGCCTACGCTGCGCTTCATAAAAGCCCCATCAACATACCAATAAGTGTCTGGAATAGTGCCGTCAGGGTCACGGCCGCTAATATTAAATTTCAGCGCCACCTCGCCCTGCGCGCTAAAATTCAGATTAATAGGAAAATAATCCGTAATTATCGGCGCTCTATTTTCATCAGTTACAGTTATGCTGAAATTCTCGCATGTTGTAATAGCTAATCCAGTTTGATTGCATTCCTGCAAAATTCTAGGATGTTGTTTCAAAATTCCCTTGTCCCTAACACATAAACTGAGATTATAGGTGATAGGAAGACTAATCTCGCTAAAATTAAGAGTTGCATTCGGAATGAATATCATGCTCCCATTGGCGCTTATATTAAATAATCTTTGGGCGCCATTTAAGAATGTAAGATTAAAAATCAGATTCTCCATATTCTGATTTCCGTCTTCAACATCATTCGCCATAACTTGATAATAAAATGTAGTATCATCTCCATAAGTCCAGACAGTATGCGCGCCTATCTGCGCAATAACAGGGGCATTATTTATCTCTATGACAGTTATATTCACATTCTTTCTGTCGCTAAGCAGCCCGTCGCTAACAGAGATTACTCTTTCATAAATCCTGTATCCCAATGTCCTGTTAACCCTGCTCTTGTCCAAAAGCAATGAAAAAAGCCGCACATCGAACTTGGTTTTTACAGGATTTTTCGGAATATAAGCTGGCTCAATAAAAAAAGGCGAGAATGGCTCAATTGCAATATCCAATGGCCCTCCGTCCCTATCACTAACATTAAAATATCTTGATAATGCCTTGTTCTCGCAAACAAAAATCTCGCTGTCCAAATCTTCAATTATTGGGGCAAAATTAGTATTCAGCGTGACACTGGCTTCAAAAGGAGCAAAATCTGGAAAGAATGGCGACAAAAGCGGGGATTTAATAATAAACATAAACGGAGCTGCCCCATATATCCCATATACGCCCAATAAAATTAAAAAAAAACCCGCACAAACTACAATGGCAATCATCCCTTTTTTCATTTAACAATAAACAAACTTCTATATTTAAGATTTGTGTAGTCTTAAAATTCCAGCATAAAATATAAAAATATTCTAAAATTTTATTAGTAAATATTTACTATTGTCAGTTATTTTATATTTATACTATTAACGACAATCAAGTACCTGATATATTAAAGATAATTATTTTTATTTTATTCTCTCGATAGTTATTTATTATTGTCAAGAATTCTCAGATTAAAAATAACTTGACTTATATAATATCTAATCAACAACCCATATCAAATTATCTATAAGATTATTTACCAGCAATAAATGAAATCATTGCTGGTAATATCCTGCATTTCCGCTTTGTGCACCCTGAACGCCCTGCACAATAATTTGCCCCTGCCGCATCCTGCTTGTTTTAATAACTAAATAAACAAGCAATATTATAATAGCAAACACACCAACCAGAAGCACAACAATCAAAACACTCCAAATATTGCTTCCTTCTTTAAAAGAAGGCGCAAAACTTTCAGTAAGTCCCCTATCTTCTTCAAGAGTCAGGCTGGAGCTCTTGCTGCTCTCCTTCGGTTCTCCTATCACAATAATTGGAAAAGATTTTCCTATATTTATCAAAAATTGAATATTTCCTCCTTCTGCCTCGCTTGGCGAAGGCTTAAACATTGCACCAACATAATATGTCTTTCCCGCAATAGAATCCTCAGGAACTTTTATTCTTACAGGAATTTCTATTTCTTCTCCGAAAAGCACTTTGTAGCTTTTCGCCCCGTCAATCAAACTAGCCACCTCCACTCCCTTCGTAAGCTCTACATTCACATTAACATTGCCATCCCCTTCTGCAACATTTCTCAAAAGGAAAAATGTTTCTTTCATCTCCCCTGCTTTCATTCTTAACGGATAATTTTCTCCGTATAAAGTCGCGATGGAAAAAGCGCTTACAAAACTAATATTTATCAAGAACAAAACAATAAACAAATATATAATTTTCATGAAATAAAAAACACACTCGAATATTTAAAACTTCACATGCCGCTTAAGCCAATTATCAAATTCAAGATTGCAACATAATAACCAAATGCAAATCAAGATAATTATCTTAATGTCATATTATTACTTATTTCCTATAACTAATTTATATAATTTATAAAACTAACAAAAATTAATTAGAGTTCTTTTTCTTGACTTTGGCAATAATCAACCAGGCAATTAAGATTACTGCTATTGCCCCTATTACCCATATCCAAGTATTCATTCCAGTCGTAGTTTTTCCTGCCTCTGTTGCGCTAGTAGATTCCTTTGCTATAACTGCAATTTCAAAGCCGCTTCTTTGATTGAAAACCAAGCCAATAGTAGTGCCCTTTCCTCCAGCACCTCCGGCCTCATTCAATTGTGTAAACAACACTTTTACATTATAAACATCTCCTATTTTTGCAGTTTCAGGAACATTAACCCTAACAGGAACAGCCACATTCCCCTCTCCAGGAATTTCAAATCTATCGCCTCCTAAAAGAGCAATATATTCTGCCCCTTCCTCAATTTTAACGCCAATAACCAATGTATTATTATTATTATTATTTGATAATGAATATGCTGTTTCCATTGTATCACCCGGATGCAAGTTCAGTTTACTGCCAAGAAAACCAACCCCAAATGCGCTGACAAACATGCTGCTCATTACAATTAACATTATCCCTGCTATCAAGATGCTCAAAGTTTTGCTTTTAAATTTTTTATATTCCATTTTAACTATTTAATACAATCTCCCAAAATTGCCCTGCTGTATAAGGAAAAACACCTCCTGTAGCTCTATATGAAGTATCACTGCCTCCAGATAAGTAGGTTCCAGTTTGAATAGAAGGCCAGATGCAGAAAAATAAGTCCTGCATTGCTGATGTCGCTGGTGCAGGAAGACCTTGTGCAGGAGTATCTGCTGTAAACGGAATATTTCTTAGAAAATTCGCCAAAGTAGCGCCACCAGTAAGAGCAGTGCCGTCAAAAGTAGGAGAACCCCCTCCAGCAGCAACATCGCATGCCCCAGCATTAGCAGCACCAAGAGCTAATCCAACACTAAAAGCAGTAGCAGATAAAACAGCAACAGGATTAACAACTCCTAAAAGATTTTGAGGTGTAATATCTATACTAGTAACTACCTTATTTCCTATATTCCTCAATGTTAAACCAGTGCCACTATCTACCGCATTACCATCATCGCCAGGATTATCAACAGCAACAACACTTAAACCGGTCCATTGAATTTTTTCAGTAGAAGGAGAAATATCTACATCTGTAGAAGGTCTTACCAATACATAATAAAGTTCATCCCCTGCTCCCCAAACACCCGCAAAATCAGCACTGGTGCTCGGAGTTACTTGATTAGCATTTCCAGTATTATCTTCAATATATAAAGAGATAGTCCACATTTGATTTCCAGCTGTAGGAGGAGTAGCTGTTACTGGCTCATCAAAATATTGCATCTGTACATAACAAGTGTATGCTTTTCGTTTAGCATTCTCTGGAGCAGTATATCCTTTAGCAGCACAATCAGCATCTGCTGCACACATAACCGCAGTGCAAGTAGTTGCTACTCCAGTCGGTCTATTCGCTGTGGTAGCATCGCGGGTTCTACATCCAGGTCCAGTACATCTAACACCTAATTGCGGAGAAGTAAGCCTGACTGCTATTTCATTATTAGCTGCTGTTGGACTGCCATAAGCAATAACAGTAGGTGTATTAGATAAATCATTTGGTAAAGTAGGTACATTAGGATCTTCTACAACAAATTTAACAACAGCATAATCAGTAGTCCCTACCTGAATATCAACCTGTCCATCCGCAGATCCAGCAATCTGGACATTAGCATTAGTTACATCCCTCGTAGGAAGTATAGTAATAAATGCCGGTGGAGAATTTGAAATAGTAACGCTCGCCTCAAAAGGCGCAAACAATGGCTCAATTCCTAAAATTGACCATAAAGTGCCAGACCAAACCAAATAAATCGCAACCACTACAATAGCTAGGATTATTACAACGATAAAAATAGCCTTGTTATCTTTTTTTCTTGCCATCATCTCTTTTAATATCCCTCTAGTTTATTTCTTTTTCTTTATAAATCTTTCGTCAAATTAAGCTATGTGTAAATCCTAAGCCACAAATTTTGGATTAATGTTCCATTCATATTTAGCCCGATTTAGAACATTAATATTATGATTAATCCATCTTAATGTTTCTTCATTTATTCTCGTAGAAGGAAGACGAGAATAAATTTTATCTCCATGCAACATTTTTTTGCTGTGATTTGTTGATTCAACATTGCTCCTTTTGTGATAATGTCTTCCATATTCTTCCGGGTTATTTTTTGATTCTAAATTCATCAGTTTCCAGGGCATACAACCTCTTGATTTTCCACTCCAATTTTTCCAAACCATGAAGTAGGGCTTTGCTCCTACTTCACTAACTTTCTTACAATTTTCCTTGCACCAATATCTCCCATCTCCAGAGAATTCGCAGGCTTTAAAATTCTTAACTGTTTTATCGACGTGTTCTCTAAAAATCTCATTGTCTTTTCCAGACTTTAATTCAACGTTAAGAGCAGTTACCGTATTGCTCTTAACTCCAGTTGCAATATGGATTGTTAAATGATCTCTTTTCTTTATTTCTTTTTGACATCTTATGCTATACCAAGTTGAAAATAATTTTGTTCTTATCCCGGTTGCATCAGTTGCAAAATCATGTTCAATAACTGATAGGGGTTTGGAACTTTCCTCTATCAGTTTGTCTAAAATCATTTGTAATGAATTATCTTCACGATAATTTGATAAAGTTTTGAAGCAGGGAATATCTGAATTTATTATTCCAAATTTCTTGAGCAAGAGAAGAAATCCTTTTGCTCTTCTCAATGAAAAATCAGGAAATTTATGAATTATCAATAAACAAGTGATCATACTTTTAATCTTTCTTTCCTTACAAGCATAATTTGTGAGATACCTCACAAAATCAAAGAAATTCAAAAACTCAGTTTCCTGAATTTTGTTGTACAATGATTCGCCTCTTAGATACCTCTTTTTCATATTTATATTGTGCCTAACTATCTATATATTGATTTCTATACTATAAAACACAAATCTTTTTATATTGATTGTGCCTAAGATAAACAATGAATATGACATACATACGAAACAAGAAAATCAAAGGCAAAACTTATTATTACGTTGTTGAAGGAAAACTAGATAAGAGAGGTAAAGTAAAACAAAAAGTCCTTCTTTACCTCGGAAATATCGACAACGTAATTAAGGTATTCAATTTCTACAATAAATCCAATCATTAATTTTTACACATAGCTCTTTTAACAAAT